>Ga0105357_10001064_pt1 | contig 14924 bp, 13 predicted proteins | sample GOMGulsemesocosm_4_FD_83660 | JGI IMG/M metagenome (GOLD analysis project Ga0105357, IMG submission 83660) | Methane-oxidizing microbial communities from mesocosms in the Gulf of Mexico - GOM15B Gulf of Mexico | ecosystem: Environmental > Aquatic > Marine > Cold seeps | place: USA: Gulf of...
AGCCGATATTAACCATTTCCAAGCCGCTGGCGGCATGGGTGTGTTAATCGCTGATTTATTAAGAGGTGGTTATTTACATAATGATGTTATGACGATCGCTAATAATCGTGGTATGGGTGATTATTCGCAAGAGCCTAAAATTGTTGATGACAAGCTAATTTGGCAAGAAGGGCCCGCTAAATCATTAGATGACACAGTGATTGGGTCTTTAGAAAAGCCATTTGCAGCGAGCGGTGGTTTACATGTGATGCACGGTAATTTGGGGCGCGGTATTTCTAAAGTATCAGCCGTTGCCGAAGAGCATCAAGTGGTTGAAGCGCCAGCTTTAGTATTCGATGACCAAGATGAAGTGCTAGCTGCATTCCATCGTGGTGAGTTGGAGCGTGATTTTATTGTGGTATTACGTTTTCAAGGCCCTAAATCGAACGGCATGCCTGAGTTACATAAATTAACGCCAATATTAGGCTTACTGCAAGATAGAGGCTTTAAAGTGGCTATTGTCACTGACGGGCGTATGTCAGGTGCATCAGGTAAAGTACCTTCAGCGATTCATATGTGTCCTGAATGTGAAGACGGCGGCCCATTAGCCAAGGTGCGCAATGGCGATATGATTGTTTTAAATGCCCAAACGGGTGATGTCAATGCTTTGGTTGATGAAGCTGAATTTAATGCACGCAAACCTGCGGCAAACAGTGCAAAAGGTCATCATTGGGGCATGGGGCGTGAAATGTTCGGTGCTTTCCGTGTCGGTGCTTCTTCTGCAGAAACAGGGGCAACGAATTTATTCGATGAAACAAACCTTTATTGCCGCGTTAAAAAATAAACGCCCGCTTTTACTAAATACTAAATAAATATAAGACTATGACAATTAATAACTGGAAAGTTCAACCTTCTGACGTTCTAAATGCTTCACCTGTGATGCCAGTAATGGTCATTCAAGATGCAGCAGATGCTGTGCCTTTGGCGCGTGCTTTAATGGCAGGTGGAATTAATGTATTAGAAATTACTTTACGTACAGCGGCGGCAATGGATGCGATTCGTGCTATTAGCCAAGAAGTAGAAGGCGCGATTGTAGGGGCGGGTACGATTACCACGCCAGAAGAATTAAAAGCTGTTGCTGATGCGGGTGCGGTATTCGCGATTAGCCCAGGTTTAACACCTAAGCTTTTAGAAGCGGCTAACCACAGCGAAATTGCTTTAATTCCAGGTATTTCAAGTGTATCTGAATTGATGTTAGGTATGGAATACGGCTTGGATCATTTTAAATTTTTCCCAGCTGCAGCAGCAGGTGGTATTCCTATGCTAAAAGGAATTGCTGGGCCTATTCCACAAATTACTTTTTGCCCAACGGGCGGTATTTCTCCAGAAAACTACAATGATTACTTGGCACTGAAAAACGTGGCTTGTGTCGGTGGATCTTGGTTAGCTCCTGTAGAGGCTGTGAAGAATAAAGACTGGGCGACAGTGACTGAGCTTGCTCGTGTTGCGGTGGCTAACGCGAAGCGTTAATTGCTATTGATAGTGGAGCTTGTGACTTAATCATCACAAACTCTTTATATGTTTTTGGAAAACATACAAATGTTCAAGGATATGAGTAAAGATGGCGAATACAGTCTTTGCTCATATCCTTTCTTAATTTTAGCTATGTAATGGTTTGTGTATAAGGCTGGTTAATAAATACAGCGACATGCATAAGTAGGAGTATCGGATGAGTAATGGTTTGAATGCCAATAAATTAGATCAGGTTGATATCGACCCGGCAGAAACACAAGAATGGTTAGAGGCATTAGTCGCTATTCAAGAACAAGATGGTAATGAGCGGGTTCATTTTATTATTGAACAGCTGGTTGAAAAGGCAAGACAATCAGGTGCTGACATTCCTTTTAGTGCCAATACCGCTTATGTCAATACCATTCCTGTCGAAATGCAGCCGAAATTTCCTGGTATGACCACGATTGAACGTAATATCCGCGCCTATGTGCGTTGGAATGCGATGATGATGGTCTTAAGGGCCAATAGAAATACTAACGTTGGCGGCCATATTGCCAGCTTCGCTTCGGCAGCAACTTTATACGATGTAGGTCATAACCATTTCTGGCATGCACCCTCTGACGCGCATGGCGGTGATATGGTGTTTGTACAAGGCCATTCATGTCCTGGTGATTATGCGCGTGCTTTTATGCAGGGCCGTTTTGATGAAGCAAAAATGGATCAGTTCCGTCAAGAAGTAGGCGGCAATGGTCTATCTTCGTATCCGCACCCTTGGTTAATGCCTGACTTCTGGCAGTTCCCAACGGTATCTATGGGTCTAGGGCCTATTATGGCAATTTACCAAGCGCGTTTTATGCATTATATGCAAGATCGCGGCATGGCTAAGACTGAAGACCGTAAAGTATGGGCATTCTTAGGTGATGGTGAAACGGACGAGCCAGAAACATTAGGTGCGATTACCATGGCTGGTCGTGAAAAATTAGATAACCTAATTTTTGTGGTCAACTGTAATTTACAGCGTTTAGATGGGCCAGTGCGCGGTAACGGTAAAATTATCCAGGAATTAGAAGGTAGTTTCCGTGGTGCAGGCTGGAATGTGATTAAAGTTATTTGGGGTAGACGCTGGGATGCGATACTTGCAAAAGACAAAGATGGTTTAGTGATGAAGCGCATGATGGAATGTGTGGATGGCGAATATCAAACCTTTAAATCAAAAGACGGCGCGTATGTGCGGGAATATTTCTTTAACACGCCAGAATTAAAAGCCTTGGTTGAAGAATATACCGATAAGGATATTTGGGAACTAAACCGCGGCGGCCATGATCCAATTAAATTATTTGCTGCTTATAATGCGGCAGTGAATCACAACGGTCAGCCAACCGTTATTCTTGCTAAAACCATTAAAGGTTACGGTATGGGGGCTTCGGGTGAAGCGCAAAATACCAGTCATCAGCAGAAAAAAATGAGTTTGCAATCGATTAGCGATATTCGTGATCGTTGGCAGTTGCCTGTTAAAGACTCTGAAATAGAAAGCTTGCCATACTTGAAATTTGCCGAAGATTCTGACGAATATAAGTATATGCAACAGCGTAGAACCGATTTAGGCGGTGCTATTCCAGTGCGCAGACAAAAATCGGAAGCGCTACAGATTCCAGAATTAAGTGCTTTCCAAACCGTTTTAGATGGCACTAAAGTAGGTCATGGAATTTCAACCACGATGGCCTTTGTACGTATTTTAAATATCTTGGTGAAAGATAAGAAAATTGGTAAACGTATTGTGCCAATTGTGCCTGATGAATCACGTACCTTTGGTATGGAAGGTATGTTCCGTCAATTAGGTATTTGGTCACAAGTGGGGCAATTGTATACGCCGCAAGATGCTGATCAGTTGATGTACTATAAAGAAGACAAGAAAGGTCAGGTTTTACAAGAAGGTATTAACGAGGCAGGTGGCTTATGTGATTGGATTGCGGCAGGTACTGCGTATTCAACGCATGGCGTGCCGATGATTCCGTTCTTTATTTATTATTCCATGTTTGGTTTCCAGCGTGTGGGTGATTTAATTTGGGCAGCGGCAGATCAACGTACACGTGGTTTCTTATTAGGTGGTACCGCAGGTAGAACGACACTCAATGGCGAGGGTTTACAGCATGAAGATGGTCACAGTCATTTAATGTCTGCGACAGTGCCAAACTGTATTTCTTATGATCCAACTTATGGATATGAGTTAGCGGTTATTATTCAGGACGGTTTACGTCGTATGTATGGCGAACAAGAAGATGTGTTCTATTACATTACCGTAATGAATGAGAACTACGACCAACCGCCTATGCCAGAAGGCTCAGCGCAGGATATTCTAAAAGGTATGTACTTGTTCCAGTCAGGTATTACGCGTAAGAAAGCACCTAAAGTGCATTTATTAGGTTCAGGTACAATTTTCTGTGAAGTGGTTGAAGCAGCTACTTTATTGCGTGATGATTGGGGCATAGAGTCAGACTTATTTAGCTGCACTAGTTTTACGGAATTGGCGCGTGATGGTCAGTCATGTGAGCGTTGGAATCGATTGCATCCAAGTGAAAAAGCACGTGTATCACATGTAGAAGCATGTATTCCTAAAGCAGATATTCCTGTGATTGCTGCGACCGATTATATTCGTGCTTTTGCTGAGCAAATTCGCTCTTATATCTCTGCGCCTTACACCGTATTAGGTACTGATGGTTTTGGACGTTCGGATACTCGCGCTAATCTGCGTAGCTTCTTTGAAGTGGATCGTTATCATGTGACCATTGCGGCATTGAAAGCTTTAGCGGATAAAGGCGAATTTGAGTCGGCGAAAATAGATGTAGCCATTGCAAAATATAATATTGATCCAGAAGCCATTGCACCTTGGTTAATCTAACAGAAGAGCAAATTATGACGCTATTAACAGAAATGAAAGTGCCTGATGTCGGTGACGTGCATGATATTGATGTCATTGAGGTTTTGGTTCAGGTGGGTGATGTGGTTGAAAAAGAGCAAACGATTGCTGTTTTAGAAACCGATAAAGCGAGTATGGATATACCCGCTATTGCTGCGGGCATTGTTAAGCAAGTCCATATCAGCGTAGGCGATAAAGTCAATGAAGGTTCTTTAGTGATTACTATTGAATCAAGTTCTGGTGAAGTGGCTGCGCCTGTTGCAGACACAGTTTCGGCGGTTGCTGTTGAGCCAGAAGTGAAAGTTGAAACTCCGGTAGCAGTGAATGCGCCTGTAGTAACAGCTTCTGTGGCAAGCATTGTTGAAGTTGCAGTGCCTGATGTTGGGGATGTGCATGATATTGATGTCATCGAAGTATTAATTCAAGTGGGCGATACGGTCACTAAAGAGCAAACTTTGGCGGTATTAGAAACTGACAAAGCCAGCATGGATTTGCCTTCTACCGATGATGGTGTGGTTAAAGAAGTGTTGGTTAAGGTGGGCGATAAAGTGAACGAGGGTGATTTAATTATTCGCTTAGAAACCCAAACCACGGCAGTCCCTGTTGCTGAGCCAGCTAAAGTAGCTGCATCAGTTTCTGCGCCTGCTCCCGTATCTGAAGTTAAGAAGTCACCTCCTGTTAGTGCGCCAGTACCTGTAGCAAACACTTCAGGTAAATCAGCACATGCGACACCGGGTGTGCGTTTATTCGCGCGTGAATTGGGTGTAGATATTAGTCAAATAGCTCAAGGTAGTGGGCGTAAAGGCCGTATCTTGAAAGACGATGTGAAAAATTTCGTTAAACAAGTCATGGCTTCTGGTGCTACAGGAGCAGTGCAAAGTGGCGCGGGTATTCCGCCAATTCCTGCGGTTGATTTCAGCAAGTTTGGTGTAGTGCAAGAACAGAAGCTGAGCAAGATTAAACGTTTAACCGGTAAAAACCTCAGTCGCGTGTGGTTGAATTTGCCGCTAGTGACCTATCATGATGAAGCGGATATTACGGAAATGGAAGCTTTCCGTAAGGCGTTAAATTCAGATAAGTCGGCGGATATTAAAGTCACAGGTTTGATTTTTATTGTTAAAGCTTTGGTTGCCGCGATGCAACAATTCCCAACGGTAAATAGTTCTTTATCGCCTGATGGTGAATCGTTAATTCTGAAAAAATATTTTAATGTTGGGATTGCTGTTGATACCCCGAATGGCTTGGTTGTGCCAGTATTAAAAGATGTCAATAAAAAAGGGATTGCGGAGTTAACTAACGATTTAAATGTCCTTAGCCAAAAAGCGCGTGACGGTAAATTATTGCCTTCTGATATGAGTGGTGGTTGTATTACTATTTCTAGTTTAGGCGGTATTGGTGGTAAAGCGTTTACGCCAATTGTTAATGCACCTGAAGTCGCTATTTTGGGCGTGACACGCTCAGAAATGAAGCCTGTATGGAATGGTTCTGAATTTGAGCCTAAACTCATGTTACCGTTAGATTTAACCTACGATCACCGTGTGATTGATGGAGTTGAAGGCGCGCGTTTTATGGCGACATTGATTAAATACCTCAGCGATATTCGTCGCTTGTTACTGTAACCGGGGCAATAAAATGACAGATGTTATACACGCAGAAGTTTTAGTTCTTGGTGGTGGCCCTAGTGGATATACCGCTGCTTTTCGTGCTGCTGATTTAGGTAAGCAAGTGGTTTTGGTGGAAAGGTATCCCGTATTAGGCGGTGTTTGTCTAAATGTCGGTTGTATTCCATCGAAAGCTTTATTGCATGTTGCGCAAATCGTACATGAAGCTGAACATTTTGAGCAACATGGTTTGACCTTTAGCAAACCTGAATTTGATTTAGATAAAATCAGAGCTTGGAAAGAAGGCATTACCAGTACTTTAAATGGCGGTTTGGCGCGTTTAGCTAAACAGCGTAAAGTGACGGTTGTACACGGTTTGGGTAAATTTACGTCAGCCAATGCTTTGGATGTGATTAGCGAGACGGGTACGCAGCAAATCACCTTTGATAATGCGATTATTGCCGCAGGATCTACGGCAACGAAGATCCCTCCTTTTCCAAATGATGATCCGCGCTTAATGGATTCAACCGATGCGTTGAATATCGAAGATGTACCGAAAAAATTGTTAGTGGTCGGTGGCGGTATTATCGGTTTAGAAATGGCGACAGTTTACCATGCTATGGGTTCTGAAATTAGCGTTGTAGAGCTAATGGATCAGATTATTCCAGGTTGTGATAAAGACTTAGTCACGCCATTGCATCGACATATCAAAAAACAATATAAAAACATTTGGTTAAAAACCAAAGTAGAAAATATTGTTGCGCAAGATGATGGTTTATTGGTCACTTTTGGTGGTGATAAAGCACCTGAGCCAGAGTTATTTGATAAAGTTTTAATCGCGGTCGGACGTAAGCCTAATGGTGCTTTAATTGACGCTGATAAAGCGGGTGTAAAGGTTGATGAATGGGGCTTTATTCCTGTTGATAAGCAGCAAACAACCAATGTGCCACATATTTATGCGATTGGCGATATCGTGGGGCAGCCCATGCTAGCGCATAAGGCGGTTTATGAAGGTAAAATTGCCGCTGAAGTCACAGCAGGTCATAAGTCTGGTTTTGATGCCTTAACGATCCCATCGGTGGCTTATACTGATCCAGAAGTTGCATGGATGGGCTTAACTGAAAATGAAGCTAAAAAACAAGGTATTGCTTATGAAAAAGGCGCATTCCCTTGGGCGGCAAGTGGTCGCTCGTTAAGTTTAAGTCGTAATGAAGGTTTAACTAAAATGCTTTGTGATCCTGAAACAGGCCGTATTTTAGGTGCTGGTATGGTCGGTCCAAATGCCGGTGAATTGGTTGCGGAAGCGGTCTTGGCCTTAGAAATGGGCGCTGATGCTGAAGATGTTGGTTTAACCATTCATGCGCATCCAACGCTATCGGAAACCTTTGCGTTTGCAGCTGAAATGGTTACTGGTACGATTACTGATCTGTATGTAAAAAAATAGTAGTAACTCGGGTTAGCTTATCTGGCGAAGCACAGATAAGCTAACCCGACATTCTTCTGTATATAATATTTTTTTGAATTAAATTTTTTGTTGCCGTATCAAAAAAGTCTAATTGAATTTTCCTGTAAGAAACCTTCGTTTATTTTTATCAAATCTCTCACAATAATTATGCACAAGCTGTTAATTACTAGTCTCATTTTTTTATCCGCAGTGATAAGTCCTTTTGCGCTGGCAGAGATAGAAGATCAAGTCGCTGTGCAGGAATTTATTGGCAAAATGGTTGGTCAACATCAGTTTGAATCCGTTGAATTAGCTAAATTATTTCAGTCTGTAGAAATCAAGCCTAATATAATTGCGGCAATGACTAGGCCCGCAGAAGGTATGCCTTGGTATCAGTATAGAAAAATATTTATGCGTGACTCGCGCATTCAAGGCGGCGTTAAATTTTGGCAAACTAATCAAGCTAGTTTAGAGCTAACTGCCCAACGGTATGGAGTGCCTGAAGAGATTATTGTCGCTATTATTGGCGTGGAAACTTTGTATGGAGAGCGTACTGGCGGGCATCGAGTAATAGATGCTTTAGCTACGTTAGCCTTTGATTATCCTAAGCGTAGTAAGTTTTTTCTAAGTGAGTTAGAGCATTTCTTGTTGTTATGCCGTGAAGAAAAAATAAACCCTCTAGAGCCAGTTGGGTCTTATGCCGGCGCAATGGGAATGCCGCAGTTTATGCCTAGTAGTTACCGACATTATGCGGCTGATTTTGAAGGTGATATGAAACGCGATATTTGGCATAACCCTGCGGATGCTATTGCTAGTGTGGCGAATTATTTTGCAAAACACCATTGGCAAACAGGGCAAGATATTGCTTTCGTCGTGCAGGCAAATGGCGATAAATATAATCAAGCACTAACTAAAGGCTTGAGCCCAGATATAACTGTTAAGCAATTACAAAACTTAGAGGTGCAAGTACCTAAGCAGGTAAGTGAGCAAACGCTTGTTAAGTTGTTAAGTTTTGAGCAGGAGCATGGTGATGATTTATGGGTAGGTTTGGATAATTTTTATGTCATTACTCGTTATAATCATAGTCCGCTTTATGCCATGGCTGTTTTTCAGTTAAGTGCGGCAATTAAGCAGCAATATATGAGAGCTAATCATGAATAAGCTGGTTCTATTGTTAAGTGCTAGTTTATTAACGGCTTGCTCTGTGCAGGAAAAACCAGAAGTAGCTATTGATATTGCTGATGGGCGACCTGATAAGGTCAGTATTGATATCGCAGCGATACCTGATGCAGTTCCTCAGTATGAGCCGTGGTCTAGCTCGGTTAATCCTAAGAAATATACGGTGCTAGGTAAAGAGTATCAGGTATTATCAACTAATAAAGGTTATATGAAGCAAGGGATTGCTTCTTGGTACGGCACTAAATTTCACCAGCATAAGACAGCAACAGGTGAAGATTATGATATGTTTTCCATGACCGCAGCACATAAAACCTTACCTATTCCAAGCTATGTGCGCGTCACTAATCTAGATAATCAACAAGTAGTGATTGTTAGGGTTAATGATCGAGGGCCTTTTCATGAGCATCGAATTATTGATTTGTCTTATGCGGCAGCGGTTAAGCTAGGATTAGAAAAATCCGGCACTGGATTTGTTGAAGTTGTTGCGGTTCAGCCTGGAGAGGTAAACAGCGCTGTGCCTGCTGCTCAAGCTAAGCATGTTTACTTACAAATAGGTGCTTTTGGTGAGCAGAAAAATGCGCTGACTTTACAGCAGCGATTTGCAGAATTACGCTTAACAACAAGCAGAATAGTTGGCGGCCAAACACCGGAACGTATTGTTTATAAAGTACAGGTAGGGCCTGTAGTGTCAGTTGTTGAAGCTGATGAAATTATCGAAAAAATAAAAAATATAGGTATCTATAATAGCCACTTTATTTCAGAATAAGTCTTTTCAGGGTGTATCTGAAATAATAGCAATGGTCACATGATATACTTTCCCGATCGCTTTGCTTACCGAGCGCTTTTTCCTTATTGTTTAAATTCTTTGCTTATGTTTTTGAAAATATCTGTTAATTATCCATTAGCCTTGAAAATTGCTCTATTGGCTTTTTTCTGTCTCCCATTTACACAAGTTAACGCGGAAACTGAGATTCTTATTCCTGCACCACCTAGTTTAGCGGCAAGTAGTTATATTTTGCTCGACGCGGATAGTGAGCGTATTTTAGCCGAAAAAAATGCCGATGAGGTCTTGCCTCCAGCTAGTTTAACGAAAATAATGACAGTTTATATTGCCTTTCGCGAATTAAAAAATAATCGCTTAAGCCTCGATGAAATGGTAACCGTCAGTGAAAAAGCCTGGCGTACTCCGGGTTCTAAAATGTTTATTGAAGTGAATAAACAAGTGAAAGTGGAGGATTTGCTTAAAGGGATTGTGATTCAATCGGGTAATGATGCCAGTGTTGCCATCGCCGAACATATTGCGGGTGATGAGCGAACTTTCGCTGAAATGATGAACCAGCAAGCGCAAAGGCTCGGTATGAGTAGTACCCATTTTGTAAATGCGACCGGATTGCCGGCGCCGAATGAGCATTATACTACTGCACGTGATCTTGCTTTACTGACGCGCGCATTAATTCGTGAGTTTCCTGAATATTACCGTTGGGATAAGGAAAAGGAGTTTACTTTCAATAATATCACGCAAAAAAATCGTAATACTTTATTATGGCGCGATGAGTCTGTTGATGGCGTAAAAACTGGGCATACTGAAGCGGCTGGGTATTGCTTGGTTGCATCGGCAAAACGAGAAGATATGCGTCTAATTTCTGTGATTTTAGGTACTAAGAGTAAAAGTGCTCGTGCCAATGAAAGTCAGACTTTATTGAATTATGGTTTCCGCTTCTTTGAAACGCATAAACTTTATGACGCGAATACGATTCTAACCACAGCTAGAGTTTGGAAAGGTGCGAGTGAGGTTGTTAATTTGGGTTTAGCAGATGATATGTATGTCACTATTTCCAGACGCCACTATAAGGAAATGAAAGCGACGACTAATGTTGATTTGAAGCTATTAGCACCCGTAAAATTAGGTGATAACTTAGGCGCGGTCAATGTCATGTTGCGCGATAAAATAATTACTTCTAAGCCGTTGATTGCGCTAAATGCCATTGAAAAAGGTGGTTTTTTTCAGCGAGCTTATGATTCAGCCTTAATGTTAATAAAGTAAGATGATGCACGAGAAAAATGTCTATTTAAATGGCGAATATCTACCTCTAGCGGAAGCAAAGATTTCAGTGTTGGATCGCGGTTTTTTGTTTGGCGATAGCGTGTATGAGGTGATTCCTGCTTACGCTGGTAACTTATTTTGTTTTGAGGCGCATTTACAGCGTTTAAATGATGGCTTAAAAGCAATACGCTTGCCAGTATCTTATACGACTGAACAATGGTTGGATATTTTTCAGCCCTTGCTAATTGAAGGCGATGCGCAATATATTTATTTGCAAATTACTCGCGGCGTTGCTGACAAAAGAGATCATGGTTTTCCGTTAAATTGCACACCAACTATCTTCGCTATGTGTAACTCCATTGCTCCGTTTGCACGTGAGCAGGGCGTACAAGCAATTACCTTGGATGATGTGCGCTGGCAATTATGTAATATTAAAGCGACAACTTTATTGGCTAATATTCTTTTGCGCCAAAAAGCGATAGATGAAGGTAGTGCGGAAGCTATTTTGATTAAAGAGGGCTATGCAACTGAAGGCGCGGCGAGCAATATTTTTGCGATGATTGATGGCGTATTAATTACACCACCAAAAACCAATGAAATTCTGTCTGGCATTACTCGTGGTGTGATTATTCACTTAGCAAAAGCCAATCATATACAGATCGAAGAAGATGTTATTTCATTGGATGCTTTGCAGCAGGCAAGTGAAATTTGGCTGACCAGCTCAACGCGGGAAATCTTGCCTGTCACTATTTTAGATCATGAGCCTGTTGGTAATGGTCAGGTAGGGCCTGCCTGGCAAGCTATGAACGCATTGTTTCAAGAATATAAGCAGGTTGTTGCATGACAGAGCTAGAACACGATACACCATTTGAGTTTCCTTGCCAGTTTCCAATTAAAGCGATGGGTAAAAATATACCTAATATTGAAGCTATTGTGGTTGAAATTGTGCGTCGTCATGTCAGTGATTTGAGTGAGGAGGCTGTGAAAACGCGTGAGAGTAAAGCCGGTAAATATATTTCTGTAACGATCACGGTCGAAGCTCAAAGTAAAGCACAGCTGGATGCGGTTTATATGGATTTGACTGCTTGTACTGATATTTTGATAACAATGTAATTTACTGTTTTTGTGGCCAACAAGAAATTAATTGCTGTCAGTGCTTGTCTTTTGGGATACAGAGTTAGGTATGATGGTGAACACCAAGCCAATGAAAAAATTCAATCTTTATCTGAGATTTTTGAATTATTGCCTGTGTGTCCTGAAATGGAAATAGGTTTAGGTGTGCCGCGCGAAAAAATAGCATTACATCAGCAAGGTTTGACGACTCGCTTATTAAGCTGCGGTGGTGAGACTAATGTTGATTTAACTGAAAAAATGCAGATTTATGCGCAAAGCTTTCTTAAGTCACATAATTTAGCAGGTATGATTTTAAAAGATAAATCTCCGAGTTGCGGTGTCTCTAATTGTAAGCAATGGCTTGCAAGCGGTGAGATGGATAGTGCTGGTACGGGGATTTTTTCTGCAACTGTTATACAATTAGAGCCTAGATTACCGATGTTACAAAGTCATCTTGTCGAACAACAAAATGAATTCCATGCCTTTATCAATCAAGTGATGTGTTATGGACATTAAATTGCGTCGCTTGGGGCGTCAAGAGTACCAAAGCTGTTGGCAGGCCATGCAAGACTTTACTTTTTCCAGAGATCACAGCACTGCTGATGAATTATGGATAGTTGAGCATGAGCCGGTTTTTACTCAAGGCTTAAATGGTAAGCCTGAACACTTATTGCAGACTTCCGATATTCCTCTAGTCAATACTGATAGGGGCGGGCAAGTCACCTATCATGCTCCTGGGCAATTAGTGGTTTATACCTTAATCGATATTCAGCGTCGGCAGTTAGGCGTGCGGCAGTTAGTGAGTATTTTGGAGCAAGCAATGATTGATGCGCTTGCGCAGTATGGTTTGCAATCTGAGGCAAAGCGTGATGCTCCTGGCGTTTATATCGCGGGTGAGAAAATTGGTTCGGTTGGTTTGCGTATTAAAAAAGGTTCTAGCTATCATGGTTTGAGTCTCAATAATTGTATGGATTTGTCGCCTTTTAGTTATATTAATCCTTGTGGCTATCAAGGGTTGCAAGTGACTCAGTTAGCTGATCAGGGAGTGCATATCAATACTTTCGAGTTGGCGCTACCCGTTGTCCATTCTATTATTCAAGTTTTGAATTCATCTGGTTGCTAATGTCTCGGTGGTCTTTTATTGCGTTTAAACAGCGTACTGCAATGTTTAAACGTCAAACAATTTATCGGTAATTTATTTATGTCTTCTATTCAAGCGCCATCACGTGGCACTCCAGAAACACATCAGCGTAATGCGGAAAAACTCGCTAGAATTCCTATTAAAGTCGAGAAAGCAGAGACGGTTTTGCGTAAGCCAGAATGGATTCGCATTAAATTAACGTCGAATGAAGATATTACCCATATAAAACAGACTTTACGTAAAAATAAACTGCATAGTGTTTGTGAAGAGGCGGCATGTCCTAATTTAAACGAATGTTTTAGTTTAGGAACGGCAACTTTTATGATTATGGGTGATATCTGTACGAGACGTTGCCCTTTTTGTGATGTAGCGCATGGCAAGCCTTTACAATTGGATGCTGATGAGCCGCTTAATCTTGCTAAAACCATTAAAGAACTGGCGCTTAAATATGTGGTTATTACTTCGGTGGATCGCGATGATTTAAGAGATGGCGGCGCAGGGCATTTTGCAGATTGTGTGAGGGCTATTCGTGAGCAATCTCCGCAAACTAAAATAGAGGTGTTAGTGCCTGATTTTAGAGGGCGTGTGCAACGTGCGTTGGATATTTTGCAAGTTACTCCTGTAGATGTGTTTAATCATAATCTAGAGACTATTCCTAGATTGTATAAACAAGCTAGGCCGGGAGCTGACTATCAGCAGTCTTTAGATTTATTGCAGGCTTATCACGAGGTCCTGCCGCACGTACCGACAAAATCAGGGTTGATGTTGGGTATAGGAGAAACGCAAGAAGAGGTGCTTGAGGTTATGCGTGATTTACGTGCGCATCACTGTTCAATTTTAACTTTAGGTCAGTATTTGCAGCCTAGTGCTGAGCATTTGGCAGTGCAACGTTATATTACGCCAGCAGAGTTTGATGAATATGCTGTTTTGGCTAAAGACTTAGGTTTTAAACAGGTTGCCAGCGGGCCGATGGTACGTTCTTCTTATCATGCCGATGAGCAAGCGCGTGAATTGCTGGAGATGGGTATAGCTGATTTATAAAGCGATTTACCGTGCGCCAAATACGACGATGGTTTTGCCGTGTGCTGAAATAAGTTCTTTATCTTCCATTTCTTTTAGCACTCTACCAACCATTTCTCTGGAGCAGCCGACAAGACGGCCAATTTCCTGGCGGGTAATGTGTAATTGCATACCATCTGGGTGAGTGATGGCGTCGGGTTCTTTAGTTAAGTCTAACAAGGCGCGTGCAATGCGGCCTTCAACTGCCATGAAAGCTAAGTCGCAGTATTTTCTGCTAGTGATAAGTAGGCGGTTGGCAAGCTGTTCGCCGAATAGATGTAGTAAATCAACTGCGTGATCAGCAAGTTCATTATTTAGTGCGTGATGTAATCGAGTGTAACCAATTTCTGCTAATTTACAGGAGGTGCGTGTTTTGACTGTTACGTGCCGAATTTCTGCGCCTTTAAATATGCCTATTTCACCAATAAATTCATCTTTGTTTAGATAGGCTAAGATTAGTTCATGACCCTCTTCATCTTCGGCGCAAATACTGAGTGAGCCTTCGATGATGAAATGTAAACAATCGCCCTTATCGCCTGGTCGAATAATCGTAGTTTTAGTAGGATAACTACGGACGTGGCATAAATGAAGTAACGCGAGAATAGCGTTGGTAGGTTGTGTCGTAGGAATCATAGGCAGTGAGTGTCTTGGATAATGAAAATGGTTTTTAGAGGCAGGAATAAGGCAATGTAATGCTTTTGAAATTCAGCACTTGATAAACTATGCTTGCTAAAATAATTATCTTTAAGTGTGCTTACCTATGTCTGTATTATTCGTGTGTCTATGAACTAAAAAATAAACGGTGTAATGGTTTATCTATTTCGACCCTGTGAAAAGTAGAGTTGGTCGATAAGCCGGGTTTTGTCGAGGACAGTCATTCATCTAGGCCATAAGTCACCTTATGGCTCAAGCAATCTACCCAGGAGCCCCGCGGG
>Ga0105357_10001068_pt1 | contig 14871 bp, 16 predicted proteins | sample GOMGulsemesocosm_4_FD_83660 | JGI IMG/M metagenome (GOLD analysis project Ga0105357, IMG submission 83660) | Methane-oxidizing microbial communities from mesocosms in the Gulf of Mexico - GOM15B Gulf of Mexico | ecosystem: Environmental > Aquatic > Marine > Cold seeps | place: USA: Gulf of...
GCCTACATCAAGAAAATTTGCCGGTGTGCCACCTTTTAATTTCACTAAGTCCATAGTTGCCATTGCTAAGCCAGCACCATTAACCATGCAGCCGATATTGCCTTCTAAAGTAATATAATTAAGGTCGAACTGTTTTGCTATATTCTCTTTTTCATCTTCTTGGCTGGTATCACGCAAAGCTAGAATATCCTTATGTAAGGCACAAGCATTGTCATCAAAATTGATTTTTGCATCTAAAACGAGTAATTCGCCGGCCTCTGTTTCAACTAAAGGGTTAATTTCAATTTGGCTAGCGTCTTTATCTAAGAATAGCTGCATCATGCCTGTCATTAGTTGATGTAGCGCTTTTAATTGCTCACCTTGCAAGCCCAACGCAAAAGCAATTTGTCGACATTGATAAGCTTGTAAACCGGCAGCAGGATGAATAAATAGGCTGATGATTTTTTCTGGCGTTGCCGCGGCAACGGCTTCAATATCCATACCGCCAGCTATCGATGCGATAAAACACAATTTTTCTGAATGGCGATCGATAATCAAGCTTAAATAGAACTCGCGTTTAATGGCCGTTGTTTGTTCAATTAAAACAGAATTAATCGGTAAGCCTGCCGCGCTTGTTTGCTGTGTAATTAACTGCTGGCCTAACATTTTATTTGTTGCGTCAACTACCGCTGTAGCTGTTTCGACTATTTTAACGCCGCCTACTTTGCCGCGCCCGCCCGCATGTACTTGTGCTTTGACTGCCCAACTAGCACCGGATAGCGTTTGTGCTGCAGCCAATGCTTGTTCAGCAGAAGTGACAACTATACTTTCGGGAACAGGTATTTTGTAGTCTCTAAATAGTTGTTTTGCCTGAAACTCATGAATATTCATCGTTGACCTTATGCGCCTGTGCAAGGAATAGATTGAAATTTTCCAGTATATACGTAGCCAGCTTATATTTCAGCATTTTTTAGCGGCATTTAAGTGGGGTGATCCCTGCTATCCGGCACTGTCAATAATGACTTAACCAACCATAGACACGTTTAACAACTAAATCTTGATCATTCCAATAAGGCGATCTAGCTCGGTTTAATTGGAATTGACGGTACTGTTTATTTTCACGTGCAGCAATGTGCCTTTCTCTTGCGCTGGCAACAATATCCTCGCTATCTTGCTCGCCATAGATGTCTAAAAAAGGAATCTTTATCTGCTTAATTAATTCGATTGTTTGGGCATTTTTGCTATCTGTTTCAGGCACGTTTAAGCCAATATTAACCATTGCCTTTATTTCTTGCATAGGCTCATTCGCTTGCGCATATAAAGCCATTAACGCGCCTAACTGGTGACCTACCAAGACTATAGATTCTGCACCATGCGAGACTAAATGGCGCGTTGCCTCATCAATTCTTTGTTTGGCTTCAGGAAATAATGGGTAATAATCTGCCTCTGAAGCACCATCTTCACGTAAAGGTATTTGTAACGCGAAAGTTGCCCAGTTATGCTCTGCCAATTCACGCCTTAGGGTATAAATAAGCGGGTCATTATCAGGATGACCGCCCATGTGGTGCAGTAAAATGGCCGTTCCTTTAAAGCCTGATTTCTCCGATTCTCTATACAGTACTAAGAAACGTTTATTTGACTCGCCTAGCCAAATAACCTCATCCTTGGCAATGCCTGCGGAAATCTCACTGGCATACTGAGCTTCACGCGCCGCATCTGTAGCATAAAGATTAAGGCTGATAAGATAAAAAATTAAAGCAACGGCTACGTTTCTCATGAGCATACCTAGGCCTCGCGTATATCTAGCGAGCTTGTGTAAGATTGTTATTGAGTGTGGGGCAAAGTCAGCCCAAAGTGAGGTGTAAACTTTAATTGAAATATAAATACCAGACTAAGAAGTCGCTGCATTTTCTGACCGAAAGTCAGCATACTGAGGAATAAAAAGCGTATCTCCCATATGCGCCGATGCGAAGCATCGTCCTTGAACCGAATGGTTCAAGTGGGAATCTATCGTGCATTTCAGGCTTTCCGCGAGCGGACATGCACACCAGTACACGAATCAATTCCCGGGGTAATTATAGGTCCAAGGAACACCCACTCCTCTGTCGAACGCGACAGGAGATACGCAGACTATTCTAAACGTTTTTTAATGCAGTTTCGATCTTAAGATACATTTTATTTAACTGCTTGCTTAGCTCTGAATCATCAGGTACAGGGTTTTTCTTCGTTTGCACTAGCTCATGCGTTAAGTTCAACGCGGCAAGTACTGCCGTGCGTTCAGTGCCAGATACTTTGCCTGTTAAACGAATCTTGCGCATTTTCTCGTCTAATTGCTGCGCTGAATCAATTAAATTTTCCTGCTCTTCAGCAGCACACATGATTTTATACTCTTTCCCTAGAATAGTGAGTGCGACGGGGCCTTGTTGCTTGCTCATGAGTCATGCTCCATTGTTTTTAAGCGACTAATCATTGCTTCTACACGAGTACGAGCCAAGTTAGTTTTTTCAACTAATTTCGCCTTCTCTTTAACTAATTCATCTTGCTTTACTTTTAAGCTGGTATTTTCCTGCTTAATGGAATTATAGCGCTGAATTAACTCGTCTAACTTATCTTCAAGCTCTGTAATATCAAATGATGGATTTTTTGTACTCATAGGTGACTCATTTAATTAAACCAAAAGCGGCCTATAACTAACAAAAAAGCGCTATACTGGCCGACTGTTTTTTTCTGAAACGTTCATAACATTAAACTCTATGTTAGCATAGCTACCCAAAAAAATGAGTGCTAGTTACGCCGATTCTATCCCACTATTACCCTTAATAATTTATTCTAAAAACGCAATGAGCTATTTTGAAGTTAATTCAATTATTTTACAAAGAGATGCTGCCGAAAGTGCCGCCGAAGTGCATGGCATTGCCACCGCTATGCTATGCCTTGACCCATCGACTGATGCAAACTCATGGGTCACGGAGGCTTTTTTTGAAGATGCGCACTTATTAGAAGACGATAAATTTGCATTGATTAACTTATTTGATGAGACCAAAGAATTGCTGGCTGGTGATGAATTCTTGTTCGATTTGTATTTACCTGATGAAGACTCCACTCTCGCCGTTCGTTGCACTGCCTTAATTCAATGGTGTCGTGGCTTCTTGTTTGGCTTAGGTCACGCCAGCACTAGCCAGAAATGGTCTAGTGATACCCAAGACATTATCAAAGATATAGTGGAATTCACGAAACTTGATACTGAAATAGAAGACGACGATGAAGAGGCAGAAGGTTCGCTGATTGAAATTCAAGAGTATTTGCGCGCATCTACGATGATTATTCGCAGCGAATTAAGTGACATTGTTACCAATGTTGCTAGTAATACGACACTGCATTAGGAGCAACAATGGACGCACAAGAATTCCAAAATCGCCGCGCACAATTAATGGAGCAAATAGGTAAGGGCAATATCGCTATTATTGCCAGTGCCAATACGCGCACCCGAAATCGTGATGTCGATTACCCTTTTCGCCAGGACAGTGACTTTTATTATCTAACCGGTTTTAATGAGCCTAACGCCTTAGCTGCCTTTATCCCAGGACGCGAGCAAGGTCAATATATTTTATTTTGCCAAGAATTTGATGAGAAAAAAGCCTTATGGGAAGGCGCACATGCCGGACTAGAAGGTGCGACTGAAAAATATGGCGCGGATGATTCATTCCCAATCACTGATTTAGCCGATATTTTGCCGGGGTTATTGGAAAATAAGCACAAAGTTTTTTATCCCATGGGGCGTGATCCTGAATTAGATCATCATCTTATGGAATGGATTACGCATATTCGCAGTCAAACGCGCAGCGGCATTAATGCGCCTGGTGAGCTAGTCTCTTTAGAACATACGTTACATGAAATGCGTTTAATCAAAAGCTCCGCTGAGATTAAGCTCATGCAAAAAGCGGCCGATGTTTCTGCTAAAGCGCATATTCGCGCTATGCGTCATTGCAAGGCTGGACGCTATGAATATCAAGTGGAAGGCGATATTATCCATGAATTTATAGATAACGGTCTGCGCGCTGTGGCTTATCCGTCTATTGTTGCTGGTGGAAAAAATGCCTGTGTATTGCATTACGTGGAAAATAAAGCGGTGTTAAATGATGGTGATTTACTGCTGATTGATGCGGGAGCAGAATGTGATCATTATGCAGCCGATATTACTCGTACTTTTCCGGTTAATGGTGTTTTTTCCGCAGAACAAAAATCCCTTTATCAATTAGTTTTAGATGCTCAAATGGCAGCTCTGGTGGAAATAAAACCCGGTGCGCCATGGAATAAAGCACACGATGCTTCAGTTGAAGTATTAACCCAAGGCTTAGTTGATCTTGGGTTACTTTTTGGTAAAGTAGATAAATTAATCAAAGATGAAAGCTATAAAGTTTTTTATATGCATCGTATTGGTCATTGGCTAGGCATGGATGTTCATGATGTCGGGGATTATAAAATTGATGATGAATGGCGTATTTTAGAAGCAGGCATGGTTTTAACGGTAGAGCCGGGCTTGTATATTCCGCAAAACTGCCTGGATGTTGATGCCAAATGGCGTGGGATAGGTATCCGCATAGAAGATGATATTCTAGTGACCAAGCAAGGGTATGAAGTTTTAACGCAAGCGATACCCAAAACCATTGCCGATATTGAAGCAATTATGCAATAAGCTTTTCCTCATAGCTAAAAGAGAACTTAAACATGAAGCAAGATTATGATGTATTAATTATCGGTGGCGGTCTCGCAGGAAATTGCTTGGCGCTGGCCTTACAAAATAGCGACTTAAAAGTTGCTATTGTTGAGGCCAATACGCGCGAGCAATTGCACGACTCACCCGTAGGAGACCGTGCTTTAGCCTTGGCTAACGGCTCTGTACGTATGCTTGATGCCTTAGGTATTTGGCAGCATGCAAAAGCACAAGCAACACCGATTAAGCAAATACACGTTTCAGACCAAGGGCATTTTGGCAAAACACGTCTCTCGGCAAAAAAAGAAGGCGTTGATGCGCTAGGCTATGTCATTACTGCACGAGAGCTAGAAACAGTCGTTGCAGATTTAGTTGAACAAGCTGGCGTTACACAAATTTGCCCCGCACGAGTCATGGGCATTGCTTCAGATGCCCAGTTTGCGCATGTTAGCTTAAGGCAACAAGACGCATCGCTTAACTTATCTGCCAAATTAGTCGTAGGTGCAGATGGCGGCCAATCAACAATCAGAAAGCTATTAGATATAGAGCAAAGCATTACCGAATATCAGCAAACAGCCATTGTCACCACGATTAAAACCGAAGTAGCACATGACAATACCGCTTTTGAACGCTTCACGTCGGCAGGCCCTCTGGCTTTATTGCCGATACAACAAGACTATGCTGTCGTTTGGACGCGTAGCACAGAAGAAGCTGAGCAATTAATAATGGATAGCGAAGAGGATTTTATCGCCAGTTTACAAGCCTGTTTCGGGTATAAACTAGGGCAATTCAGCCTAACCGCTCCTCGCCGTTCTTTTCCATTAAGCCTAATCCGCGCGCAAAACATGGTTTCAGGGCGAGCCGTCATTATTGGCAACGCAGCACATCAACTACACCCCGTCGCTGGTCAAGGTTTTAATTTAGGCTTACGAGACGTTGTACAATTAGCGGAAATTATTCTTGAAACTGCACAAAGTGGTGCTGATATAGGTGCGCATTCAGTTCTGGAGCACTATGCCGATCAGCGTAAAAAAGATCATGATACGGTGATTAATTTTACCGATAGCATCGTCAAATTATTTTCTAATGAATGGCTATCGCTTGCCGCTGCGAGAAATGCAGGGCTAGCCTTATTAGACAGCATTCCTGGTGCTAAAAAACACTTGGCGCGCTATGCCATGGGCTTAAATACACGGATGCCGCTTATCGGCAATCGGAGACGAGTATGAATAAAAAATACGCGGTCATTGTTGTCGGTGGCGGCATTGTTGGTGCAACTGCCGCTTGTGCTCTAGCGCAAGCGGGTATCGACGTCGCCTTATTAGACGCTAGAAATCCAGCACGCACGTGGCCTGCAGATCCAGTCGATATTCGTGTTTCGGCATTAACGCGCGCCTCGCAAAATATTTTACGTGCTGTTGGCGCGTGGGATGCAATGGAACAACGTGGTATCGGTGCTTATGATCATATGCATGTTTGGGATGCGGACAGCGCGGGCATCTTACACTTTGACGCTGCGGACACGGAATTTCCTGAGCTAGGGCATATTGTCGAAAATCGAGTTACCGTCGCTTCCTTATGGGATCAATTAGAATCACTGCCTAGCGCGACGATCTTATGTCCAGCAACCGTCGCTGATTTACAAATTAATAGCGATAACGCGCAAATAGTTCTCAGCGACGGGGCAATATTAGCGGCAGATCTCGTTATTGCGGCAGATGGGCGCGAGTCAGCCTTACGTCAGATGGCAGGTATTCAAACAACAGGCTGGGAATATAAACAGGATGGGTTGGTTGCCACTATCAGTAGCGAAAAAAGCCATCAATTTACCGCGTGGCAGCGTTTTTTACCTGAAGGTCCGCTTGCACTTTTACCTTTAAAAAATGGTCACTGCTCTATCGTCTGGACTTTAAGTCATGATACAGCACAAGACTATTTAAAATTATCCGATGCCGATTTTCTGCAAACTTTAGAGCACGCTTCCGAAGGCCTTCTCGGTAAAATGCTAACGGTCGGCCCGCGAGCCGCTTTTCCTTTACGTTTTCAGTATGCCCAGCAATATAGCGCGGATCATTTTGTCTTAATCGGCGATGCAGCTCATGCCATGCATCCTTTAGCGGGTCAAGGTGCTAATGCTGGCTTATTAGATGCCGTAGCCATTGCAGAATTAATTATCAAGGCCGATCAAGCTGGCCGGCCAATCGGTAGCCATAAAACTTTGCGCCAATATGAACGCTGGCGTAAAGGCGATAACTTGGCGATGATGAGCAGTATGGATGTGATTAATAAAATGTATACAACTGACAATGAAGCATTTCGCCAGTTGCGTGGCACAGGCATGAGCTGGGTAAATCATAGCGCTTGGCTAAAGAATTACTTTAATCGTTATGCGATGGGCTTGCGCGATGATTTACCTAAGCTGGCGCGTGGAATTTAGTGGCTCAGTTTAACTAAGCAAAAAAAATCAGAGATTATTAGGCTTTAATCATTCAACCAATAGTGAGTGCCTATATCATGAAGTTTTTTAAAAGTGCATGGAATATTTTTTGGGTCTCTATTATTCTTGCACTGGTCTCTACAAATATTCTGTCTGTTACTAATGCGAAATTTCACGACCATCTTTATAGGCTGCTTTCACATCTGCCATATGACGAGCTCCTTTCGCAGAGTAAATCAAGAAAATATCAATCGCTTTCTGCTGACAATGATCGCCTGCGAAGACAGAACGAAATATTTGATAAAAAAGAAAAGGAACGCAAAGTAAAATTAGTAAAAGCCCAAAAAATATCTAAAAATATAGCTCGCAGAACAACAAAAAATGTAGCTCTTAACGTGTCTTCAGTTATCCCTGAATCGGTGCCTTATTTGGGAGTAGCTCTGATTGCCACGGTTACAGCTGCTGATATATATGCTGGATGTGAAACGATGAAAGATACAAACGAACTTCTGCTAATGCTTGGTGGCACTCCAGCATTGAGCGATGAGGCAACAGTATGCGGTATAACGCTTCCAAGTGTTAAAAATGCTACGGACACACTAGGTATTACGCTTTATGATGTTCTCCACTAATTTATCAGCTTGATAAATTATTAGGCTTCAAAGGCAATTTTCAACCTATCGCCGAAGAAAAATACAATAAAGCCTATCAAACACCCATAAAACATTGTACTGTCGTCTTTTATAGTGTCATAAGCGTTATAATTATTCTGATAAATAACTATTTAGGAAGTAAAGGTTTATGCAAGAAACTAGCTCCTTTAAAAATCAATTGCTGATTGCAATGCCTAATTTAAAAGACCCCAACTTTTTTCATGGCGTGACTTTCATTTGCCAGCACAATAGTGAAGGTGCCTTAGGCTTGGTTATTAATCACCCACTACAAATGAAATTGGGTGATATTCTGGAGCAAATGAATATCTCTGTTGAGGATGAAAAAATAGCCAACCTGCCCGTTTTTTCTGGTGGTCCAGTGCAACAAGAACGTGGCTTTGTTTTACATCAAACCTCAGAAGAACTTTGGGAATCGACTATCCCCGTGTCAGACACGCTTTCGCTAACTACATCACGCGATATTTTAAAAGCCATTGCCGTCAATAAAGGCCCGCAAAAGTTTTTAATCGCTCTCGGCTATGCTGGCTGGGGAGAAGAACAACTGGAAAGAGAAATAAAAGAAAATGCCTGGCTCAATACGCATTATGATGAAAGCGTCGTTTTTGATACGCCTATTAGTCAGCGTTGGAATACGGCGGCCCATAAAATGGGGCTAGATATTAACTTGTTAAGCACGCAAACCGGTCATGCATAAACAAGACCCAGTACTGGCACGTTTAAACTCAGAAACTTATTTGGGTTTTGATTTTGGCAATAAAAAAATAGGCACTGCTGTTGGTCAATTAATGACAAAAACAGCCAGTCCATTGATGACTATTCGTTCGCTCAATCAAACACCCGATTGGGAAAAAATTGGCGCATTAATTAGCGAATGGCAACCTACCGGCTTAGTGGTTGGCGTGTCTCGTCAAGCAGATGGCAGTGATAATATCATTACTCCCAGAATGTTAAAATTCTGCCGCCAATTAAATGGCCGCTATAATCTTCCTGTCTTCCAAGTAGACGAGGCTTTATCTACTTTTGAGGCAAAACAAATGCTATATGATGACCTGCACGTGAATGCCAGTAAACTCTGGGAAGTTCAAGATCAATTAGCTGCGCAATTAATTCTTCAATCCTGGTTAAATCAACAACAATAAAAAATGGCTATTGAACATTTAGAAATCCCCGTTTTATTAAATCAATTAGAATCATCTCTTATGGAACTAATGGAGCAGCGCCAAGTAACCGATCCTATTGTTATCGGCATTCATACGGGTGGAGTTTGGGTTGCAGAAAAAATACACCATTGGCTACATATTAAAGAGCCTTTGGCATTATTGGATATTTCTTTTTATCGAGATGATTTCTCTCAAATTGGCATGCATCCAAAAGTAAAGCAAAGCACACTGCCTTTAACCATTGAAGGCCGCGATATTATCTTGATTGACGATGTGTTTCATACGGGCAGAACCATACGTGCGGCCTTAAATGAAATTTTTGACTTTGGACGGCCGAGGCAAGTTATTTTAGGTGTTTTGATTGAGCGCGATGGCAGGCAAGTGCCTATTCGCCCTGATTGTACTGGGGCGAAAGTTGCACTGGCTGATGGGCAGCGCGTTAAACTAACGGGACCAGAGCCATTAGACATCATTCTCGAAAGGAGAAAGTATGACCGCAATTGAAAATTTACAATTAAATGCGCAAGGCAAATTACGCCATTTTCTAAGTATTGAAGGTTTAAATAGTGACTTGCTCACCGAAATTTTAGATACGGCGGAACCTTTTGCCGATGCTTCCGAGCAAAACATTAAAAAATTCCCCTTGCTGCGCGGCAAAACCATTGTTAATTTATTTTTTGAAAATAGCACGCGCACGCGCGCAACATTTGAACTCGCGGCTACCCGACTTTCCGCCGACGTATTAAGCATGAATATTGCGACCTCGGCGACGTCAAAAGGCGAAAGTTTATTGGATACTATTCGTAATATGGAAGCGATGCAGGTCGATATGTTTGTCGTGCGCCATTCGCTTAGCGGTGCCGCTCACTTTATTGCTCAGCATACGGCACCACATATTAATGTAATTAATGCTGGCGATGGCCAACACGAACATCCAACGCAGGCGATGCTGGATATGTTTACCATTCGCCGCGTTAAAAAACAATTTTCTGGATTACGGGTTGCTATCGTTGGCGATATTTTACATTCGCGCGTCGCACGCTCGCAGATTCTCGCTTTAAATATGCTGGGCGCTGAAGAAATTCGGGTCATTGCACCGAAGAGTTTGCTGCCTGCACAAATCGAAGATTTGGGCGTTTCTGTTTATCATGATATGAAAGCTGGCTTAAAAAATGTCGATGTAATTATTATGCTGCGCTTACAAAAAGAACGTATGAATAGCGCATTTTTACCCAGTGAAAGTGAATATTTTAAATGCTTTGGCTTATCCGCTGAAAAGCTAAAAATTGCCAATAAAGATGCCATTGTTATGCATCCTGGGCCAATAAATCGTGGTGTTGAAATTTCGTCTAGCGTGGCCGATGGGTCTCAGTCAGTTATTTTACAACAAGTTAGCAATGGCATTGCTGTACGCATGGCCGTTCTGACCATGACCATGAATGGCAACAGAGAGGCAGGATAATGCGTATTGAAATAGTTAATGGACATATTATTGACCCGAAAAATGGCATTGATCAACAAGGCTCATTGTATATCGCAGAAGGTAAAATTGTCGGCATCATGCAAGCGCCTGATGGATTTAGTGCTGATACTAGCATTAATGCTCAAGGGTATATTGTCTGCCCTGGTTTTGTCGATTTGAGTACTCGCTTACGTGAACCTGGACAAAGTCACAAAGCGACCATGAAATCAGAGACTAAAGCCGCTGCAAGTGCTGGTTTTACTAGCCTTTGCATTCCGCCTGATACTATCCCCGTTATTGATTCTCCCGCAATCGTGGAATTAATTGAGGATAAAGCCGAGAAATGCGGCTACCCACATATTTACCCTATTGCCGCATTAACCCAAAAATTAGCAGGCACCGAACTCAGCGCCATGCATGCTTTAAAAAAAGCAGGTTGCATCGCGGTCAGTCATGCCTATCATGCGCTGCAAAATTTATTAGTATTACGCCGTGCAATGGAATATGCGGCAACCTATGATTTATTATTAATATATTGCCCGCAAGAGGCAGCTTTGAGTAATCATGGCTGCGCACACGAAGGTGCGATGGCGAGCCGCTATGGTTTACCAGGCATACCCGTTGCAGCAGAAACGATTGCTTTAATGCAGTGCATGGAATTAATTGAACAAACAGGCTGCCGCGTGCATTTTAGAGGTTTAAGTTGTGCGCGTTCGGTTGATCTAATTGCCAAAGCGAAAGCCGCAGGCTTGCCTGTTACGGCGGATGTCGCTATGCATCAATTGCATTTAACGGATGCAGACATGCGCCCTTATGATAGTTATTATCATGTTCAGCCACCATTACGTAGCAAGCGTGATAGAGACGCCCTACTGGCCGGCATACAAAGCGGTGCAATTGATAGTATCTGTAGTGACCATCAACCGCACGATATTGATGCAAAACTAGGTGCCTTTCCAGAAACTGAGCCAGGTATTTCTTCATTAGAAACGATGCTGCCGTTAATGTTGCGTTTAGTTGCACAAAAAATCTTAACCTTAGCTCAGGGTATCGCAAAGCTAAGCTCCGAACCTGCGCGAATTTTAGGTATCAATGCAGGCGGTTTGGCGCTTGGCAATGTGGCTGATGTGTGTGTATTTAACGCTAACGAAAGCTGGCAAATAAATGCTGAAACCTGGCAAAGCCGAGGACAAAACACCCCGTTTTGGCAAGAAACGATGCAAGGTAAAGTTGCGTGTACGATACAGGCCGGTAAGATAATTTATTCGGCAGAAAGTTAAAGAGGATAGTGATATGCAGCATAAAAAATTAAGTTTATTAGCACTATCGTTAAGTTTATTAGCGTGCTCAGATGACTACACACCTAGGCCGTCTTCATCTGCTAAAACTATCTATTTGGAAGCATGCGCGCGCTGCCATTCTGGCGAAACGGAAAACCCTGCAATGTATTATTGGTCTATTAACCCTAAAAATATCAACACACGATACATAGCTTATAAAGTCAATACAGGCAGTTTAACCATGCCCAGTTTCCCTAATATACAAGGCGAGAGCATGAATAATCTAAGTGAATTTGTATTGCAACATAACCTTAAAAAGTAGAAATAACATGAATTATTGCGCCAATATCCATCATGACTCTGCTAGTATTATTGATGACTTAAAGGGTGATCAGTCGTGGCGAATTTTTCGTATTATTAGTGAATTTACTGAAGGCTTTGATCGTTTGTCTGGTATTTGCGAAGGGGTTTCTATTTTTGGCTCTGCACGACTAAGACCCAATGATCCTTATTACATCAAGGCAACTGAAATCGCTAAATTATTGTCCGAAAATGGTTTTACCATTATTACCGGTGGTGGCCCTGGGATAATGGAAGCCGCCAATAAAGGCGCCTTTCTCAAACATCATAAGACGGTAGGGCTTAATATTGAACTGCCTCAAGAGCAATCGCCTAATCCTTATCAAGCGGTCTCATTAGATTTTCGTTATTTCTTTGTGCGTAAGGTGATGTTTGTGCGTTACTCTATTGGCTATGTTTGTATGCCGGGTGGATTTGGTACTTTAGATGAGTTTTTTGAATCTTTAACTTTAATGCAAACGCATAAAATTTACCCTTTACCATTAATTCTATTTGGTAGTGATTTTTGGGCTGGCTTAGTTGATTGGCTTAAAACCACATTAGTGCAATATGAAACCATTTCACTTGAAGATTTAAACTACATTAAAGTGACCGATGATCCTCAGGAAGTGCTAGATATCATGTTAGAGCATAGAGCGTGGAAACAAGAACAGCGCCAAATGGGAGCTAAAGATAACGATTTGGCCGTGTAAGATTAGTTACTAATATTGCATGAGAGCGATAAGTTTATAGTCTTCGCTAATAAGTCCTTCGCTCCAGAGGTACGACCATTAAGCTAAGGTTTAGCACATTTGGTTATGAGAGTATTTGTGGGAGGGGCTTTTAGCCGCGACTTGTATAAAATCGCGGCTAAAAGCCCCTCCCACGATACATTATTTTTGAATGGCAATTCCTTAGCTTAATAGCTGTGATACTAGAACATGGAAAACTATAAGTTTCTTGGTGTTTTGCTCTGCGTGCATAAAACATTTCAGTCGAGTAGGGCGTGACTTTAGCCCGCCAATATCAATAATGACGTTAAAGGCAGGCTAAACAGCCCTTGTAAGTTGCCTGCCAAGATTGAACAAGAAAGATGAGTTTATAGCTTAGTGATCATTTAAATGAAAAATGTAATGTTCATGTTATTGCTATAATAGTTTATAACAATTTTATTTTTAAGAGGCTTTCATGCGGAACTGGAAATTGCTACCCGCTTTTTTAATAGGGCTGTCAGTATTAGCTGTCGTCGTCTATATTTTATTCTATTTTGTCTTTCTCGACTTCTTTGTCGACCTATGGTGGTTTCGGTCGCTTAATTTTGAAGGCTATTTTTGGTTAAGACTACTCTACCGGTTTATTTTCTCCGGTGGTGTGACTATTATATTTTTTAGTATTTTCTTTTTTCATTTTTGGATTGCCTCACGCTATTTAGGCTTAAGTCCTCCAGATGAAGTACTTGTAAGTGCTGATAAACGACAGCGCTTTCAATCTTTTGCTGATATTTTCATGTATGGCTCAGTAAGAATTTATACGCCTTTGTCCTTAATCTTAGCGATTGTTATTGCGATTCCTTTCTACAACCAATGGGAATCGGCTTTATTATATTTCTTTGGCAGTGCCGCGGGAGTAACGGAGCCTGTTTACGGACTTGATGTGAGCTTTTATTTATTCTCATATCCTGTTTATATGCTGATTCAGCAAGAACTACTGAATACGTCTATTATTCTGTTCTTCCTCGTTACTACACTGTATTGGTTAGAACATGTTTTTGTACCTAATCAGAATAAAGAATATCCTCTGGGTGCAAAAATTCATTTAACAATTTTAATCGGCTTTATTGTTTTATTTGTGAGCTGGGGATTTGCTCTCGATCGCTTTTCTTTGCTGTATGTCAATTCGCATGAGCCCGTGTTTTTTGGTCCAGGTTTTGTCGAGTTACGTTATCAATTGCCATTGATCTGGCTCGGCATCGTTTCTATTGTGGCGATATTTGTTGCTGTTGTGATTTACATTTTCTCCCCGCAGCATCGCTCAACAACCCCTATTTTTATCGGTATTGGCGGATTTTTATTGGCTCTCGGCTTACAAAATACACCGTTTATTCCCAGTTTAATTAATGCCTTGATTGTCCGACCTAACCCAGTATTAACGGAAGGACAGTTTATGGAAAGCAATATTAAGGCAACGCTTGATGCCTATGACTTAAAAAATATTAATATTGTTGATTATAAAGTTAAACTCGATGCAACAAGGGATATTGAGATATGGGGTACACAGAAACATTTTGAAAATATTCCTGTTTGGGACAGAGAATATTTAATAGATGGTTACCAGCAGCTGCAAGGTATCCGGCCGTATTATAGTTTTGAAAGCGTAGACGAAGATCGTTACTACTTGAATGATCATATACAGCAAGTGAACTTGTCCGCTCGCGAGCTAAATACAGATAAATTACCTGAGGCTGCCAAAAATTGGGAGAATATTCATTTACGCTATACCCATGGTTATGGCTCGGTAGTGACGCCAGCTGCGCAAGATGCAGGCAAGCCTATTATATGGTATCTGCGCGATTTAAATATGCAATCCAATGTTGGCTTTTCAGTTAAATCGCCAGATATTTATTTTGGTCAGGAAAAGTATCACTATGCGATTGTCCCCAATGATTTGGATGTTATGGGCTTGGCAGGTTCAGATAAAGGCGCTAATCAGGCTTATCAAGGACAAGCAGGCATACCGATTCCATCAATGTTTAGAAAGCTATTATTTGCCTTTTATTTTGGTGAAGAGAAGATTTTTTTCTCCACTAATATTTCTAAGCAGAGTAAA
>Ga0105357_10001069_pt1 | contig 14868 bp, 9 predicted proteins | sample GOMGulsemesocosm_4_FD_83660 | JGI IMG/M metagenome (GOLD analysis project Ga0105357, IMG submission 83660) | Methane-oxidizing microbial communities from mesocosms in the Gulf of Mexico - GOM15B Gulf of Mexico | ecosystem: Environmental > Aquatic > Marine > Cold seeps | place: USA: Gulf of...
ACTTTCGTGATTTCACAAGGTATGCGCGGTGACATTGGTGGCTTGAAAGCCGTTCAAGAAGGCCTGAACTTCGGTTCAGCGTCTATCAGTATGGCAATGTCTGGTGCTACTGCAATTTCTGATCAGCTCACCGATTTGCAAACTAAAGTCACTCAATCCCTTAATGAAGGTCTTGATACGACAATTTTGCAGTCAGAAGCTGATGAAATGCTGGCGCAAATTCAGACAATCGTTGCTTCATCTGAATTCAACGGAACTAACCTGCTGGATAACGGTACAACAACTGGTAGCTTGAACGTTGTAACTGGCCTGAGTGGGGCAGCTATTACCTTCACAGCAGTTGACGCAGGTACAACTGGTTTGGGACTTGCAGCCCTCGATTTGGCCAGTTTCGCGGTTGAATTAACACTGGATAATACTGCTGCATTTGCGGCAACCAGTGATCATATTTCGGTTACCTTTAGCGGCGAAACACACATTTTTGAATTTGTTGACAATGCGGGTGGTCAAACACTTACAGAATCTGTTGATGAAGCGAACAATGTATTTGTTCATGCGGTTACTATTGACCAAGGCGGTGCCTCAACCAGCACACATGTTGGTAACCTTGCCTCTGTGATGCGAGAACAAGGCTTGACCGTAAATTTGGCCGATGACGGCACGATTTCAGTTTCTGCAGGTGGTGATGCGTCACTAACTGTTGATCTTACGGGTGTTGCGTCTGGCGGCATAAGCCAGGCGAACGCTGGTGGCGGTGCCACTGCTGCTCTAACCGCAGCAAAAGATACAATTGGTAACATTCTTACGACGCTGGGTACTTTCTCTAACAGATTAGAAAGTCAGGCTGAGTTTACTCAAGTTCTGACCGATACTCTTGAAGAAGGTCTTGGTATTCTGGTTGATGCTAACTTGGCAGACGTTTCTGCTAAATTACAATCAGAGCAAACGAAAGAGCAACTGGGCATCCAGTCTCTCTCAATTGCTAACGCAGCTTCTCAGTCTATCCTGGGTCTGTTCCGTTAATCGAAAAAATGATGAAGGCGGCCACTACTATGGTCGCCTTTTCATTTTTCTTTTTCGTAGAATCTCTAAACGAAATCCGATTAATTACACCGGAAATGGAACCCTCTCATGTATTTTGAAGCGTATCAAAAAGCCAATTTAGCAACCGAACAACCGACGGCCACCGAATACCGCCTATTTGCAGAAATCACCCGCGAACTAGAAGCTGCAAATACCGATGGAGCCACACATACCGCCCGCGTTAACGCTTTATTTAGGAATAGCCAGTTATGGTTGACTATTCGAGTTGACTTATCGTCAGCGGAAAATAAACTAGACTTCGATACAAAGGCTGGTTTAATTTCGTTAGCGATTTGGGTTAAAAGGTTCACGGGACCTGCCATGAACAGTAAGTTGGATTTGGAGCCGTTAATTTCGGTAAACCGCCAAATCATGGATGGTCTATCAAGTGCCGCAAAATCGGCACGTAAGTCGTCTAACCCAGATAGCCAAAGTCAATTTAGGCAAGTGTCCATTTAGATGGGACGCAATATAGGTAGTCGTTATGCAGCTTTCGGGCACGAGTTCATTGTTATGGTACAAGCTGGCTGAATCCCAGACTGAGTCTCACATGAAAATGTTTGAGGCCCAACCAACCACTGCGCGCGACATCGAAATTTTTAAAGAAGAAATCGGCAATGTTAAATCCGTTGATGATTTAATGAAGAACCGGACACTTCTATCCGTCACGCTTTCTGCTTTTCAGCTTGAAAGTGAGCTGGACAAATATGCCTTTGTTGAGAAAATGCTCACCGAAGACCCCGACGACGACGACAGCCTTGTGAACAAACTGGTAGAGCCGCGTTGGACCAAACTGTCAACGGCGATGTATGGCCTTAATCTAGATCCTGATTTCTTCCAAAACGAAGCCAATGTGAATGCCATTCTTGAAGGTTATAAAACCAACGAATTTGAGAAATTTGAGGGACAGAACGCTCCGGGTATTCGGCAGGCTATGTATTTTGATAGACTGGCGGGTGATGTTACAGAAGTCTCTCAAATATTAGCGGACAAATCTCTTATGGAAGTTGTTCGTGTGGGTTTAGGCCTTCCCGAAAGTTTTCTATCACTCGATTATGAGCAGCAGAAAGCGCGACTAGAAAAAGAAGTCGACCTGGAAGATTTTGCGGACCCTGTCGAAATCGCTAAAATGGTCGAACGTTATCTTGTCATGACCGAGATTAATAACACTGACCCTGCGGCAAATCCCCTAATTAGCCTGTTTCAGCCGCTCTCTTCGGGCGACTCTGTTGGTCCAATGCCCATTGCCTTGGATTTATCCGTATAAACCTCCCGTTAGATTATTGTTAACCATACCTAATCTATGATGAGCCTTTATCAGGCACTTCAGGCAATTTTGTATGCAGAAAAAAGTTCAAAAGATTACGGGCTCCGCGGTAAAACTTTACGGCAATGCCCGGATCAAAGATGCTCGTAAGCAAGTTGCCTCGCTTCTCTCCACTGGCTGGACTGATGGATATATATTCTTCCAAGTTGGTATTGCCGCATATAACGCAGGCGATACAAAAACCGCCATTAGGCTTTATGAAAAATCTATAGGTCTCACTCCAAACCCAGAAAAAAAGAATTCCTCTCTTTTTATGGCATTAGGATCTGCTTATTCCGCCTTGGATGATTACGAGAAAGCCTTTCAATTTTTTGAAACCTCTCTCGAACTTGATCCCGGCAATGCAAACGCACTCAACAACAGGGGACTGACCCACCTTAAGTACGGCAATAGCTCGCTGGCTGAGAAAGAATTCAATGCAGCCCTCGCGCTTTCACCGGGCACCATCGGTTTTCTGTTGAACTTAGGAGATCTATTAGTTGGAGAAAACCGGAGTGATGAGGCACTTGACCTCTACAAAAATGGTTTAGCTCTTCATTCAGAAAACCCTGAAATTCATATAAAAATGGGTGATCTCCTAAAAGAAGACTCCGCGTTAGACGCGTTTAGACATTACCGAAAAGCTGTTTATCTTGCCCCAAAAAACGAAGCATACCTTCAAAAATATTCCAGAATCCTTCCCAAAACACCTCAAATTGCCGATATCGATAGCATGGGGAATGACTTACTTTTGCTACTCTCCAGCAACGCAATTCAATGGAACCACCTCAACAGAATTGTCCGGCAATACATTAGATCACGCCCCGCATTTGGAAGCCATCTTCCGGCTCTTACTCAATCCGTTCAAAGTAACCAAGAGCTACAGCTTGATCTGGGAGAAGTTATAAAAGCTCTCTCTGACAAGGTTCTTCTCTTGGCTCTCAAAAATATGAGAATTACAGATCCGGAGATTGAAAAAATGCTGGAGCATTTCCGGCGCCTGACATTAACTGCTATTTGTAGTGGCGCTAAATTAGAGAAACCTCTTTGTGATTTATTGCGAGCGTTTCTTATCCCTCTCGCACAGTATAGCTTTTTTACAGAGTATCTTTTTCAAGAGAATGACTTTGAAAGCCGTGCCGTCAATTCACTAATCGAATACTTTGAAGGTGATGCCAAAGGGTCTTCAGACGAAATCATTCTCCGCTATTTGGTGCTTTCCTGTTACCGGCAATGTCAAAAATATTCCTTTTCAAAAGATCTTCTCAAAAAGCCTGCCTTCAAAAATCAGCCCGATCTAGAGGCATTGATTAAGACACAGATCACAGAACCTGAGATCGAATTAGCTGCCCAGAAAAAAATTAGAACCATAACCAAAATTGACGATGCTATCTCCCTCAGTGTTCGGGAACAGTATGAAGAAAACCCCTACCCTCGTTGGCAGAACTTACCTTCGGCTGGCATTTCATCCTACGCTGTAGATATATCAAACAAACTTCCGATCCTACGTGGGCAACAACCGAATTTCCCAAAAAACCCACAAGTGCTCATTGCGGGATGCGGAACAGGACGTCAACCCATCTCATCGGCCAAAGCCTACCCAGACTCAGATATTCTCGCCATTGATCTCAGCCTGGCGAGTATCAGCTATGCCATGCGAAAAGCAGAAGAAAGCAAAGTTAAAAACATCGAGTTTGGTCAAGCTGATATCATGGAACTGGGATCGTTAAACCGAAAATTTCATATAATCGAATGCGCCGGTGTTCTCCATCATATGAACGATCCAATCGCCGGATGGAATGTTCTTTGCGATTTACTAGAAGATGACGGTTACATGAATATAGGCCTTTATAGCGAGCTTGGCCGAAAAGACGTCATTGCATGCCGGGAATACATCACCGAGAATGAATATGGAGATACCGCAGAAGAAATACGGACCTGCAGAAAAGCGCTGATGGCGTTAGATAAGACACATCCCGCAAGCCACATCGTCAATCACAATGACTTTTATACACTATCAGCCTGCCGCGACCTCATATTTCACGTGCAAGAACACCGGTTCACGGTTGAGCGCATCTCATCCGCTCTTGAGGAGCTGGGATTAGAATTTTTGGGTTTCAATTTAGATGCAGAAATGTATGTTTTAAAATATGAAAATAGGTTCCCCGACGATACAACTCGAACAAACTTGGATAATTGGGCACTCTTTGAAGAAGAAAATCCAAATGTATTTGCCACGATGTATAAATTCTGGGTCCGTAAAAAGAGAGATTAAGTAGCGTGAAAAAAGATCAAGCCTTAAATCGAGCACTTCAACAAGCAGTCGACCTGATGAATGCTGACCAATTTGCTAAAGCCGAGATGGTCCTAAATACAATCCTCTCCCATTACCCCAAAGTCTCAGATGCATACAATCTCCTCGGCACTCTTTACCATAAGACAGGGAAGAATAAAGTTGCTCGCCCGTTGATAGAAAAAGCGATTAAGCTGAATAGTAAGAAATCTTACTACCATAACAATCTTGGTAATGTTTATCGTGAATTGGGCGAACATAAGATTTCAGCACTGGCATTTCGGCGTGCTGTTAAACTAAACCCTAAAAGTGCAGCTGCCCGCAGTAACTTGGGCAATATGTACGTTGTATTGGGTGATGCGGACAAAGGAATTCGAGAGCAAAAGAAAGCCATCGAAATCCAACCTGACTATCACCTAGGACATTTCAACTTAGGAAATGCTTATCTTGAAAAAGGCATGAAAGAAGAAGCTATTGTCTGTTATAGGCGAACTATCGAACTAGATCCAACTTATGCAAAAGCGTACAGAAACATTGTTGAGAGCCAAAAAATTAAAACAATAAATTCAGACGTCACCGCTCTCGAAGGCTTATTAAACAGCGGTAACGTCAAAAGCGTGGACGATCGCGTACAGCTTCTTTTTGGGGCGGCGAAATCATATAACGACCTCAAAGATACAGAGACCTCATGGAAATATCTTAAAGAAGGTAATGATCTGCATCGATCAACATACGAGTATGACGTCCAAGTTGACTTATCCATAATGGAAGATCTCAAACAATCCATTACGGCGGAATATATCAATGAGAATAGGAGGACAATGAAGTCCTCTCCCACTCCGATTTTTATACTTGGTATGCCCCGCTCTGGAACATCCCTTGTCGAACAAATTCTTGCAAGTCATCCGAAAGTATTTGGAGCAGGTGAGCTCTACTTTCTTGAACTTCTCGTTCATAATCAAATCAAGCAAGGGAGAAAGGTAGAGTTTCGAGATATCCTTCCAACTCTTCAAACTCAAGATCTTGAAGAGTTCTCCAAATTCTATTTAGGGCACCTAAAAGCATTGCCCACAAAAGCCAAACTAATAACAGACAAAATGCCTCGGAATTTTATGTATGTCGGGTTGATCAAAATATTGTTCCCAGATGCAAAAATCATCCATTGCCGCCGCCAACCTGAAGATTCATGCCTTTCAATTTACAAGAAAATTTTTGTCGGAAAACAAAAGTTTGCCTACGATCTGGATGAATTGGGGAAATACTACAACGGTTATCTGGATTTAATGGATCACTGGCATAATATTATGCCCGGTGAAATTCTAGACCTACAATACGAAGAAATGGTGGCTGACACAGAAGGTCAAACAAGACGGCTCCTTGAGTATTGCAACGTCGATTGGCACGACGACTGCCTCAACTTTCATACAACACAACGTGTTGTCAGAACGGCAAGCTCTGACCAAGTTAGGCAGCCTATTTATAAAAGCTCGGTGGCTGCATGGAAGCAATTTGAACAACAGCTTGCACCACTGAGCGCGGTTCTGAATTCACGCAACACCTAATTCAAAACTGGCTTCAACGCGTCAAGCAAAGGCAGAATGGCGTCACCATAGCGTTCCCATTTTCCAACTGAACTATTATAGATCGGTTGTCGCACCTGTGCCACGCTCGCTGTATGGACTGCTCTTTTTGATTTGTAAAAATCTAAACAGCCGTCTTCCCAGTCAAGGTCGCAATGGTCCACAATCCGCCGTGCTTGCCCTTCGACGTCCTGAACCACATCTTCATACTGCACAGAGAGAATTTTACCCGGAAACAACGTTTCCCAGTGATCGGTGAGTTCTTTGTAGGCCGTATAGAAACGACCTAGTTCTTCAAAATTAAAGCTGAATTCCATTTTATCGGCAAATAAATGCTTATAGTTCGATAGACATGTGTCCACCGGGTGGCGTTTGCAGTGGATGATCTTTGCGTTGGGTAAAATTAAATGCAGTAAGCCCACATACATAAAATTATGAGGCATTTTATCTACTATTCGCCGAGCGTTCGGTGCTAATTTTTGAACCTGCTCTAGATAAAATTCACCCCGGCGGGTCAGATCATTAGTCACTGCTTTGCGAATGTCAGAGTTCTCTGGAATAATGTCTTTAACTAGTTTCAAGCCAACAAATGCTCTATCTGCAAATTTCAACTCACCCGCCCCAAAAACTTCGGAGTGACTGTCTAGAATTTGCTCAACTAATGTTGTCCCTGATCTCGGCATTCCAACGATAAAAACCGGTATATCAGACGGACATCCGATACCTGTCTTCTTCAACCATGCCCCTTCTGAAAGCGCATTCTTCAGCGCATCGAACTTCTTTAAAGCCGGGGCACCATCGAATTTCAATTGTTGCCATTTCAGAGAATTCCCTTTGATATAGTGAAACATGCTTGTCTCAAAATTTTCCAGATCTTCGTGACACTTACCTAACGCGAATTGTAAATTAAGTTCATTATCTGGCGTCAATTTTCTCGGATGCGTTACATAATCAAGCAACCTGTCTGTATTCTCGTCGTTAGTCCTATATTTTTGCAAACCGCCGATATTAAGAAGGGGTTTAGTATAATTAGGATCTAGTTTGAGAGCCTTCTCGAAGCATTTCTTAGCCTCATCAAATCGACCAAGAGTAACCAGACAGCTACCTTGATTATTGACCGCCTCTACATTTTTCGGATTTAACTTGAAAGCACGATCGAAGGCGTCCAGAGCGTCCTCATGCAATTCAAGGAATTTCAGTGATATTCCATAGTTCACATGTATACCGTCCGCCTCGGGCGCCAGTTCAAGTGCCTTTACGAAAAGTTGCCGAGCTTTAAAATATTTGGAATCTGCTAAAGAAACCCCGCCGAGTAAGTTATAGGCATCCGCGTTATTGGGATGAAGAGATAAAATTTGCATGCAGTATTTTGCCGCTAATGGCTTATCTCCGGCATTATAGGTTTTGCGAGCATTTGTCATTAGTTGGGAAAGCGTCTTTAACTGAGCTTGCGACAGGCCAGTATTTTTTGTCGTTAGCTGTAAATTTTTCGCAGCCTTTTTCGCCTGTTGGTCCTTCTGTCTTTTTAAAGCTCTGCTCAATTTCATTCCTCAAAAATAACCACTGTGTATACCTGTTAGTCTTTAGCCAACAATGGGTCCAATACGTCCAACAAGGGCTTTAGTAATTCGCCATACCGTTCATACCTACCGACAGAGGTATTATAAATTGGTTGCCGCACCTGTGTCGTGCTAGCAGTGTGCACCCTTCGCTTACTTTTATGAAAATCTAAACAAGCATCATCCCATTCAAGACCACAATGATCGATCAAGCGCCGAGCTTGTGTCTCCACATCACCCACCACATCTTCATATTGAACATTCAAAAACCGGTCAGGTAGAACCGCATCCCAATGCTTCATCAAATTATCATATGCTAAATAGTATCGACCGATATCCTCAAGATCATATGTATAATCCATCTTATCACCAAACAAAATTCTGAAATTTGACAAACACGTATCAACAGGATTTCTGCGGCAATGAATAATTTTTGCGTTGGGCATTAATACATGAATAAGCCCCAGATACCGAAAATTCAAAGGCATCTTGTCTGTGACATGCGTCGCTTTTTTATTGTAACTTCGCAGTTCTTCGACAAACGCATCACCGCGCTTTCGAATTTCTTTGTCAAACGTTGAAAGCGCGTTCTGGTCAGTTGGAAAAAAGCCATCTGTGTTCACAGAAAGGCCATCTACGGCCGTATTTATAAGCTTCAATTCACCTGCGCCATGAACTTTGGGATGGCTGGATAAAATTTGTTCTATCAAAGTGGTGCCTGAACGCGGCATTCCCAAAATGAAAACAGGTAAATCCGATTGATTGCCAACCTCAGTGCGTTTGGCCCAAGATCCCTCTGCGTCGAACATCTCCTGCATTTTCCCCATCATTTCTTCGGCAATTTCGACAGAGTAGGTAAGGGTATCCCTTTTAAGTTTATTGGCTTTTAGGTAATGCGAAAATCCGATTTCGTAGTGCTTTAAATCCTCATGGTATTTCCCAAGTGCGAAGTGTAAATTCATCCGATCAGTTTCTGGAAGGTTATCCAGATTTAGCTCTGCTTTTTCAAACAGTTCACACCAATCATCACCTTCAGTAAACTTGTGTCCTGTTGCGATATTGAAGTAAGCTTTGCCAAAATTTGGATTAACTTTCAGCGCTTTTCGGTACATTGAAAACGAATTTTCCACTTGACCCAAGATAGATAAAGCACTGCCTTTATTGCTCAAGGCTTCAAAGTAATCAGGTTTCAAGTGGAGGCATTTATTGAGAGCTAGAAGAGCCTCTTCATGCCTATCTGAAAATTTTAAGGCGATACTATAATTATTCAACGTAACGGGTGAATCCGGTGAAATCGTCAAAGCTTTTTCGAAATGCCTGAGAGCTTCAGCGTATTGACCATCCTGGAGCGCAATGCCACCCAACAAATGATACGGATCAGCACACTTAGGGTAAATAGAGAGCGCTAACAGGCAAAAACCTTTCGATTTAGAATATTCCTGCGCCTCAATTGCCTGATCAGCTAGCTGAATTACCTTTTGCAATTTCGCCAGTAGTTCAGCTGAAAGACCAGTTGATGCCGTTGTCAGATGTAATTTTTTTGCTTTTTTTTTGAGGCGCAGTTCCTGCTTCCTCTTCATCGCACGGCTCAAAGCAATCTCCCTATCACTTAATCTAAGTTCAAGTATAACGTTTAAGAGTTTCAGATTGCAATATGGACGTCAACGGCAGACCAAAATGGGAAATAGGAGAGAAATCCACAACGAATTTTCTCTCCATTTTAATTATACGCCTACACCGAGTTCTATTTTGAAAGAACAGGCTCCAGCGCATCCAACAGCGGCTTCAACAAATCACCATAACGCTCGTGCCGGCCAACAGAAGTTTTATAAATCGGCTGACGGACCTGGTTCACACTGGCCGTATTCACAGATCGTTTGGTTTTGTGGAAGTCCAAACAGGCATCATCCCATTCGACACCAACAAAATCAATAATACGTTGCGCCTGTTTTTCCAGATCGTCAACAGTGTCTTCGTACTCGACTTCAAGGATCCGATCTCCGAAAACGTCTTTCCAGTGATCCATTAATTGTGAATATGCAACATAATACTTGCCTAAATTTTCAAGGTCAGTCGTGAAATGAAGTTTGTCTAGAAATTTTAGTCTAAAACTTGAGAGACAAGTATCAACTGGGTTTCGTTTGCAGTGAATGATTTTCGTGTTTGGCATTAATAGGTGTTTATAGCCTAAGTTAAGAAAATTCTGCGGCATCTTATCAACTATATGACGGGCTTCTGGCGCCAACGCTACGATTTCATTGGTCAGCGTTTTCGCAGCTTTCACCAAGTGCCTACGAATTATTTCAAGTTCTTGCCCTTCTTTTGGTAGAAATTCTTCATCAAGATTTTGTCTCGTAGGGATAGTTTCAACAACTTTACCCAATAAAGTGAGTTCACCAGCCCCATGGATTCTAGGGTGACTTGCCAAAACTTGCTCAGTAAGAGTAGTTCCTGACCGAGGCATGCCGACAATAAATATAGGAACGTCTGTCTGATCTCCTATGTCCGTTTTTTTAATCCAATCACCATCTACTGGAAATTTTACTTTATTAGCGAGAACACCCTTGATTTCATTTTCAACGCTATAATTTACACCGTTCCCAACCAATTTATTCGCGGTGAGAAAATGATTAAATCCCTTTTTGTACTGCTTAAGATCTTCATAATATTTACCCAATGCAAAATGAGCCGCTAATAAGTCGCCATTATTTTTTATTTTTCTAATATTCTCAGAAAGCTTATCAAAATATTTATTGTAGCTATCGTCGTCACCAAATTTATGCTGCATTGCGAAATTATGAAATGCTCCACCAAACAGCGGATCCGTTTTCATTATATTCTCGTATATTTGCAGTGTTTCGCCTTGCCTCCCAAGAACATTAAGCGCCGCCGCTCTTCGATTGAGACCAATACTTGAATTAGGCTCAATCTCCAAACTTTTATCAATTGCAGCTAACGCCTCCTCGTGCCTACCAAGTTGCTTTAGAATAACGCTGTATGATAAGAGGCGAGTTGGCACCTTTGGTAAAATCTCCAAAGATTTTTCTATCAATTCTGCCGCTATTTCATACTTCTGATATTTAGATGCGATCTTGCTCAACATTGCTAAAGGCATTGCATATCGCGAATAGATAGATAGACATTCGTTACAATATCTTTCTGCTAAAACAAAATTCTCAACGGAATACGCTTGACGAGCAAGCATCATCCGCTGCTGTAACTCACCTAATTGATATAGCGAAAGGCCGGTTGTTTCTGGTGTGAAAATTTGCTTGGAATGATCAGGTTTGGCACCTTTTTTATTTCCAACTTGTTTTCTTCTTAGAGCACGATTCACTATTTTTCCTCATTCGAACGCAATAAAGAGCCAAAATCTCATTTTACCGCTTCAATTAACTTATTTTTCATTTTACCACTGGAATACATGTTACTGCAACACAGGTTTAAGTGCCGTTAGTAAGGGTTCTAATTCAATTCCATACCGCTCGTATCTTCCAACTGATGATTTATAAACAGGTTGCCGAACTTGATTAAAACTTGCCGTGTTTACTGATCTTTTGTGTGTATAGAACTGCAAACAGGCATCATTCCACTCAAGGTCCATAAATTCAATCAAACTTCGAGCATTTGCCTCCAAGTTACTCACAACATCTTCATACTGAACTTCAAAAATTTTATCTGACAGCACATCTTTCCAATGCTTCATCAATTGAGCATAGGCTACATAGTAACGCCCTAGGGTCGACAAATTATTCGAATAGTCCAGGTTCCCTTCAAAATTAGTACAGAAATTTGAGACACATGTATCTATAGGGTTTCGTTTAACATGGATAATCCTTGCATTTGGTAGCATTAGGCTCAGCTGTCCTATATGAAGAAAATTTTGAGGCATTTTTTCAACAATTCGTTTAGATGTTGGAGCCTGAGATAGCATGCTGTCTAATAATTCATCACCTAAATTTGCAGTAAAACTAGAAAATTCCCTTTTCAGGTTTTTCTTTTCAGGAAATAGTTCATCGCTATCGGAATTCATTTTGGCAAGTTGGACAGCTCTGCTTCCAAGTAACTGTGTTTCTCCCAGACCTGTTACATCGGGGTGACTTGCTAAAATTTGTTCTACTAAAGTAGTTCCTGACCTCGGCATACCCACAATAAACACCGGCGCTTCAGAAAGAACGCTCCCATCAGAACCTATTTCAGAAATCCATCGACCATTTTTCGGAAAGGCTTTCCGTAGGTTACACATGCCTTCAATTTCATTTTCGACGCTGTAATTTCTAATTTCTTTTTGGATATTATTTCCGAGAAGGTAATGGGAAAATGCAGTTTTATATTTTTCAAGATCATCGTAATATTTCCCAAGAGCAAAATGAGCAGACTTTTTTGTGCTTGGGCTTTTAAAATCGGCTATGTTGGTCGCCAATTCTTCATACACTGCATTAATTACATCTTCGTCGGAAAATTTGTGTAGCAAAGCAAAATTATAATACGGCTTTTCAGATTGCGGAAAGTCCGCCAGTAGCCTTAGGTAGATTTCCCTTGCTTCATCACCCCGTCCCATAATGTTGTAAAGCCCGGCGCGAGCGTTCAATAGTTTGGAATTCGTGGGGTCTTGCTCTAGGCACTTGTTAATCTCAACAAGAGCTTCATCATTTTGATTAAGTAGCCTAAGTATAGTACCATAAATAAATCGTCGTTTAGGCGCGTTTGAGTTAATATCAAGAGATTTCTTTAAATATTCTTTAGCTTTTTCTAGGTCATCACCTTTAAATGCAATCCGCCCCATTAATGCTAAAGCTCCATCATGATTTTCTAATATCGTCAAGCATTTCAAGCAACATTTTTCAGCATCTTCAAGATTACTTTCAGAAAAATGATGCCTCGCCTGGATCATAAGCTGGCGCATTGTTGCAACATGCACGTGTGGCAACTTGTCTATACCTACGCTCAACTTGCTCTTTGCACTATCCATCACAAAACTATTTCCCTTAATACCGAACTGATACTCAGCCCAGCACTTATTTGACGCCAATTCTAAGCACTAAAAGCGCTATTAAGGCTCATGTTAGAAACGACAAGTTCTATGTACATTAACATTTAATTGGCAAATCCAATACAGGCTTCAACTCTTCAATTAGCGGATTTAACAAATCGCCATAACGCTCGTATTGACCAATAGATGAGCTATATATTGGTTGCCTAACTTGGCTAACACTAGCCGTATGGACCGATCTTTTCGATGAATAGAACTGAAGGCATGAATCCTCCCACTCCAAACCAATAAAATCTATCATCCGACGCGTTTGGGTTTCTACGTCGTTCACGACATCTTCATACTGGACTTCAAGGATTTGACCGGGGAAAACTTCATTCCAATGGTCCATTAAGCTCGAATATGCTACATAGTATTTTCCCAAATTCACTAGGTCCGTAGTGAACTCTAATTTCCCATTAAACTGTAATCTAAAACTCGACAAACAGGTATCGATAGGATTTCTCTTACAATGAATTATTTTCGCATTTGGCAAGAAAAGCTGTTTATAGCCAAGATTAACAAAGTTATGCGGCATTTTATCTATCACATACCTTGACGTTGGGCTTTTGGAGCTGAATATTTCAAACAGCTCTTGCCCAACCTGGTCTATATAATTTTCAAACTGTTCGATACAACCGCTGTCTGTCGGGAAAATTTCATTTGTTTCTTTAGTTAATTTTGGAAAACCTTCTTTATATTTGGCTAAAAGGCTTAACTCACCTGCCCCAAAAATTTTTGAATGATTAGCCAATATTTGTTCTGTAAGAGTGGTTCCCGATCTTGGCATTCCAACAATAAACAAAGGAATATCCGTTTTACTTCCACCTGTGAACTGCCGTAACCAATGTCCATTTTTCGGAAATTTGATTTTATTCTCTTCCAATGAACTGATATCCTCGTCCAAACTATATTCTACGTCGCTAGCGAGCATTGTATTTGCATTTTGAAAGTGCTGGAAACCTAATTTGAAGTCCTTTAAGTCCTCATAGTACTTTCCCAGCGCAAAATGTGCATTGACAAGATCTCTTTTAGATTTCATTTCACCAAATTCTTGAGCCAATTTCACAAAATATTTGTTGTATTTTCCATCTTCCTCAAATTTGACTAGCGTACTCAGTTGATGAAAAGGTCGCCCATATAAAGGGGCTATCTCCATTAGATTTAGGTAAACACTAATTGCATCATTTCTATGTCCAAGAATGTTAAGGACAACAGCCCTGCTGCACGACGCAAAAATAAAATTTGGGGCAATACTCAGGCATTTATCAAACGCTGTTAGCGCATCTTCATATTCATTAATCTCAAGAAAAGCTGCGCCGCAATTAAATAACCGCCTTGGTACGTTAGGAATTATTGATAGCGATTTTTCATAAAACTCAATAGCCAACTCAAAATCTTGGTAATGTATCGCAATATTTCCGAGCACGGCTAACGGAGCAGCAAAAGACGGATATATATCTATGCATCTTCTACATAAATTTTGGGAAAGATCAAATTTTTGCTCATTGAAAGTCTTACGAGCCTTCTTCATTAGCCCCTTCAACATATTCAATTGATAGTGGGTTAAGCCCGTTGCTGCGGGAGTGAGCAATTGGTTTGCGGGGTTTTCTTTATCATTTAGTCCCAATTTATTTTCGTTATTACTCACTGCATTCTCGCTCTCTGAAACGAACAACTCGGATTTTTGAGTGATTTCGAATTGCCACTAAGTCTTTGATCCAGATTCACTTTTATCAGATGAAAAATCCGCAATCAACGAATAGTACCCCCTTTTCGGCACATATATCCCAGTTCGTCCGAAATCGAGGGGCAAGAGATTCCGAATGGAGAATTTTTTACCTAGTTCCCGCATTGCCGCTTATCCACTTTCGTCATCATCAAACAACCATTCTTCGCCTACAAGCCCAGTTTTCTGCGACCTTCACGTAACTGGCATACCTGTTGCAAGTACTGGTCCGAGTGAATTTGCGATCGAATGATTGCATGTAGAAAATGCTACAGGAGAAGAAAAT
>Ga0105357_10001070_pt1 | contig 14852 bp, 16 predicted proteins | sample GOMGulsemesocosm_4_FD_83660 | JGI IMG/M metagenome (GOLD analysis project Ga0105357, IMG submission 83660) | Methane-oxidizing microbial communities from mesocosms in the Gulf of Mexico - GOM15B Gulf of Mexico | ecosystem: Environmental > Aquatic > Marine > Cold seeps | place: USA: Gulf of...
TCATCGGTGTAGCCCTGAAAGTTGCGCTTGAGCTGTCCGAGTTTTTGTGCGGTGGTCAGCCCATCTGACTGGGTAGCAAAATGGTCAATGCCGATTTCGTTGTATTGATCCCATAAAAACAGCTTGCGAGCGGTTTCATACAGGGCCAGCCGTTCTTGCGGCGTTGGCAAGGCCTCGGATGGAATCAACTGCTGCCGTTTGGCCATCCATGGCACATGCGCGTAGCCGTACAACGCCACCCGATCGGGGTTAAGCGACAGCAGTTTCTGCACACTTTCTGTCATCCGTTCTTGGGTCTGATGCGGCAGCCCATATAGGATATCGGCGTTCAAACTCTGGATGCCACGGGCGCGGATCATGTCAATGGCGTCGCGGGTGATCTCATAGCTTTGAATGCGGCCGATGGTCTTTTGAATCTCGACGTCAAAATCCTGCACTCCGACTGAGGCCCGGTTCATGCCTGCCGCTGCCAATGCATCCAGGCGCGGTTCGTCGATTTCGTTCGGGTCGATTTCAACTGAAAATTCCGCGCCGGGTGCAAAAGGCGCAATTTCTGCAATGGCCTCGGCCAGTTCACTCATCATGTCAGGTGCCAGCAGCGTTGGGGTGCCGCCACCCCAGTGCAGGCGTGACAGGGTCACGCCTTCGGGCAGAATGCGGCCCAGCATCTCAATCTCGGTCTTGAGAACCTTTAGATAGGCGCGCACCGGAGAATCACTCTGGGTGCCCTGAGTGCGGCAGGCGCAGAACCAACACAGCCTGCGGCAGAACGGCACATGAATGTACAGCGAGATCGAGCTGTGTGGTTTGATCTTTGAAATCCAATCAGAAAAGCGCGCCGGATCAACGTCATTGTGGAACTGCGGTGCGGTTGGATAGCTGGTGTAGCGTGGCACTTTAGCATCGAATAAACCGAGCTTGGCCAATTGTGATTGCTGTGTCATTTGGGTAATCTAACGGATGTCTAACAAGACTAACTTTGACCCAGATCAATTGGGACTGCTGATGAATACCCCTAATTTCACGCCAACCAAATGCGACGCATGCCCGATCCGCCATCGCGCCGTTTGTGCGCGGTGCAATGCCGATGAATTGGTCGAGCTGGACGCGATCAAATATTACCGTAGCTATGAGGCGGGGCAGACGGTGATCTGGTCGGGCGATAAGATGAGCTTTGTCGGCTCAGTAGTGTCGGGGATCGCAACCCTGACCCAGACCATGGAGGATGGCCGCACCCAGATGGTTGGCCTGCTGCTGCCCAGCGATTTTGTCGGCCGTCCGGGACGAGATGGGGCGGCTTACAATGTGATCGCCACCACCGATGTGGTGATGTGTTGTTTCCGCAAGAAACCGTTCGAAGAGTTGATGGAGCGCACCCCGCATATTGCGCATCGCTTGCTGGAAATGACTCTGGACGAACTAGATGCTGCGCGCGAATGGATGTTGGTGCTGGGCCGCAAAACCGCCCGTGAAAAGATCGCTAGCCTTTTGTCGATTATTGCTCGCCGCAATACCGCGCCGACGCCTGACAAAAACAATGGCGTCATGGTGTTTGATTTGCCGCTGACCCGCGAAGCGATGGCTGATTATCTGGGTCTGACATTGGAAACCGTCAGCCGCCAGATGTCAGCGTTGAAACGGGATAGCGTTATTCAGTTGGAAGGTAAGCGCCATATTACCGTCCCCGATATGGGCCGCCTGCTGGAAGAAGCTGGTGATGATAACGACGGCGGCTTCTTGATCTAGGGGCTGTTTCGCTTTTCCGGCGGCTGAGATCTGTTGACTGACGGTTCTAAGGGCCGCTTTTTGTTGCCGCCGAAAGCAACCAATTTGCAACTTGATGAGCCGGACTGCCGGGACGATGGCGGCGTGGGCTCCAGAGCCGCAGATCGCGCGGCAAACGCAAAGTGGGTTCAAACGGTGCTACCAGCGCTCCGCTGTTCAGCTGGCGCTGGATCAATGCAGTATGGCCAATCAGCACTCCAGCACCATTCACAGTTTCCTCAATAGCCAGCGCATAAAGTGAAAAAAGTGGGCCACGTGGAGTGATCCCTGCGTCGGGACAGGCAACCTGCAGCCAGTTGGCCCAATCACTGGACCAGGTGGAATCCGACAGGCAGGGCACATTCTGCAGATCTGCGAAATTGTGCAGCCGAGCGGCCACTGCGGGAGAGCAGACCGGAAATATATCGTCACTGTCCACTGGCTCGCCCAAATCGGTGTCGTAGAACAGGCACAGGTCATAAGGCGCGCGTTTCAGGTTGGGCGGTGTCTCCATTGCGGTGATCGAGATCTCAATATCCGGAGAGGCGGCGCGCAGCGCAGGCAATCGTGGCGATAGCCAAAGCTGCGCGACTGCTGGCAGGGCGGCGATATGGACCACCTGCGGGGTTGCCTCGCGGTGCAACAGTTGAACCGCTTGCCCCAGTTGATCAAAGGCGGCAGTGAACTCGGGCAATACCCGTGCGCCTAACGCTGTCAGTTCTACGCCTTTTGCACTGCGCACAAATAACGGGGCCCGCAGAGTGTCCTCTAGCGTTTTGACATGCGCGGATACCGCGCCAGGGCTGACCGCCAGTTCTTGCGCTGCAGCGGCAAAGCCGCCCAATCGAGCCGCAGCTTCAAAGGCGCGCAGGGCGGTCAGGGGCAGCGGTTTGACGTGGGGTGGAGAGACGGGCATAGTGTGAGCCTTATTTTTTCTGACCCTAGTTTTTCGCAAAACTGATTTGCGGGCAAGGGGGCAGGGCGCTTTGATGGGACAAAGAGAACGGATAATCTGAACTGGAGCCCGCCATGACCCATCTAGCCCCGCGTGATTGGGTGCCCACTCACTGCGAAACTCGCATCCAGGAATTAGCGGGGCGTACCGCAGCTGCTTCTGTGGATCAGACCGCCGCGCAGATCGGCGCCTTGATCGCGCGCAATACGCAGATCCACGACCATGAATGTTTCAATCTGAACCCAGCGACCAATGTGATGAACCCCACCGCGGAGGCGGTTTTAGCACAGGGGCTGGGCAGTCGCCCTTCGCTTGGGTATCCCGGCGACAAATACGAAATGGGGCTTGAGGCGATTGAAGAGATCGAGGTGATCGCAGCTGAACTGGCCGCGCAGGTCTTCAATGCCCGCTATGCCGAGGTCCGCGTTGGGTCCGGAGCCTTGGCGAACCTGTATGGATTTATGGCGCTGACGAAGCCCGGAGACGTGATCATTGCGCCACCCGCCGCGATTGGTGGTCACGTTACTCATCATGGTGATGGCTGTGCGGGCCTCTATGGACTGCAAAGCCACCCTGCACCGGTAAATGTAGATGGCTATACCGTCGATCTGGATGCCCTGCGCGCGCTTGCGTTGCGGGTACGTCCCAAGCTGATCACCATTGGTGGCAGTCTCAACTTGTTCCCGCATCCGGTGGCCGAGGTGCGGATGATTGCTGACGAAGTCGGCGCTAAGGTGCTGTTCGACGCGGCGCATCAATGTGGCATCATTGCAGGCGGTGCCTGGGCCAACCCACTGGATCAGGGTGCGCATTTGATGACGATGAGCACCTACAAGAGCCTAGGCGGCCCGGCTGGGGGGCTGATCGTGAGCAATGACGCCGAGATTGCCCGGCGGCTGGACACAATTGCTTTTCCCGGTATGACGGCAAATTTTGATGCGGCGAAATCAGCGGCGCTGGCCTTGACCCTGCTGGATTGGGTTGACCACGGTGCCGATTACGCGCGGGTGATGGTAAAGCTGTCGCAGGCTTTGGCCGAAGAGATGGCCGTGCTGGATTTGCCAGTCTTTGCCATGCATCGCGGCGCGACACAGTCGCATCAATTTGCTCTGGAGGCGGCCTCTTTTGGCGGTGGCCAAACGGCGTCCAAGCGGCTGCGGCAGGCTGGTTTCCTAGCCTGCGGTATTGGTCTGCCAATTGACAGTGTCGAAGGTGATATGAACGGGCTACGGATCGGTACGCCGGAGTTGGTGCGTCGTGGGGTGATGCCTGTACACGCGGCCAAGTTGGCAGCATTGGTGGCGCGAGCGTTACGATCGTCAGAGCCTGAGACACTGGCAGCCGAGACTGCGGCATTCAGATCCGAGTTCCAGGGCATGCACTTCGTCCGTGGTTGAGGTTGCTGTAAGTGTAGGAGGCGTTCTTGCACGCACCCTACACCGATTGTCAGTGCGCCATGAATACCGGCACCTTGGCCTGTTCCAGCATGTTGCGAGTGGCGCCGCCCAGAATTGCCTCGCGGAACCGTGAATGGCCGTAGGCGCCCATCACAATCATGTCCGACTCAGTGTCTACGGCGTGGCGGTTCAGGATGTCCGACACCCGGCTTAGGGTCTTGCTCAGCACATCAATCTCGCAAGTGACGCCGTGCCGTGCCAGCATCTGGCTCAGCATGCCGCCGGGGTCTGAGCGTTCAGGGCCGTGTTTCGGCGGATCGATCACCACCACCCGCACCAGATCGGCGCCGGTCAGGAATGGCAGCGCCTTGCGGATTGCCGTCAACGCCTCGACGCTTTCGTTCCAGGCGACCATCACCGTCTTTGGTTGCAACACCACATTTGCATGATCCGGCACCATCAGTACCGGCGCGTGGCCCTCAAACAGGGCTGCTTCAACAATCGGCTCGGCTTCGACGTTGCGGTCACGGCCATAGGGTTTTCCCAGCACCACCAGATCCGAGAACCGGGCACGCTGCGCGACATGGCGGCCTAGATCGGCAATCTGTGCAACACCGGATTCCGCTGACCAAACCACTCCTGATTTTGTCAGTATTTCTTCTGCATGGTCCTGCACCGCAGAGGCTTCTTCTTTGGCGCGGGTTAGCGATTCTTGCAGGACCATGGCATTGGCTCCGGCATAGTAATACCCGGTTTGGGTGCGGTCGACGCCCAGACAAAGGGCCTCGACATGGCCGTCAAACTGGTCGGCCAGGGCTGTGATTTGCGCCAGGGGTGCCGCTGCGGTTTCGGTCGCAGTCAGGACGGTGAGTAGAGATTTATAGGACATTTACACCTCACTTTCAGTGTCTGTGACCACAAAACGGTCGCTTTGTTTGCATTCTGAGGCGAGGCTACACATAGTTCCAAATATTATGTCTTGATGCAGATCAAAGCACGCAATCCTTTCATTTTGCATCAAGCGCTTAGTCTAAACTCGTCTGGCGCGGCAGCAGAATCGCGTGGGACATGGCAAAGGGACAGGTAATGTCTAATTATATCAAGCTGATAGTGCTTGGTTTGGTTGTGCTATTTTCGATGCTCGCAACAAACTACGCGCGGGATATAGCCTATTTGGTGCATGCGATCATAATTATGGTCGTGTCAGCCGGGTTGTTTATCCACGTTCTTCGCAACACAGATGAACCGCAAGTTGCGGTTGTTGATGTGTCCAACGAATATTTCGACAGCGTTGTTCGCGCTGGCGTGATCGCCACCGCCTTTTGGGGTGTTGTCGGCTTTCTGGCCGGTGTCTTTATCGCTTTTCAACTGGCCTTTCCAGGGCTGAACTTTGAATGGGCCGAAGGGTATGCCAACTTTGGCCGCCTGCGGCCATTGCACACTTCGGCGGTGATTTTTGCCTTTGGTGGTAACGCCCTGATCGCCACTTCGTTCTATGTGGCGCAACGCACATGCGCCGCGCGCCTGTGGGGCGGAAATCTGGCCTGGTTTGTATTCTGGGGCTATCAGCTGTTTATCGTGCTGGCGGCCACTGGCTATCTACTGGGAGCGACCCAATCCAAGGAATACGCCGAACCTGAATGGTATGTGGATCTTTGGTTGACCGTTGTCTGGCTTGCCTATTTGGCAGTGTTCCTGGGAACATTGATCAAACGCAAAGAGCCGCACATCTATGTGGCCAACTGGTTCTACCTGGCCTTTATCGTAACCGTGGCAATGCTGCATGTGATCAACAACCTGTCGATCCCAGTGTCGATCTGGGGCTCCAAATCAGTGCAAGTGTTTTCGGGCGTGCAGGATGCCATGGTGCAGTGGTGGTATGGCCACAACGCAGTGGGCTTCTTCTTGACCGCCGGTTTCCTGGGCATGATGTACTATTTCATCCCCAAGCAGGCGGAGCGTCCGGTGTTCAGCTACAAGCTGTCGATCATCCACTTTTGGTCGCTGATCTTCCTGTATATCTGGGCCGGTCCACACCACTTGCATTACACCGCGCTGCCCGATTGGGCGACGACGCTTGGTATGGTGTTCTCAATTGTGCTGTGGATGCCGTCCTGGGGTGGCATGATCAACGGTCTGATGACCCTGTCTGGTGCCTGGGATAAGTTGCGCACAGATCCGGTGATCCGGATGATGGTGATCTCGCTGGGCTTTTACGGCATGTCTACATTCGAGGGTCCGATGATGTCGATCCGTGCGGTCAATGCGCTATCGCACTATACCGACTGGACCATTGGCCACGTGCATTCGGGGGCGCTGGGCTGGAACGGTATGATCACCTTTGGGGCGCTGTACTATCTGGTGCCGGTGCTGTGGAAGCGTGAGCGGCTGTATTCGCTGTCGCTGGTGTCCTGGCATTTCTGGTTGGCCACGATTGGTATCGTTCTGTACGCCGCGTCGATGTGGGTGACCGGTATCATGGAAGGCCTGATGTGGCGCGAAGTGGATGCCAATGGTTTCCTGGTGAACTCGTTTGCCGACACCGTTGCTGCCAAGAAGCCGATGAACATCGTGCGTGGATTGGGCGGACTTATGTTCCTCTCGGGTGCCGTGATTATGTGCTACAACCTGTGGATGACCGTTCGTCGGGCGCCGGCCAAAGAGGCCAGCCTGACCGTCGCAGTCCCAGCTGAATAAGGAGGACGATAGCAATGTCATTTCTCGACAAACACAAGGTCCTCGAGACCAACGCGACCCTGCTTTTGGTGTGCAGCTTTCTAGTTGTTTCCATTGGTGGCCTGGTGCAAATCGCACCACTGTTCTGGCTGGAAAACACCATCGAAGATGTAGAGGGCATGCGCCCCTACACTCCGCTGGAGCTGACCGGCCGGGATATCTATGTGCGTGAGGGGTGTTACCTCTGTCACAGTCAAATGATCCGACCGATGCGCGACGAGGTGGAGCGTTATGGCCACTATTCGCTGGCTGCCGAGTCTAAATATGACCACCCGCACCAGTGGGGATCCAAGCGAACGGGGCCTGATGTGGCCCGAGTAGGGGGGCGCTATTCGGATGAATGGCACGCTGATCACCTGCGCGATCCGCAGTCGGTGGTGCCGGAATCGGTGATGCCCAAGTACGCTTTTCTTGAGCGCACTGTAATCGACGGCAAATATGTGGCTGATCTCATTGCCACAAACGCGATGGTGGGGGTACCATATACGGAGGAGATGATCGCCAGTGCTCAGGCTGACTTTAGGGCCCAAGCGGATCCGGACAGTGACTATGACGGGTTGCTGGAACGGTATGGCGACAACGTGAACGTGCGCAACTTTGACGGTCTGGATGCACTGACCGAAATGGATGCGCTGGTGGCTTATTTGCAGATGTTGGGTACTCTGGTCGATTTCTCGACCTTCACGCCTGACGCAAGCCGATAGGAGGGGCAGATGGATATCTATTCTTTCCTAAGGGAATTCGCCGATAGCTGGATGTTGCTGTTCTTGTTCGCTGTCTTTGTTGTTGTCATCTTATGGGCCTTTCGCCCCGGCAGCACCAAGATCTATGAAGATGTCGCCAATATCCCCTTCCGCCACGTTGACGCCCCTTTGCCCCAATCGGGCGAGGCTAAAATCGCCACGTCCAAGGAGGCGAGGACATGACCAAGAAATCGAAGAAGTTTGAGGGTGATCCAAACACTACTGGTCACGAGTGGGACGGGATCGAAGAGTTCGACAATCCAATGCCGCGCTGGTGGTTGATGACACTGTATGCGACCATCATCTGGGCGATCGGTTACACCATCGCTTATCCCGCCTGGCCGATGATCAATAGCGCGACAGCCGGGCTTTTGGGTTGGTCGACACGCGGTGATGTGGCCGAGGATATTGCGGCGGTCGAAGAAGCTAACGCGGCAATCAACGCCAAGCTGGCCTCGGTTGAGCTGACAGCCATCACCAGCGATGCTGAGCTGAACACCTATGCGGCATCAGCGGGTAACGCTGTGTTCAAGACCTGGTGTGCACAGTGTCATGGGTCTGGTGCCGCTGGTGCCAAGGGCTATCCGAACCTGTTGGACGACAGCTGGCTGTGGGGCGGCGATATGGAAGCCATTCATACCACCATTACCCACGGTATTCGCAACGAAGATAGCGATGATGCGCGCTATTCCGAGATGCCTGCCTTTGGCCGTGATGACCTGCTGGAGCGAGACGAGATTGATCAGGTGGTGAACTTTGTGATGTCTCTGTCCGGCGACGCGCGGGATGCCTCAAAAGTGGCCGCTGGTGCGGTTGTATTCGAAGATAACTGTTCGTCTTGCCATGCCGAAGACGGCACTGGTGATCGTGATCAAGGCGCGCCGAATCTGGCCGATGCAATTTGGCTCTATGGTGGGGATTACGACACGCTGAGCGAGACAGTGAACAACGCTCGTTATGGGGTGATGCCTGCCTGGAACTCCCGTCTGACCGAATGGCAGATCCGCGCGGTGACGGCTTATGTCCACCAATTGGGCGGCGGCGAGTGATCTAGGATTACTGATGATCCAGAAGGATTGTCAACAATGCTGAAACTGGGTCTGGTTACGCCAGATCCCATCAAAACGCAGCTCTTTACGGGCTGCGTTTTACATTTTCGTCGGCGATTCACCGCCACTGATGCCACACGAACTGATGCCACACGAAATGTGTCCTTTCGTAACTTTCGTAAATTGTCAAATAATATTTGAAATTTTATTGAAATCGTCACTCTGCAACCACAAATGACCTGCTGCAAGCGCAGGAGAGCTGAATGGACAGACTGACAGAAATGGAAGCCTTTGCCGCCGTCGTGGATCAAGGTGGTTTCACGGATGCCGCGCAAAAGATGGGGCTGTCCAAATCTGCTATTTCCAAGCACGTCTCTAGTCTGGAATCCAGATTGGGTGCACGGCTGCTGATTCGGACTACCCGCCGGGTAGGGCCAACCGACATTGGACTGGCCTATTATGACCGGGCCCGCCGGGTGCTGAATGACGCCGGGGGAAGCCGATGCGCTGGTGACAGCAATGCAATCCGAGCCCTCGGGGTTGTTACGGGTCACCTGCGCCACTGATTTTGGCGTCAAACATCTGTCGCCGCTGTTGGCCGACTTTCTGAAGCGTCACCCGCAGGTAACGCTGGATGTGGTGCTGTGTCAGCGCCGGGTTGAACTGGTCGCTGAAGGGTTTGATCTGGCGATCTGGGTTGGGCCGTTGGAGGACAGCAGTCTGCGTGCGCGCAAGCTGACAGAAACCCGGATGCGGCTGCTTGCCAGCCCCGAGTATCTGGCCAATCACGGGTGTCCCAAAACCATCAGTCAGTTGACCCGATTCAACCTGATCCACACCTCGAAAGTTTCCAGCAGCTGTCCGTGGAAGTTGGTAGCCCCAAGCGGTGAGGTCCGTCAGGTGCGAGCCAAAGGCGGGCTGTGTATCAATGACGGACAGTGTCAGCTGGATGCTGCCATCGGTGGTCTTGGCGTGGCCTATCTTCCCGACTTTTTGTCAAAAGAGGCGCGGGCTTTGGGGCAGGTGGTCGATGTGATGCCATCTCTTCCGCAGCAGGTTCAAGGTATCTATGCGGTGCAACCATTCCACCGGTTCATGCAGCCCAAAGTGCGCGCTTTCATTGATTTCCTGGTTCAGGAAGTTCCCCTATATGCGGAAGGCTGACCGCCTTACCCCATCGATGTTTTTGAACCGCGGACTTTGGCGCGGGCGGTATTGCTCCACTCGCTCCACAGAGCGATGCCGCTCCAGCTGAGCACGTAGAGTAACCCGATGCCAATCACCGCTTCACCAGCGAGTGGCCCAACATCTGCCCGCGTCAAAACCTGTTGAAGTGACGTGATCGGTGTCGGATGCACCACCAGCTTGCCAGTATAGGCCAGTGACTGGATCAACAGGATCCACAGATAGTTGCGACGAATGCGTCGCCCAATCGAGGTCATATAGCCGACATGGTATCTGGGCTGCAGATAATCCTCGGCCAGCACTTTTTGCCAGTTCTCCTCCATGTGTAGATCTCCGTCATCCAGGAGGGGTGCATAAAAGTGTTTCTCCAGCCAGCGAGCACGGGCGCGAAAGACGTTGAAATAGCGATAGCGGCGGGCTTCGAGCAGCAGAAAAAAGATGATCAGAATGCCAACCAGGATCAATGGCAGTGGAGAGGCATCGGGGGAAGAGAAAGTGATCGACAGTGCTACGCCTAGCGTCACCACAGCCCAGTTTGTCGTGGTGTCCAGGCGGGTGCGCCAGATGGTGCTGCGATAGACCTCACCGCGATACAGATGCGCGACCGCGCCGATCTCGGCATCCGTCAGGGTTTTGCGTTCTTTGCCTTGTTCCCCCATGCAAGCCTCCTCATCAGCCTATCATGAGGATAGTTTTTGCACGCAAAGGGTCAAATAGGGCCAGTAATTTGATCCGGATCAAATCAGTTGGGCTGATTCCATGATTGATTATCTGCAACGGCAGTCACCAAGCTTACGAATTCCCCCCGGTTGCTGTGATTGTCCTGCATACCCATTCCGCTTGCTTGCAAGCGGGGTGGGGTAAAGCGTCGGCTTTTCGATTTGTTCGCGCGTTTCCTGTAAAGCCGACGCTTTTTTCTTTGGTCTGAGAACAGACTGTCGTTCAGTGGTCAAAATTCGCTCGGCCCACGGCGCTGGTTGGTTGGCCGGAAGTCCTTATCCCGCTGCAAAAACCAATGGCCTTTTGGCAACCAGTTTTTCTTGGGAGCGCTGCTTGCAGTTGGATTAGCAGGCGTATGAGTGGGACCCATGCGTGTGGCGGTGTTGATAGCGTTGGCGAAGATATTCAGCATTCTATTTTCCTCCAGATTAGGTGAGCCTGGCTTTACTGTTGCCAATAGACGCGGAAGATGCGACTCAATAAGAATGCTATAATGTAAGGTAGGCTTACACATGGATTGGAGGAACCTCCCGCCGCTATCAGCGCTCAGGGCTTTTGCAGCCTTTTCGCAAACTGGGAACGTAACACTTGCGGGCTCCGCGCTTAATGTAAGTCATGCTGCTATAAGTCAGCAATTACGCGCGTTGGAGACCCATCTGGGGGTTACGCTGTTGGACCGATCTTCGCGTGCGTTGTCATTGACGGTGGAGGGCAATCAGCTGGCGCGTGCTCTAGATTTGGGTTTCGGCGCAATAGGTGCTGCAGTTCAGGAGCTAAAAGCCGCAGATGCGCATCGGCCGCTGCATATTTCCTGTACCTCAACTTTTGCCGCTTCGTGGTTGATGCCACGGCTGCCGGATTTTCGGGACAAGCATCCCGAGATCAACCTGATGTTGGATCCTTCGCCAGAATTGGTTTCGTTCAAACCCGGTGGGGTTGATCTGGCCATTCGGTATGGTGAGGGGGGCTGGCCCGGGCTTGAGGTTGAACTGTTACTGGCCTCACCGATGGTAATCGTTGCTGCCCCCGGGTTGCTACCGGCGACTGGGCAGATCACGCCAGCGGATTTGGCGAATTACCCTTGGTTAGAGGAGTTGGGAACAACAGAGTCGACGGCTTGGCTTGAAACCTATGGTGTTCAGATGTCGGATGAGGTCAGCAGAGTGCAGGTGCCGGGAAACCTACTATTGGACGGGGTTCGCTCTGGGCAGGGAGTTGTTGTGACTGTTCGGTTTTTTGTTGAAGAAGATCTGAGGTCTGGACGTTTGGTCGAACTGTTCTGTGAAGAAAGCAATAACGGGTATCATATTGTAACGCGGCCCGGCGTGTTGCGACCGACGGCTCGAAAATTTGTGCAATGGCTACGGCGGCAATAGGACTTGTCAGAATAAAACATGCCTATCCGATGTGTATTTGATCCACGTCAAAGTTGACGTGGCCGGGTTCTGGGACAAGGCTGGACCCAAGCCAACAACCGGAGTGTGTCCGTGAGCGAGTCAAATCCTGCCCCCAGCCTGTTTGCTGCCAGGGAACCAGTCTTCCCCAAGCGGGTGTCGGGACCATTTCGTGACCTCAAATGGGTTATATTGGCGGTGACATTGGGGATCTATTATCTGACCCCCTGGATCAGGTGGGATCGCGGACCCAACCTGCCAGATCAGGCGGTGTTGCTGGACCTGGCAGGTCGCCGGTTCTATTTCTTCTGGATCGAAATCTGGCCGCACGAATTCTATTTTGTCGCTGGGTTGTTGATTATGGCGGGCTTAGGCCTGTTCCTGTTCACCTCGGCGTTGGGGCGGGTCTGGTGTGGCTATGCCTGCCCGCAGACGGTCTGGACTGACCTATACATACTGGTAGAACGCTGGATCGAGGGTGACCGAAATGCCCGCCTGCGTCTGCATCACCAGAAAAAGTTGGATTTTCGCAAGGTGCGTTTACGCGTGACCAAATGGATCACTTGGCTTCTGATTGGCTTGGCCACCGGCGGCGCCTGGGTGTTCTATTTTGCCGATGCGCCGACGTTACTGGTCGATCTGGTGACCGGCGCCGCCCATCCGGCGGCTTATACCACTATGGCCGTGCTTACCCTTACCACGTTCTTTTTTGGCGGTTTCGCCCGCGAGCAGATCTGCATCTATGCCTGCCCATGGCCACGGATTCAGGCGGCGATGATGGACGAGGATACTCTGGTTGTCGGCTATCGCGAGTGGCGTGGTGAGCCGCGCGGCAAGCTGCGCAAAAAGGGGGGCGAAGGCGAGGCTCCACAGGGCGATTGCATTGATTGTATGGCCTGCGTCAATGTCTGCCCGGTGGGGATCGACATCCGTGACGGTCAGCAGATGGAATGTATCACCTGCGCCCTGTGCATCGATGCCTGCGATGATGTGATGGCCAAGATTGGCAAGCCACGTGGGCTGATCGACTACATGGCGGTCAGCGATGAAAAAGACGAACGTGCCGGACAGCCGGCCCGCAATATCTGGAAGCACATCCTGCGGCCGCGTACTATCATGTACACCGCGCTGTGGACGCTGGTGGGGGTTGGGCTGGTGTTCGCCCTATTCATTCGCGCCGATATCGAGTTGACCGTGGCGCCTGTACGCAACCCAACCTTTGTCGTCTTGTCGGATGGCTCGATCCGCAACACTTATGACGTGCGCTTGCGCAACAAACACGGTGAGCAACGCCAGTTCATGCTGTCGGTAAGCGGCGACCCGACCCTGCGCCTGCAGATCGAAGGGACGCCTTATGCCACAGTACCGGTGCCGCCCAACGCGGCGCATCTGCAGCGGGTCTATGTGATCAGTCCCAAAGGCTCGGCACCCTCGACCCAGGATGCGACACCGTTTAGGATCTGGGTGGAGGACAACGCCAATGGGGAACGCTCCCACAAGGACACCACCTTTAACGGTAAGGGAAACTAAGCCATGAAAGAGTTCACCGGGCGTCACGCCGCAATGGTGTTTGTCGGCTTCTTTGGGGTGATCATCAGCGTCAACCTGGCCTTGGCCTATAATGCGGTTCGCACCTTTCCCGGGCTTGAGGTGAACAACGGCTATATCGCCAGTCAGAGCTTTGACCGCCGCCGCACTGCGCAAGAGGCTCTGGGCTGGTCGGTCTATGCCTCCGCCTCTGACAGTCAGGTCAAACTGGAAATCACAGATGCCGCGGGCAATCCGGTTGAAGTGGTCAAGCTGACTGCGACTTTGGGGCGGGCCACCCATGTCAAAGACGACCAGAAGCCGGTTTTTCAGTTCGACGGCAAGGCCTATGTCGCTCCGGCGCAACTGGGTGCGGGCAACTGGAACATTCGCATGGTGGCGCGGGCCAAAGACGGTACTGAGTTTACCCAGCGGGTGATCCTGCACGTGAAAGGCTGATCTGCAATGGCAGCCCAACTCAACCCATCCCTAGCGGCCTGTCCCGGATGTCTTGTCACTCCGCGTGAGGCGGCTGAGGAGGCTCCAGTGGCCGCGCGTTTGGCGCTGTCACTTCCGAGTATTCACTGCCAGGCTTGTATTTCGACGGTGGAACGCGGTTTGAATGCGGTGCCCGGCGTGACCTCGGCGCGGGTCAACCTGACCCTGAAACGGGCGATGATCGAGGCTGAGCCAGATATGCGCGCCACTGATCTTATCCCGGTGCTAGAGGGCTTGGGTTTTGAAGCGCACGAGTTGGATATGGCGGCGCTGTCATCAACGCAAAGTGACAAGGCTGGGCGCGATCTGCTGATGCGGCTGGCGGTGGCCGGATTTGCCTCGATGAACGTGATGTTACTGTCGGTCTCAATCTGGGCCGGCGCAGCGGACGCCACCCGCGATATGTTCCACTGGATCTCGGCGGCGATCACCCTGCCAGCCATCGCATTTTCTGCGCAGCCGTTTTGTAAATCGGCCTGGAGTGCGCTGCGGGTACAGCGGCTGAACATGGATGTACCAATTGTGCTGGCCCTGGTGCTGGCGCTGGTCACCTCGCTGTGGGAAACCTCTCTATCGGGCGAACACGCCTATTTTGATGCGGCGCTGACGCTGACCTTTTTCCTGCTGGCCGGGCGCTATCTGGACTTTCGCACCCGTGCGGTTGCACGATCCGCTGCCGAAGAGCTCGCCGCGCTGGAAGTGCCCCGTGCCATCCGGCTGCGTGACGGAAGCGAGAGTGAAGTGGCTGTTGGCGAACTGGCGATTGGCGATCTGATTCTGGTCCGTCCCGGTGGTCGCAGGACCGTGGACGGTATGGTGGTGTCTGGGCAGTCAGAACTGGACAATTCGTTGTTGACCGGCGAGACCCACCCAGTCTTTGCCGA
>Ga0105357_10001077_pt1 | contig 14794 bp, 16 predicted proteins | sample GOMGulsemesocosm_4_FD_83660 | JGI IMG/M metagenome (GOLD analysis project Ga0105357, IMG submission 83660) | Methane-oxidizing microbial communities from mesocosms in the Gulf of Mexico - GOM15B Gulf of Mexico | ecosystem: Environmental > Aquatic > Marine > Cold seeps | place: USA: Gulf of...
ATTGAGTTTTAGGATCTTTCGTAGCAGTATCTAATGTTAAGGAATCCAGCTGTTCTTTGAAAATATCTAGAACCCAACATTTAGCCTCATCAAGCCCTTTGTCTTTATATATGGCACCTATCAAGGCTTCTACAGCATCAGATAAAATCGAAGCGCGGTGTTTTCCACCACTTTTCATTTCACCTTGCCCAAGAACTAATTCATCACTTAACTTAAGTTTTTTTGCAATAGCAGCCAAAGAATCTCTGTTAACTAGATGTGCTCGTAGGCGACTCATAATACCTTCATCCACATCAGGAAAACGTGTATAAATCTCGTCTGCTACAACAAAGCCTAAAATAGAATCGCCTAAAAACTCTAATCGTTCATTATTGCTTCTGCCTATACTTCGGTGCGTTAATGCCTGCTCCAATAAAGCATGATCATCGAATTTAGCATCGATTTTCTTCTGTAGCCTTTTTACATCAAAACTCAAATGGATCTCTCTTACTAACTGAAAGTAACGGGTTAAAGAGGTACTTCCATTTGATCGCTAAATGACAAAACAATATCCACATTACCGATATAGTCTTTGCGCACCTCATATTCAACTTTCATCGTAATATCACTCATTGAACGGTTAATTTTGGCATCTTTAGCATTAATGCTAGTCACTTGGTTCATTGCCAATTTCTTTTCAAATAATGACCTTACTTGCCCTACGCTCATTCTTTTTATTGACGGGTCGGTTTCTATCGCTTCTATTGAAGTTTTTACAGCCAAGTGCTCCATATACACAGGAAATATCTTCAAAATACTTAATGTAAAAATACCAATTAACGCTAAAACTAAAATCAGTCCGACAAGGGTAAACCCGTTTTGTTTTGGTGAATTCATACTATGCTCTCCTTTCATAATTAATTCTTAATTTATTGTAGAACCTAATCTTTTCCAGTCTATTCCATTATGACTTGAATCCCAGTTCATCCAGATCATAAACGCTTTACCGACTATATTCTCTTCAGGAACGGTTCCCCAATAGCGGCTGTCGTTACTGTTATCTCGATTGTCACCCATCATAAAGTAATGCCCTTCAGGAACAATTATCTCGCCTTCAATCGATGGGCGTTCTTGCATGATGAGTATATCGTGTTCTTGTGATGGCAGTAGCTCATGCTGTAATAAAGCATTCGTCATATTCTCTCCCTGACCTACACCTTTGTATAAGCCAAGAGGTTGATGTGTGACTCTTTGTCCATTGATATAGACATGTTTATCAAAGTAGCCAACTCTATCACCAGGTAACGCAATAACCCGTTTAATATAATCCAATGAAGGGTTTTTTGGATATCGGAAAACCATAATATCGCCACGTTCGGGCTTATCAATTTCAATTATTTTGGTGTTAACAACAGGCAACCTTATACCGTAAGAAAACTTGTTAACCAAAATGAAGTCGCCAATTAAAAGCGTTGGCATCATTGAGCTTGAAGGGATTCTAAAGGGTTCCACAATAAACGAGCGCAAAACCAAAACGAATAAGAGCACCGGAAAAAACGACTTTGAATACTCGACAATCAGCGGTTCTTTAGATCCAAGTGTTATTTTTTTTGACCGTTGCGTCAGCCAATAAATAGCCGCAATAATTCCTGTTATCAGCGTTGCAAGCGTTAGAGCCGCAGAAAAGTCAAAATGCATCAGTCGCTTCCTAACTTAAGAACCGCTAGAAAAGCGTCTTGTGGTATATCAACGTTACCGACTTGCTTCATACGTTTTTTTCCTGCTTTTTGCTTTTCTAATAATTTACGTTTACGAGAAATATCACCACCATAACATTTTGCAGTTACATTTTTTCTCAGTGCTTTAACTGAGGAACGAGCAATAATTTTAGCTCCGATGGCTGCTTGGATAGCAATTTCAAACATTTGACGGGGGATTAGCTCTTTCATCTTATCAACCAGTTCACGACCACGATTTTGACTTATATCTCGGTGGACAATAAGAGATAACGCATCGACTCTGTCACCATTAATCAGCACATCAAGTTTAACCAAAGGTTCTGCTTGAAAACGTTTAAACTCATATTCAAACGATGCGTAACCACGACTGACTGACTTCAAACGGTCAAAAAAGTCCAGCACCACTTCACTCATTGGCATTTCATAGCTGAGTGAAACTTGCTTGCCCATGTATTGCATTTTTGTTTGCACGCCACGTTTATCAATGCATAAAGTAATAACATTCCCCAAGAATTCCTGAGGAACAAGTATATGAGCTTCAATAATGGGCTCACGAATTTCAGCAACAGTTGAAATATCCGGTAGTTTTGCAGGGTTATCAACTTCAAGAGTATCACCATTATGTAATAACACCTCATAAACCACAGTAGGCGCAGTGGTAATCAGGTCAAGATCATATTCACGTTCCAGCCTCTCTTGAATGATCTCCATATGCAGCATGCCTAAAAACCCACAGCGGAACCCAAAGCCCAACGCATCGGATGTTTCAGGTTCATAATTCAAAGAAGCATCGTTGAGCTTTAACTTATTTAATGCTTCTCGTAGGTTTTCATAATCATTGGAACTTGAAGGGAACAAACCAGCAAATACACGCGCTTGAACCGTTTTAAAACCAGGCAAGGAACTTTCTGCAGAGTTGTTAGCAAAAGTTATTGTATCGCCGACAGGTGCCCCATAAATATCCTTGATGCCGGCGACCATAAAGCCAACATCGCCTGGATACAAAGCATCAAGAACTTCTCTTTTAGGTGTGAAGACACCCACTTGGTCCACCAAATGGATATCATTTGATGACATCATTTTAATTTTCTGTTTCTTTTTTATCGTGCCATTAACGACACGAATTAAAGAAACAACACCCAAGTAATTATCAAACCAAGAGTCAATAATAAGGGCTTGTAATGGTGCATCTGCATCACCTATCGGAGCAGGCACACGCTTTACTATTTCTTCTAGAACTAACTCAACTCCAAGTCCAGTTTTAGCACTAATTTGAGGTGCCTCAATAGCTTCAATGCCAATAATCTCTTCGACTTCTTCAGCGACACGTTCTGGCTCCGCTGAAGGTAAATCAATTTTATTTAATATTGGCAGCACTTCTAGCCCTAACTCAATGGCGGTATAGCAGTTGGCTACACTTTGCGCCTCAACCCCTTGAGCTGCATCAACAACCAATAAAGCACCCTCGCAAGCTGCTAAAGAGCGAGACACTTCATACGAAAAGTCTACGTGCCCAGGCGTATCAATAAAATTAAGCCGGTATGTTTTCCCATCGTCGGCGTTGTAATGAAGAGTGACACTTTGTGCCTTAATGGTAATGCCTCGTTCACGCTCAATATCCATTGAGTCAAGGACCTGCTCTTCCATTTCTCGTTCGCTCAAGCCGCCACAAATATGAATTAAGCGGTCGGCAAGTGTAGACTTCCCGTGATCAATATGGGCAATTATAGAAAAATTTCTCGTTAAACTGATATCAGGCACTTTTTTACTCGTCAATCGTGGTCATAGACCGTAAATTTCGTTAAATCGCATATAAAGCACATCCGATTCACTTAGCTAAAAACGCCTCAAGTGAGGCGTTTAGTTTTACTGCCTGTATTGTACCTATTATTTTTTCAAAGCGAGGAAAATTGGGTTCCCTTGACGATTAATTAATACTGATATAAATTTACCATCTTTGATTCTATTCGCTAATTTTATAATATGTTGGGTATTTTTTACATCATGTCCATCCATTTGCATAATCACATCGCCCGAACGAATCCCTGCTTTTGACGCGGCCCCATTGCCAACAACTTCAACTATAACGCCGTACTGTTTAATTCCCAGTTCACTACGCATTTGTTTAGTTAAATCTTTTACTGACATTCCTAGGATGCTGTTTGCTTTTGGTTCAGCTTGTATGTTTGCTAATGTTTTTTCGTCATCTGGAAGGTTTTCTAGCTTCACAGTTAATATTTTAGTTTTTTTATTACGGATGACTTTTACACGCGCATTATTTGCAATATTTGCTGATCCAACTAAAGGGGGCAAAGATGAGGAACGACTAATGCTCTCACCATTGAAGGCCACAATAACGTCACCAACTTGGATACCTGCTTTTTCTGCAGGGCTATCAGGAATAACTTGAGCAACTAGAGCACCATGTGGTTTCTTCATCTCAAATGACTCCGCTAATTCGCGGGTAATATCTTGAATACGAACACCTAACCAGCCTCGTATAACATGCCCAGATGTCTTAAGCTGATTACTGACATTTAAGGCGACATCGATCGGTATCGCAAAGGATAACCCCATAAAACCACCTGAACGGCTATAAATTTGCGAATTTATGCCGACGACCTCACCCTTTAAATTAAATAAAGGGCCGCCTGAATTTCCTGGGTTGATAGCCACATCAGTTTGAATGAAAGGCACATAATTTTCCTTGGGTAGGCTTCTTCCTTTAGCACTTACGATTCCTGCTGTAACAGAACTATCAAAACCAAATGGTGAACCAATCGCAAACACCCATTCACCAACCTTAAGTGACTTAGACGAACCAAACTTAACGACAGGAAGGTTTTTCGCCTCCACCTTAAGCAAGGCAACATCTGTGCGTTGATCACTTCCAATTAGTTTAGCTTTTAATTCTCTACGGTCTTGTAATCGGACGAAGATTTCATCAGCGTTCTTAACAACATGATGATTGGTCAACAAAAACCCATCGTGCGAAATAATAAATCCGGAACCTAATGAACGAGTTTCTTGTTGGCGTGGCCTTTGCCCCTGACCGCCAAAAAAATGTTTTAACAAATCGCCATACGGTTGATTTTCTGGAAATTCAAAACCTTCCGGCAAAGCACTTTGTCGCTGTGCCTTTTGCGTCGTGCTAATATTTACGACAGCATTACTGTTTTCTTCTACAAGGGCAGTGAAGTCAGGCAAACTGCTTGCGCTAACGTTAGCAAACAAACCCCATAACAAAACTGCAAAAATAATATGTCGACCACAGCGCTTATACATACAATATCCCTTCTATAACGGTTTTAAATAAATGGAGTCTCTTCAACTTTTTTCAAGATAACTGGGTTGATTTTTTGTGGTTCAAAAAAATTTTCAATTAAGGATTTTACTAAATAATAGCAACCGCCAAACCCAGTAAGCGCAAATGTTATGGTCAGTAATTCATTATGTAAATTAAACTGTTCAGCCAAATATTGCCCTAATACCGCAAATGAAAAAAGCGCGCATAGCGGTACAAAATAAATTAAACCCGTAAGCCCCAGAAACACCTTTTCGCTGATCCCAACTACCACTTCATCACCTGGCTTTAGTGGAAGTTCTGACTGCATTTTAAGCTCAATTTCTTTGGCGCCAAAAAACTTTGACAATATTGATGTTGAGCACGAGGCTTTTTCGTTACATTGGTGGCAGCTAGAATGTTGGCTGGTTAACACACTAATCCAATTATGCTTTACCGATTGCACAACAGCTGTTTCTTCAATCATCGTTGTTCCCAAATATTATATTAAGTCCCACTTTCTCTAGTATCTCATAAGGCAGCTGACCCTCAACACTAATTATTCTTTTATTGGCTATCGGTTTAAACACGTGAAAAGCATCTAACTGCTGCCCTCTTGTAAGTTTGGCTTCATGCCAATGGTGACCAAGATATATACCTATCTTTGCAAACCCATCGGTTAATAAAATCAATTTATAGGACAGAGCACCTTTATTATCATAAACAGATTGTATTGAAGAAATTGTAAAATTAGACGGCAACCATTGAAATGTAACTTGCCCAGTTTTAGAGTTATTCTTATGATAATAATGAGATGCTTGAGTATTCTCTACGTTAACAGCTTGAGGGAGAGTACGTTCAGCAGCATGATTTAATGTCAATGACGTAAATACCATTCGTTCAATTAATTCACCCGTCTCATTTAAGGTGTCTACTCTTAAAATAATATAGTTTCGTACGTCGACCCAATAAATATAACTGTATCGATCATTATTCTTTGAAATAACAGACAATCTAGCAGTCTGAATCCCAGCTACTTGGTCGTAGTTTTTACTAATAAACAAGTCATACGACTCTAAGCTTTTTGCTAAGTGCTCGTTTAAATATCTTAATGAATTAAAGTAGACTTTATTGTGGTGAACACTTAGACCATGAGCAGTTTGATAAACCTCCTTGTCATTCAATACACTGATCAACCTCGCGTGCTCTCCATTATCATTGAAGGTGATATGCTCAAGCTCTCCTTCACGCTTAATATTAATGGATTCCATTCCAGAGGGACGTATATACAAGGCACTCGCCTCATAGGATTGAATTTGGAAATTGCTAACGACTTTACTTAAAAGGCTTTCAGCCGTTTCTTCTATTGCTACTACAAGTGATGGGAACGTCAGTATTACAAGTAACACTAAACATAAAGTACGCGGGAGCTTCTTGTGTAACTCAATATTAAAGCGGCTTTGTCTATTCGGTGGCTTGGATAACGCTTTAACGATACAAACTACCTTGCAAAGGTGACGAATTGAGGACGCAGAGTATTTTCATTTTCTATAAACTCTTCATCTAGTTGCCCTTCAACGGCTAATATTTTTTCTTGTTCTGCTTCTATAGATGCAACTGTCTGATGTTGCGGTGACGAATAGTTAAAAAGACCGACATCAAAAATGATAACTGCAAAGATAGCAAACGATGCGGCTAATGCAGCAGCCACATACTTTTTGTTCTCAGGTTTTTTGCGTCTAGGAGCTAAAACGGTTGGCTCAATAACAAGTGCTGCTTGAACACGCTTTAAAAATGACTCTTCATGTACGACAACGTCTTCATTTAATGCATCACGAATAAGCGCATATCGATCAAACTTCTCTCTCAATCCTTGATTGCTCTCTATCGCTCCTAATAACTCATTAGCTTCTAGTGAACTTAATTCATTATCGAGTAACGATGATATCTGTTCTTTATGTGTGTCATTCATTGCTTATTCCTATCAATTTTAATTGAGTAAGGGTTCCAAAATTTTATCTACCGCTTCTCGTGCCCTAAATATACGTGACCTTACCGTACCAACTGGACACCCCATTTTCTGTGCGATTTCTTCATAACTCATGCCATCAAGTTCCCGGTATCTAATCGCCTTTTTCAACTCTTCAGGCAAACCTTCTATTGCATGCTGAATTGTTTCTCTAATTTCTTCACTTAATAATAAGTGTTCAGGCGTGTCAGCCTCTTTAAGCCTAAATGCTCCTTCATAGTTCTCAGCCTCGCTTGCTTCCACCACATGATCAGACGATCTTCTTGCTCTGGAAACAAGGTAGTTCTTTGCCGTATTAACCGCTATACGATACAACCACGTATAAAAAGCACTTTCACCTCTAAAACTCGGCAATGCTTTATAGGCTTTAATAAATGCTTCTTGAGCAACGTCCTGTGCTTCACTTGCATCACGTACATATCTACCGACTAATTGGATAATACGTTGCTGATATTTAATAACTAACTTATCAAATGCCTTTTTATTCCCCTCTTTAACAAGGGATATTAATAGCTGGTCATCTTGATCAGACATATCTATTCTCACAAACCTGAGCAAATAACCGTAACTCTTGCCTTAAAGACAACAGTAGCAAAGGGTAGTTCAATTGTTTAGAAGAAAAAGTCAATTTATTAATTAATCCGTGTAAAGTAACAAAGTTTTTCTATTATGACCTTTTAGAGCAAGTCTAATCAAATAAATTAATATGGCCGATAATACGCTTTCTTATGACGTTATCATTATAGGTAGTGGTGCGGCTGGGCTTGGGCTTGCACTCTCCCTCCCAGACCACCTTCGAATTGCAGTTTTATCAAAACTAAGTATGTCTGAAGGTAGTACCTATTATGCTCAAGGAGGCATTTCTGCCGTTTTAGATGACGCTGACTCACTCGACTCCCACCGAATAGATACAACAAGAGCCGGTGCTGGCTTATGTCATGATGACATTGTCGAATTGGTTGTTTCAAATGGCAAGGCTAGCATTGATTGGTTGATGGCTAATAATGTCGAATTTTCTACCCACAAAAAAACACAATCAAAGAGTAAGCTCCACTTAACGAAAGAAGGTGGACACTCATATAGAAGGGTCGTACACGCTGATGATTCAACCGGCCGAGCAGTTCAAATAGCCCTTAATGGCCAAGTGGTTAATAAATCCAATATAAAAATATTTGAACATCATAATGTTATTGACCTAGTCACAAATACTGATAAAACGTCAGGTAAAAAGAAGGTGGCTGGTTGTTATGTTTTAGATACTAAAAAAGATGTTGTGTTTAGCATGAAAGCCCCATGTATCACGCTTGCGACTGGCGGCGCTAGTAAAGTTTATTTGTACACCAGCAACCCCGATGTTTCTACAGGTGATGGCATTGCTATGGCATGGCGTGCTGGTTGTAGGGTGGCAAATATGGAATTTATGCAGTTTCACCCTACTTGCTTATTTCATCCTGAAGCTAAGTCTTTCTTAATCAGCGAAGCCGTTAGGGGAGAAGGTGGGCTTTTGTTATTACCGGATGGTACACGCTTTATGCCAAGTTTTGATAAACGTGCAGAGTTAGCTCCTCGTGATATTGTCGCACGTGCTATCGATCATGAAATGAAACGGCTAGGTATCTCCTCTGTGTTTTTAGATATTAGTCATCGGACTGCAAAGTTCACAAAATCACATTTCCCAATGCTCCATGAAAGGTGCCTTAATTTTGGTTTTGATATGACTAAAGACCCTTTGCCTGTTGTGCCTGCCGCTCACTATACCTGCGGTGGTGTCATGACCGATAAAAACGGGTTGACCGATATCACGGGCTTATATGCTATTGGAGAAACCGCCTTTACGGGCTTGCATGGCGCTAATAGAATGGCTAGTAATTCTATTCTTGAATGCTTAGTTTTCGCAAAACAAGCAAGTATAGATATTACTAAATTCTTAAAAAGTTCTAAAAAACTGCCTAATATAAAAGCTTGGGACGATTCAAAAGTAATTAATTCAGATGAGGCGATTGTGGTCTCCCATAACTGGGCTGAGTTACGCCAGTTTATGTGGGACTACGTTGGTATCGTTAGGACAACTAAGAGGCTACAGCGTGCAAAAAACCGTATAGCATTATTAAAACGCGAGATAGAAGAGTACTACGGTAAATTCCATGTAACAAGCGACTTTCTTGAGTTGAGAAACCTTGTCACTGCTGCAGAGTTGATTATTGATAGCGCACTACTTCGCAAAGAAAGCCGTGGCTTACACTACACATTGGACTACCCCAAGCTAGATGATATGCATTTTAAAAAAGACACTATTCTTAAACCTTAACTTGTAGAAGTTGGTTCTTATACACCCTTAGAGCAACATGTAATTTTCTGCCCTCTTCCACTGTCATCGAGTCATTGCCTAATACCAAATGCAAGCTTTCTTTTTTAGATTGAAAATGAAGAAAGAACAGAGGCCCCAAAATAACGCTGGTATTTTTTAGCCGATAAGGCTCTGGTTCCAAATTGGCCTTAGAAACCAACCAGCTCCCATTTGCCCTGCATTGTATTTTTGTTACATTACGGTAATTTAAAATATCAGAATATATGACATATACAAGTATAAAAAACACGAGCGTTGTTAATGCTAGTTGAGTACTAAAAGTAAAAGCATTAAACCAACAAGAAACTAAGGCCAACAAAAAAGAACTACAAATAAGCCACCTGATAGCTATTGATGGTTGTATGTTTATTTCAAAGGCTGGTACGAATTTTTTCAACGATATTCGCTACATCTTGATCTTCTGGGATATCGTTATAGAGCATGAAACCTAAAATTTCTGGGTCTTCAATATCTAAAAGCTTATTAAAAGCCTCTTTTTCAAACTCAGATAACTCATCATAGGAAGTGTCTACAAAACGAGTAAATAAAACATCAAGCTCCTTTACGCCGCGTCGGCAACGCCAAAGGAGCTTTGATTTTTCAGACATTAGGCAATCTTACGCTCAACCAATAGTTTCTTGATCTCTGCGATTGCTTTTGCAGGGTTCAAACCTTTTGGACATGTTTCAGTACAGTTCATAATGGTATGGCAACGGTACAGTTTAAACGGATCTTCAAGTTCGTCCAATCTCTCACCAGCATTTTCATCACGTGAGTCAGCTAACCAACGGTAAGCTTGAAGCAAAATTGCTGGACCAAGGTAACGGTCGCCATTCCACCAGTAACTTGGGCATGATGTTGAGCAACAGGCGCAAAGAATACATTCATATAAACCATCTAACTGTGCGCGGTCTTCTTTAGATTGCAAACGCTCTTTATCAGGTGGTGGCGGCGTTGTAGATTGAATCCAAGGTTTGATTGATGCGTATTGCGCATAGAAATGCGTCAAGTCGGGCACAATATCTTTTACAACAGGCATGTGTGGCAATGGGTAAATCTTAATTGGCCCATTAATATCACTAATATCTTTTGTACACGCTAACGTGTTTCTGCCGTTTATATTCATCGAGCAAGAACCACAAATGCCTTCGCGGCAAGAACGACGGAAGGTTAATGTTGAGTCAACCTCATCTTTAATTTTGATAATTGCATCCAATACCATTGGGCCACAAGTATCTAAGTCAAGAAAGTACTTATCAACACGTGGGTTTTCACCACTATCTGGATCCCAGCGATAAATTTCAACTGCTTGTATGTTCGTTGCACCTTCGGGTGCAGGATAGGTTTTCCCCTCTTGTACTACAGAGTTTTCTGGAAGTGTAAATTCAGCCATTTATATATCCTCGTTAAATCTTAGTAGACACGCTTTTTAGGCGGAACAACATCCACATCATCCGATAATGTGTACATATGTACAGGACGGAAGTTGATAGTTACTTTGTTCTTATCGTCAAACCACATAATTGAATGCTTGTGCCATTTATCATCATCACGATCAGGGAAATCTTCACGCGCATGACCACCACGGCTTTCTTCTCTATTTAAGGCGCCTTCAATCGTTACCGCCGCTTGAGACAATAAGTTATCAAGCTCTAAGGTTTCGATTAAATCGGTATTCCAGATAAGTGAGCGATCAGATACCGAGACATCTTTAAATGACTTTTGGACTTCTCTCAGTTTCTCAACACCTTCTTGCATTGATTCACCTGTTCTAAATACAGCAGCATGCTTTTGCATTGTTCTTTGCATGTCGAGACGAATTTCTGATGTCTTTTTTGAACCATCGGCATTTCTGTACTTATCCAAACGTGTTAATGCTTTATCACAAGCCGTCGTTGCTAAATCAGGGTGATCAGTACCTGGCTCAACCACTTCAGCCGCTCTAATGGCTGCTGAACGACCAAATACAACTAAATCTAATAATGAGTTTGAACCTAACCTGTTGGCACCATGAACTGATACGCAGGCTGCTTCACCAATCGCCATCAGGCCTTCCACTACTTTATCGGGGTTCTCGCCATCAAGAGTGACCACTTCACCTTTATAGTTTGTTGGAATACCGCCCATGTTGTAATGAACTGTTGGTAGAACAGGAATAGGCTCTTTACTAACATCAACACCTGCAAATATTTTTGCGCTTTCCGCAATGCCAGGTAAGCGTTCTTCAATAACTTCAGGGCCTAAATGTTCTAAATGAAGGTGTATATGGTCGCCATCTGGACCGACACCACGTCCTTCATTAATTTCTATCGTCATGGAGCGACTTACAACATCACGTGATGCCAAATCCTTCGCATTCGGTGCGTAACGTTCCATAAAACGTTCGCCTTTAGAGTTCGTTAAATAACCACCCTCTCCTCGGACACCTTCGGTAATCAAACAACCTGAACCATAAATACCGGTTGGGTGGAATTGAACAAACTCCATATCTTGTAGAGGTAAGCCAGCACGCAGTGCCATTGCATTACCATCACCGGTACACGTATGCGCAGATGTACATGAAAAGAATGAACGACCATAACCACCTGTCGCCATAACGGCCATGTGTGAACGGAACAAATGTAATGTACCATCATCCATTTTAAGGGCTAAAACACCACGACAAACACCGTCGTCATCCATAATTAAATCAAGCGCGAAGTATTCAATGAAGAATTCAGCATCGTGCTTTAAAGATTGTTGGTATAGCGTGTGAAGAATAGCGTGGCCTGTTCTATCAGCAGCAGCGCAAGTACGCTGTGCGGTGCCTTCACCGTAGTTTGTTGTCATGCCGCCGAATGGGCGTTGGTAAATCTTGCCTTCTTCTGTACGTGAGAATGGCACACCGTAGTGTTCAAGCTCAACAATTGCAGGAATAGCCTCGCGACACATATATTCAATCGCATCTTGGTCACCCAACCAGTCAGATCCTTTGACGGTGTCATACATGTGCCAACGCCAATCATCTTTCCCCATATTACCGAGTGCAGCACTAATACCACCCTGGGCTGCAACCGTATGACTTCGTGTTGGAAAAACCTTAGTAATACAAGCTGTTTTCAAACCTTTTTGAGCCATACCGAACGTTGCTCGTAAGCCAGCACCACCAGCACCAACGACAACAACGTCGTACTTATGTTCGGTTATTTGATAATCTTCAATATTCACAGCTCTAGCCTCCAACGGCAATGCGTACCACAGCAATAATGCTTGCAGCAGCCAATAAAAATAATAATAGATTGGTACCCATAATTGCAGCTATGCGCACAGCTTTACCACCAATGTAATCTTCGTAAATAACCTGCATACCCAGTGCAGCATGGTAGAAAGCAGCAACAATTAAGCTAACAATAAGTGCAGCAGACCATGGCGACCCAATACAATCTAAGACTGTTTTGTAATCAGACATGCTAAGTACAGCCACTTTAAACGCAAACCATACTGTTAATGGAATAAGAGCAATCGCCGTAACGCGTTGAGCCCACCAGTGATGTAAACCTTCCTTCGCTGACCCTAAACCTTTAGCGTGGCCAAGTGGAGATCTTAAACTCATCTTTATGCTCCTACGCCGAATGAAAATGCAGCAACCCAAACACTAATGGTTAAAAAAACCGATGTGCCCAGTACGATATATGATGTTTTTTCAACGTCGCTTTTTTCAAAACAATATCCAGCATCCCAAACTAAGTGCCTGATGCCGTTTGCCAAATGAAAAAACAACGCAAAAGACCAGCCAAGCAAGATGAGCATTCCAAAAATGCTTCCCATGAATTCTTGTGCAGAATTAAATGCTTCTTCACCATCGGCTAATGCCATTAACCACCAAACTAATACAATGGTTCCAATGGTTAAGAATGCTCCTGTACCTCTGTGAACGATAGAAAGTAACGCTGATAAAGGCAACCTATAAACATCTAGGTGCGGTGATAATGGTCTGTTATTGCTACTCATATAAAAACCTCTTGATGACGTAAAGTGTTATTAAAAATCAATGCATCTGCCATTCTTTTCCCAATCCCCATAGCGCGTAGGTTCTGGGCCAGAACGTCCATTAATTTCTTTTGTTAATTCAGGTGCTGGCTTGTTGTCTTTTTCAGTATTATCTTTTTTAGATATATCAACTGACTCTGCTTCCTTACTCATTAAAGCACCTCAAATATAGAAGCTCGTTAGGTTAAAACATCAGCACTTGATATTCAAGGTTATCCTTAATTTTTTTTGTGCCGCAACATAATGTTGTTTAGCGATACAATATACTTTTACTTTTTTGAACTAAAGCTTATGAATACTCCTACTTTGTACGATCTTGCTAATGATAAAGATATCATTTCCTTTTCAGGAACAGATGCTAGTACCTTCTTGCAGGGCCAAACCACTTGCGACGTTCTAAGACTAGACCATTCAGACAGTTTACTTGGTGCGTTATGCAACCCAAAAGGAAGAGTGATTGCGCTATTTTATCTTTTTAAACTCGAAAAAACCTATTATATGGTTCTTTCAAGCGACATGTCGTCAGCAGTCATTAAGCGTTTGAAAATGTTTGTTTTTCGCTCTGATGTCAATATTGAAGATGTATCGAATGATTATAAAGTACTTGGTGTAAACCAGCCCTTGCCAGAGGCGACATCTGTATTATTAACACCTTTAGCGTACATTAAGTTCCAGCCTGATGATGAGCTGGCATTACTTATCGTTCCAACTAATCGTTATGCAACCTCAAAGAACGATCCTTCGATAAGCATTAATAGCAATGCTAAAGATTGGCAGGTGCTTCTTATCAATGCATGTATACCAGAAATAACTGACAATACTAGCGAGCTCTTCATCCCCCAAATGTTAAATCTAGATATTTTAGATGGTATTAGTTTTCAAAAGGGTTGCTACACCGGTCAAGAAGTCGTGGCCAGAATGCATTATAAAGGCTCTGTTAAAAGGCGCTTAGTCGGTTTTCATTCAGAACAAAATCATACCTCAGGCGAAAACATTCATTACGTTGATGATACTAATAGCATCGGCACCATACTTAGTTCAGTAAGCACAAACGATGATGGTAGTACTGGCTTGGTTGTACTTAAAACATCGTATATTAAAAGCAATAAACTTCAACTGAACGACAAAAATCAACTGACTATACAAACACCGGCATATGACTTAGGAGAATAAACGTTGTCATTACGAATCTGTTTAACCAATGGAGTAGCACTAGCCCCTTATTTTAAAATTGCTTTTGCAACGTAAGCTACAAATTACCCCTAAAATTTCAACATGAATTTGCTTGTTAGTTTATAAATTAATAAGTTTTTTCATGTCATAAATAATGTCTTCAGTGCTTGAGGACTGTGTTGCTAATATCCGCGCCTCACCTTTCGAATCAAAAA
>Ga0105357_10001084_pt1 | contig 14761 bp, 12 predicted proteins | sample GOMGulsemesocosm_4_FD_83660 | JGI IMG/M metagenome (GOLD analysis project Ga0105357, IMG submission 83660) | Methane-oxidizing microbial communities from mesocosms in the Gulf of Mexico - GOM15B Gulf of Mexico | ecosystem: Environmental > Aquatic > Marine > Cold seeps | place: USA: Gulf of...
CTGTGCATCTTGAATTTGAACAACTGATATGGCATTACTTTTTTCGCTGGCATGAGAAAAGCTATGATCGCGTGGATTATCAATAAACATCGATTTGTTCATGTCACCTTTCAAAAAAAGGTTAGTGAAATTCCGATTGAACACCTTGAATAAATTTGAATCGTCAGCCAATAACTTTCCGGTTTCAACAAACTTGTCAATTTGTTTTCGCCAGCTATCAACCACCGTATACACATAAATGTCGCCTTTAATTCGCCCTTCAATTTTTAAAGAATCCACGTCGGCTTCCACCAACGCCGGCAAATCAAAATAGGCTGAATTGTCTTTTAAGTTAAGCGGAAATTTATTACCCATGGCAGTCGGTTCATATTCATCACGACAAGCCTGACTGCAGCGACCACGATTACCGGAGTTGCCCACACTGACCGAGCTTGAATAACATTGACCGGAAAATGCGATGCACAGTGCACCATGAACAAATACTTCTGTTAATACATCCTCATTGTGGGCGACTTTCGTTAATGCTTTAATTTCAGTCAAGTTGAGTTCACGAGAGAGGTTAACGCGCGAAGCGCCCACTTTAGACAGAAACCGAATCTGTCCTTCGTTATGCGTAGTTAGCTGAGTTGAGGCGTGTATCTCCATGCTTGGAAAATACTTTTTTACCAGATTAAACAGCCCAAGATCCTGCACAATAATGCCATCGATCCCACTGTTCACCAATTTATTCAATAGCTTAATGATGCCTACGACTTCGTTTTCTAAAATTACTACATTGACGGTTAAAAAGACCTTGCAGTCATATTTATGAGCCAGCTTAACCGTGCCGATTAGGTCATCAAAGGAGAGGTTGACCGCTCGATTACGGGCATTGAAGGTATCAAGGCCGCAATACACGGCATTGGCACCCGCCACAATGGCCGCTTTAATAGCATCGACATCGCCACCTGGGGCTAATAGTTCAATATTTTTGGTCATGGAGGCCCACTTCAATCATTGGTGACTAATTTTGAGGGGCAGATTTTATCTGTACTCACTTAGTATTGCTATCAAGAACAATAAGGGGAGGCCCGTTATCCCATCATTTTTAAGCGAATCAAAGAATCGCCCGGCTTTACCGACCTCGAGCGGCGGGTAGAAGAGGGCTTTCCTAGAGATATGGTTGCTTGGGGGTAATAACCCACAACAGACGCACCGCAAAGTGTCATTCCCGCGCAGGCGGGCTGAAAAAAAACCGCTATCCCTTGCGAGACGCGGCTTTTAAATATGTTGCTGGATGTTCTTGTATCTAGGATTGGTGGAGGCGGGGGGATACGTTACCTCTGGTGTTTTTGGATTTTGGTGTTCGGTAACTTATTGATATACATGGGGTTATGGGATAGTTGGGTTCCGCTCTAGTTGTACATGTGTACGGCCATTCTGTATGACTTTCTGTACGACTACGAGTGGTGATATGGAGCCTCGGTGAGTCTGTGGTCTTCTAGTGGGTGGCTCATAATTTTCTGAGCAGCTCGGACTGTGGATGCGGGTTTGGTCGCAATTGAGCCCGGTCCAATATGGAAGGTAAGGCTACATGGGTGTACCCGCTTTTAAGGGGGTATTACTCGATTGTTCTCTCTGTCTATACCCTGTAGTATAAAGCTCCCTCTCAATCTAATTCAACGCATTGGTCCCTAAATGCCAAAAAAGAAAACCTCAGTTATTTCCACCGAAGACATTAGTAAAGTGACTAAAGGGGCTAAAAGTTTTGCCCGAAGAATTGGCGTAGACAAGAATGCTGATTTCGATGAGCGAAAGCAAATGGTCCTGCGGGAAGCCGCTCGGGCGTTTGTGGAAAAAGGGGTGGCGAAAACATCAATTGATGATATTGCTACTCGATTAAACGTTACGAAGCCGACTATTTATCATTATGTTGGAAATAAAGAAAATATTATTCTCGAATGTTTAAAGCAGGGTTCGCAAGGTTTAGCTGTTTTTTTGGACCGTATCGAAGAAGAAGATCTGACCGGTATGGAAAAGTTGCGTCTCTTACTTCGCGGTTATTCAGAAAGCGTGGCGGACGATTTTGGTCAATGCCTGGTATCTATAGATGTAAAACAACTAAAGCCGGAGAGCGTCAAGGCTTTTGGCCACTCCCGAGGGCGTTTTATTCACTTGGTACAAGATCTTATACGCGAAGGTATAGAGGATGGTTCGATGCGAAACCAAGATCCGGTTCTCAGTGCCTATGCTATTATTGGTGCCTTTAATTTTATTCCACAATGGTATTTTCAAGAACCTGATTTTAACCCCGAAAGTATTTTTGATGGTTTTGTAGACTTGCTTGGTCACGGGTTAAAACCTTAGCGGAAAATAAAATCGCCAGCGTTCCTTCGTTCAATCTTTAGCTCCTCGATAGCGGCTGCCTCAATCCGAATGAAGGGTTGTGTGTGCCCTTGATTTACAAAGCAGCAGTTGACATTATTTGTTTATACTATAGAGTATAAACTATAGTGTTTGGTGTATTCCACCGACTTTTCTTTCATTTATTCGTTTGTTGAGGTGATTCGGGATGGCTCTATTGCAGTCAAATGTTGTTGCAGACTTTGAGCGTATACACGACCTGTTGCTTCACAACGAGAGAGAGTTGCCCAAGGTCGAAGCTGTTGTTGATGGTGATGTTCGACTTTCCTACAGTGAACTATTGGAGCAGGTTGATCAGCTCGCTAAAGCGCTAGTCGCCCAGGGCGTATCCAAGGGCGATCGTGTCGCCACCATGGCGCCTCCAAGTAAAGAGTTTTTCCTGACTTACTTAGCGGCGACCTCTATCGGCGCTATTTGGCACGGATTGAATCCACGTTATAAAAAGCGTGACTATGCGTATTTGCTTGAAGATGCAGAGCCGAAAATTGTGTTTGTTTTTTCGCCCTACGACGAGCGTGAATACGATCTGGAGCTTCAGGCGTTGACCGACAAGGTAGACGTTTTTGTAACCATTGGGTCTTCGCAGGGGCGTGCAGTGGATTGGCAGAACTTTCTTTCTCGGGGAGGGGCCATTGATGATATTACGTTGCAGAGTCGCCGAGATGCCGTCGAGCCGGAGGATATCGCGGTCATCGTGTACACGTCCGGTACTACTGGAGAGCCTAAAGGCGCTATGTTGTCCCACAAGGCCATCGCCCGTTCTGCCCAAATTAATGCACGTTGGATGGGTGAGGGGCTTCGCAGTGCTATTTGCCCTGCACCGATTAACCATGTTGGCTGCCTGAATAATATCTGTATGAATGTCCTTGCATTTGGGGGAACCATCATCTTTTTTCCGCGTGTCGATCCTTTGGCTCTACATACACTTAACCAACGGGAAAAGCCAAGTTATATGGTCACCAGCCCCACCGGTTTTAACATGTTGCTTTCCAGCCCGGGGTTTACGCTTGATCTAATGAGGTCTACTCAATTAATTGTTTACGGTGGTGCGACAACGTCAAAGAGTACTCTGGAAGCATTTGTTCCGTTGGGCGCTAACATGGCATCGGTCTATGGTCAGACTGAAACCTGTGGGATTGTCACTTCAACACATTTCGATGATTCGCTGGAGGTAAAGGCGGAGACAATTGGGCGAGGATTGGAGGGGGTAGAGTTGCGCGTGGTTCGGCCCGACGGCGAAGACGTCGACACAGAAGAAACCGGTGAGTTGCTCGTTAGAGCGCCATTTGTAATGAGTGGATATTTTAATCGGCCAGATGCTACACGAGAGGCGTTTACAAAAGAGGGTTATCTGCGAACGGGGGATTTGTGCAAGCGTCGCTCTGATGGAAATATCGAGTTTGTTGGCCGTATCAAAGAAATGTTTAAATCTGGCGGATACAATATTTATCCAATGGAGATTGAGCAGGCGATTTGTGAGCATCCTTCGGTGTTGATGGCTGCAGTATTGAGTATTCCGGATGAGAAGTTCCAGGAAGTCGGTTATGCTTTTGTCTCGGCAGTACCGGGTGATGAAATATTGCCTGAAGAACTCAAGCTCTTTCTCAGTGAGAGAATTGCCAACTTTAAAATTCCTAAGTATTTTGAAATTCTACCTCAGTTGCCTATCCTGGCAAATTCCAAGATAGACAAACAATCCTTACGTAAGCGTTTGAACGACCTATTTCAAACATGATTATCGTTGTTTACGCAGGGGCAGTTGAGTTGTTTAGGGGTTGTTTAGTAGGAGCCAATCAATAAGTATTTTGTTGAATTCTTCGGGTGCTTCCTGATGAAAAAAGTGCCCTGCTTTTTCTATCTGTTTAACGTGCAGTCCTCCAGGAAAATCTTCTTTTCGCATGCAGCTCAGAAATACATCGTTGCCTATGCAGCCGTCCGTTTCGCCTGTGACCCCCAATGTTGGAACTGTATGGCCGCCATTCAATAGAGCTGCAGATTGTTTTCCGAGCTCGGAACGGGTGTCAATTGCCTTGCGGTAGTACGCTAATGCCGCGGACAAAACGCCGGGTTGTGAAAATATACATTTTAATTCCGACATCGTTTCATTGCGCCATGTCCATTTGGGAGACCATTTTCGCCACAGGTATTCCAGAAACTGGAAGTTATTGCGTTTTATGATCCAGTCCGAAAGTCCTGGTATTTGGAAAAACAGTAAGTACCAGGATTTTTTCATTTGCTCTCGTACTTTCAGGCCTTCTTGGTGAAAGCGGATTGGGTGAGGGACTGCCAGCATAGCTAGTGACAGGAAGCGTTCTGGTGCGAGTGTTGTAGCGGCATAGGCAATGGTGGAGCCCCAGTCGTGCCCCACTAAATGGACGTGTTTCAGATTCAGGTCATCCAGCCAGTGAATCACGTCCTGCGCCATATTGACGGCGTAGTACTGCTGATCGATGGGCTGTGAAGAGGGCTCGTATCCGCGCATTTGAGGAGCAATGACCCGATAACCTTTCGCCGCTAGTGCACAAATCTGTTCATCGAATGTCGCTGCGGAATCAGGGAATCCGTGCAGCATAAGTACGGCAGGGCCGTCTCCTGCAGTCAAAGCAGAGAATCGTAGATCACCGCTCCTAAGAGTTAGTGTTCTGATCACGGGTCGCTTAGGTGATTCCATTATTCAGCTCCAAGGTTCTTGCTGGTATATGCAGGTCCACTACATCTTCTAGCAGTGAGATGCTGTCACTAACACTTGTTAGCCCAGACTTAACACCATACTGCCCCATTACCGCCAAGCCTAAAGCCATAGAGAGATTGAGCAGAGTTACCTTGTCGGTGTCTTCGTTCTTGTGCCATCCGGCGCGTTGTGCCGCTCGCGTGCACGTCGTGACAAAAGCGGTGTAGTCGCGATGGGATTTAGTGAAGGCATCCCCTGCGATTAGGGGGAGTTCTGGGTGAGTCAAGACAACAAAGTGCGCGGGGTGTTTAGCCGCATAGAGCACATAATATTTTATGACGGTGTTGAGTCTTGTCATGGGGTCTTTGCTGTCAATCCCGTCGGCATTAGCAACATAGGCTTTGAGTCCTTCCAGTGCACGACTGGCCAAAGCGGCGATCAGGTTGTTGCGATCTTTGAAGTGGCGGGATGGTGCATTGTGAGAAACGCCCAGATCTTTTGCTAGCGTACTGAGCTTAAGTGCGTCCAGGCCTTTTTCTTCAATCACGTTCTCTGCCCTTATAAGCAGAGCGTCGCGAAGGTTTCCGTGGTGATAACTCATTTGTATATACCATTTAGTAAGAACTTGTTGACAGCGCCACGTTAGGCTCGCTATTCTAATGTTGAAGTTTACAACATTGAGTTGTTTCGTCAATTAAATTAATGCTTATCGTGGGGTGGATGCAGTGCTTGCTTGGCAAGGCTGCTCAGCAGGTGTCGGCTCCCCGGTTTGATTTCAATAGGAATATGTATATGGAACCAATCACAGTGAGGCGAATGGACTTTCAGTTTGCCGAGGATATGGAGCTCGTATTTATTGAAAACGACCCTGTAATGTCTTACATGTTTCTGGGGAGCTGGATGTTACTTCCCTATTTGGAGCCATATTTAATGCGCTCGGTTCGTAAAGCGATGCAAGATGTTGAAGACGATAATCTTAAACATGAAATGCAGCTTTTTTGCGCCCAAGAAGGCAATCATTTTAAAGAGCACAGCAAGGCAAATGATGTTGTGCGCCGCCGTAGCGGTGTTGAGGATAAGCTGCTGGCATTGGAGGAAAAAATAAAGGCGGAGTATAAAAGATTTAGCGTAGAAAAATCTCAACGTTTTAATTTGGCTTACGCAGAAGGTTTTGAGGCAATGACCTCGGCAACTTCACGGGCTCAGTTTGAGGTTGGATTTTTCGATTGTATGCATAGCCCAATCAAAGAATTGATTGAGTGGCATATTTTGGAAGAGTTAGAGCATCGCAATGTGGCATTCGATGTTTATGAGTGTGTTGCCGGTGGCTATTTCTATCGTCTGGGTGTGGGGCTCTGGGCCCAGTGGCACTTCATTTCGCTTAGCTTAAGATTGGCGAAGGTTCTTCGCGAGGGAAGTCCTGAAGTCTTTAAAAAATATGATACGTGGCCCTATCGCTGGCAGCGGCTTAAGCGAAATGGGCGTTATCTTCTATCGGCATTTCCCAAGGTGCTGAATATCTATATGCCGTGGTATTCCCCCCGTAAATTCAAGGTTCCCGCTGTTATGACCGAGGTGCAGCAGCGATATAACGACATGGCTGCGGAAACGCGCTAACTCACTAAACTCCCACTTCTCGAGAGAATGCTATGAACGAAACATTATCGTCAAAACCCCCGGAGGCCGCCGCCCATCAGGAGAAGAGCTCACCGTTGATTCCTGAGCATGGAGTGGCTGACACACTGCATGTTGGCGTTGAAGATTTACCGTGGGTAGACCTTGGTAACGGTGCAGAGGTTCAGTTGCTACATGTAGATCTGGCCCAAGGCTTGTGGATTACTCGAAATCGGATGCAGCCGGGAGTTGCCGTAGAAAAACACTATCACACTGGTATTGTTTATGCAGTGACACAGAAAGGTCGTTGGTGGTACAAGGAAACGCCGAATCAAATAAACAGTGCTGGTTCCTATCTGTTTGAGCCGGCGATGTCAGTTCACAGTTTAATTGTACCGGAAGATCAGGAGGGGCCTACGGAAGTTTGGTTTGCTGTCTACGGAGCTAATATAAATCTTGATGATGAAAATAATGTAACGTCTATTGTTGATGCCAATGCGGTATTGCAAGGGTATCGAGCCTACTGCGAAGCCATGAACTTAAATTACGAGAAGTTAATTGTAGTGGGCGAGAACCTGTCGGAGGGCAAAGCATGAAGGCCGTTCTTGTGCGCGACGGTGCTTTAGTGGTTGAAGAAATTCAAACACCAAAACCAGGCCCTGGGCAGGTATTGGTAAAAGTTCGCAGTTGTGGAATATGCGGGTCGGATCTCCACTTGTTCAAGTTTGGTCCGGAGTTGGTGGCCAAGGCAAAAGCGGCGAACTTACCGTACGAAGACATTAGCCAAGGCTTGGTAATGGGGCATGAATTTGTTGGGGAGCTCGTTGAATTTGGACCGGATTGTCAGCACACATTATCGCTTGGCGACCGAGTTAGCAGTATGCCGTTTTTGCAACAGGGTGAGCACATTGCCCCTATCGGTGCGACCATCGCCACAACCGGAGCCTATGCAGAGTATATGTTATTAACAGAGTCCATTCTTATTCCTGTGCCTGAAGATATGGCAGATGATGCTGCTGCGTTGGCGGAACCGTTAGCGATAGGAGTGCATGCGGTGGCAAAGGCAGTTATAGCAGAGGACGACGTAGCGTTGGTTATCGGATGTGGTCCAATTGGTTTAGCGGTCATCGCATCGTTGCGAATGCATGGAGTCAAAAAAATTATTGCTTCTGACTATTCTTCTCGTCGACGTGCGTTAGCGGAGGAGATGGGGGCTTCGGAAATTGTAGACCCCGGCGTTTCGTCCCCCTACGAGGTACTTCAGGCGGCAGGCTCTTTAAGTAACGTAATTTTTGAATGTGTCGGTGTCAGGGGGCTCATTAGTCAAATCGTCAATGAGGCACCGCGCTTAAGTCGGATTATTGTCGCAGGGGTGTGTATGGAAGAGGATGCATTTCAGCCCATGATTGCCGTCAGCAAAGAGCTGCAACTGCAGTTTGTGACTTATTATAGCCCAGAAGAGTTTGCAGAAGCGCTTCACGCCTTGGCGGAAAATAGAATTAATTGGCGACCGTGGGTCACGGGAAAAGTGAATCTGTATGGTGTGGCAAACGCATTTGAGGAACTGAAAAACCCGGAGTTACATGCAAAAATTTTAATTGAGCCATCTCCGATCTAGTTTCTTATATTTTGTAGAGCGGTCCTAACGTGAGTGAGCAGCTCAACCATCTTGCCGAAAGCTAGGCGATATTTCTGTTTCCTGGCTTAAGGTTTTTTCAAGGAATTAGTCTGGGTGCTACCGTTTGAAATCGGTCTTTAGTTTGTTTGTAAGCGTCCTGTTTTTAGTCCGTATTGAGCTATTAAAAAGGTTGACGATCCGAGTGGTTACCCAATAGTATACACATGAGTGTATACTGAATGGTAAATACAGTGGTGCGCTGATACGCATGAGTGCGGTGTCATCCGCCTATACAGCAAATGCTGGTCATAGAACTATCATAAATAGAGTCGAGAGGAATACGCGATGAGCTTGAATAAAACACTGTTAAGCTTGGGAGTAACGGCAGCCTGTACGGGTTGGCAGTCTCCAGTTGTAGCACAAGATGACGCATATATTTTAGAAGAAATAATCGTTACGGCGCAAAAGCGCGAGCAGTCACTGAATGAGGTGGCGGGTTCTCTGCAGGCATTTGTAGGGGACGATCTGGAGCGCAACGGTATTGCGTCTATCGATGACCTTGTCAACCAGATTCCGAGTGCATCTTTTGTGAATGCTCCCGCGGCTGGCTGGCAGACCTTGCAGATCCGAGGAGTCTCTAGCGGTACAACGGGTGAAGCAACGACAGGTTATTACGTTGATGAGTTGGCATTTGGTGTGCCGAATTTACAATTGGCGCCGCCCGTGCGTTTTTTTGATCTCGCTCGAATTGAAGTGTTGCGTGGTCCCCAGGGAACTCTGTATGGACAGGGTTCGATGGGAGGAACCGTCAAAATCATTACTGCTGATGCAAACCCAGAAGGTTTTGAATTCAAAATGCAAGGTGGGGTTTCGGGTGGCAGCGGAGCGGGCCTGAATCACTACAGTGACTTCGCGGTCAATATTCCCTTGATCGATGACACATTGGCCGTGCGAATTACCGGTGGATACGAGTCTGTTGTCGGGTATGGGGAGTCTGCGGACTTTCCTGGCGAGGATGATCTCGGCGATTCGGAATCCAGTAATCTGAGAATTAAAGTGAACTATTTGCCAGTGGATAACCTTTCGATTGCATCGACCCTTTGGCATTTAGAGTCCAACACAGATTTCGGTAGTTTCGTCAGCGCAGAGCAAGCGACTTACGCCGCACTCGATGAAACGACAGCCGCTTCCCTTTCTCCTTTTGCAGCCGTTGCAGATTTGCCTTACGTTCTGGATCCCGTCACCTTTGCTGTTGTTGGCGAAAATCCCGACCCGCTAGCAGGAGGCACATATTACCAAGATGCCTATGCTAGCTACTTACAAGACAGACGGTCTTCTGTTAATGAACTAGATAGTCGGATGGACATGTTATCGGTTTTGGCGGAATGGGATTTGGGTTTTGCTACGATGGTAAGTGGCACTTCTTACATGGAGCACGAGCTGCCTTTTAATCTCTCCTACGGCGGAGGGTTGGTGGATACACCTTCTTTGTATAACACCGAATCCTGGAGCCAAGAATTACGACTGGTGTCCAATGGCGACGGCGCAGTAAATTGGGTCGTTGGCGCTTTTGTTAACGATGCGCAGATTGAAACTGACACCGTGACCACTCTTCCGGATTTTGGCCCCGTCTATGGGCCGCTATTCGGTTTTCAAGGTAATACGCGAACGAAGGGCCTAATTGATACAAGGTCTTGGTCAGTTTTTGGTGAAGTCTCTGCACTATTCATGGATGGAAAGTTGGAACCTAGTTTCGGCCTGCGCTATTACGAGGACGACCGTGAATTCACTGATTTGATCACGGGGAATTTGGGTCTAGGTAAGAGTGACTCGGTCAACCCCAAGTTAGGATTAAAATGGAATTTGGCTGAGGAGGGGATGTTGTACTTATCCGCGGCCAAGGGATTCCGTAGTGGTTCCGTTCAGGGGCAGGATCAGGTTGATGCCGCTGCAGCGATGGGAGTCAGCACCGATACTTTGCTCGATGAAGATTCACTTTGGTCCTACGAGCTTGGCACGAAATGGAGCCTGGGTAATGGCACCTTAATGCTCGATGCGGCCATCTATCATACTCGTTGGGATGGCGTGCAATTGCAGTTTGGCACTGCAACGGGCGTTGCCAATGCCAATGCAGGCGATGCAGAAATTACGGGCCTTGATTTAGGGTTTATCTACGCTACACCTGTGAAAGGTTTGACCTTGCAGTTAAGTGGGAATATCAATCGCTCCGAGTGGATAAACGTTGATCCCGTGATGGCAGCGATCCTGCCCGGCTTAGGGAAAGGTCAAACACTGGCCAATGCGCCAAGGCGCTCGGCAACATTAGCGGCGGACTACCGTAGTACATTGGAGTCTCTGGGTTGGGCTGATGTTGACGGCTTTGCGCGGTTTTCCTTGTCTCATCAAAGACCACAGACAGAGGTTACCACCGGTGACGCAACTCACGAATTGAATGACTTGTCGCTGCGATTGGGGGTTCATGCCAACCAATGGGAGTTCACTTTGTTCGGCGAAAATTTGTTGGATCAGGACACTCCTATCGCTTTAACAAACTACACAGAATCACCGCAACAACGTCTTTATCCACGGAAAGTGGGTGTCAGTGTTAAATATCAGTATTGAGTAAACAAGGGCTGTAAAGAACTGATTTCAGTACAGCCCGGCTCTTACGTTCAATGATTCCAACTTCCTAATTCTACACACAAAGGTTTAAATTTATGCGTGAAGCAGTAATTGTCTCAACCGCTAGAACCGGCATGGCAAAATCGGTAAAAGGCAGTTTTAACAAGACGCACCCCATCACATTGGCAGGGCACGCCTTGGAGCATTCGATTGCCCGTGCCGGCATTGACCCGGCGCAAATTGAAGATGTTGTTCTTGGTTCTGGCATGCCGGAGGGAGCAACTGGCTTTAATATTGCTCGCAATGCCGCGATCAAAGCGGGTTGTCCCGTGTCCACATCTGGTGTCACGGTTAATCGATATTGTTCTTCCGGCCTGCAGGCAATTGCTATGGGTGCCGGAAGAATTCTCAATGAGGGCGTTCCCGCGCTGGCGGCCGGCGGAGTGGAATCTATTTCAATGGTACAGCTATCCGGAAAGATGAATATGCACCAGGCCACGGAGGAGCAATTGTTAGCGTCGAAACCTGCGTTGTGGATGTCTATGTTGGAGACGGCTGAAATTGTTGCTGAGCGGTACGGTATAAGTCGCGAGCAGCAAGACAGCTATGCATTACAGAGCCAGATGCGCACTGCAGCCGCACAGGAGTCGGGGTTGTTTGACGAAGAAATTGTTCCCTTGGAAGTCGAGTGGGCAAAGTTTGACAAGCTTAGTGGCAAGACTGAAAGCGTGAGCCGCATTGTTTCTAGTGACGAGTGTAACCGCCCTCAAACAACGTTGGCATCCTTAAGCGCGCTGGAACCTGTGTTTAAGGATGGCATGTTGATAAAGCAAGGAAAATATGTGACCGCGGGGAATGCCAGTCAGCAGTCTGACGGTGCCAGTACAGTAATCATGATGGAGGCGACAGCGGCTTCGCGGCAAAACGTTAATGTGTTGGGTGCGTTTCGCGGTTTTGCCACAGCAGGTTGCGAGCCGGATGAGATGGGTATTGGGCCTGTATTGGCTGTGCCGCGCTTATTAAAACGCGCAGGTTTAAAGGTCGATGATATTGGCTTGTGGGAATTAAATGAAGCGTTTGCTTCTCAGTGTTTATACAGCCGGGACACGTTGGGGATTGACCCCGAAAAATTTAACGTCAATGGCGGCGCAATATCTATTGGCCATCCTTACGGCATGACCGGCGCACGTTCCGTGGGGCACGCATTAATTGAAGGCAAGCGGCGGGGCGTAAAATACATTGTGGTCAGCATGTGTGTGGGCGCCGGAATGGGCGCCGCCGGATTGTTTGAAGTCTTATAGTGATAGAGGAATTCTAATGAAAATTGTTAAACAGGAAGAACTTCCGCATCTGAAAGGTTATGAGGCTGAACCCACGGAATGGTTTGATGTTAAGCAGTCCCAGATTAATGCGTTTGCAGATGCCACGTTAGATCATCAGTTTATTCACGTTGATCCTGAACAGGCAAAAAAGACCCCTTTTGGAAATACCATTGCTCACGGTTTTCTAACGCTGTCCATGATTGCTCATTTTGCCAAGGAGTTTTCGGTGCTCTGTGAAAATGTGGTTATGGGAATGAATTACGGCTTTGACAAAGTACGTTTTTTGGCTCCTGTAAGTGTCGACTCCCGTGTTCGTGCTAAAGCTAAGGTGGCGAATGTAACAGAAAAATCAACGGGGCAATTTTTGATAAATTACCTGGTAACGATCGAAATTGAGGGCGAGGACACGCCAGCTTTGGTTGCGGAGTGGTTGGGTTTACTGATTACAACCCCCAAACATAATTAATATTGAGGATATAAAGATGACATTACGTTTTGATGATCGTGTCGCCATAATTACTGGTGCGGGAAATGGGCTGGGGCGCGCTCATGCGCTGCTACTCGCGGAGCGCGGCGCCAAAGTTGTGATTAACGACCTGGGAGGGGCTCGTGACGGTAGTGGCCACTCATCAGAGGCCGCTGAAGCGGTGGTTCGCCTTATCGAAGAAAAAGGCGGGGAAGCCATCTGTCATGGTGCGAATGTTGCTAACGATGACGAAGTGCAGGATATGGTGCAAAAAACCTTGGAGAAGTGGGGGCGGGTAGATATTCTTGTTAACAACGCAGGAATTCTTCGAGACAAAAGCTTTAGCAAGATGACGATGGAAGACTTTCGTTTGGTCATGGACGTTCATGTTATGGGTTCAGTGCACTGTACCAAAGCAGTGTGGGATATTATGCGTGAACAAGATTATGGTCGCATTGTAATGACGACGTCAGCCAGTGGCATGTATGGAAATTTTGGGCAGTCTAATTATGGTGCGGCAAAAATGGCCGTGATTGGTTTGATGAATACCTTGGTGCTCGAGGGGCAAAAGAATAATATAAGAATTAATGCGCTGGCCCCTGCGGCGGGTACTCGCATGACCGAAGAGCTAATGCCGGAAGAATTGTTTTCGTTAATGTCCCCGGAAGTGGTGTCAGCGGGTTTGGCAACGCTTTGTGGTGAAGAGGCCCCCAACCGTCAAATTTTATGTGCCGGGGCAGGCGGTTTTGCCAGTACGCACATCTATGAAAGCCCGGGTGTTTATATTGCTCCGGAGCAGTTAACACCGGACTCCGTAATCGACCACTATGAAACGATTTTTTCCAGGCAGGGGGAGAAAGAGCTACATGGCGCGGGAGAGCAGTCCATGAAGTTTGTCACACAAGCGATGCAGTACCATGGCATAGAAATGCCTGAGGTGGTTTAAATGAATTGTGTAAAAACTGACATTGATAATCGTATCGCTTGGGTTAAAATTTCTCGGGGTGATGGCCGCAATGCCTTTTCCCAGAAAATGATGCTGGAGTTGCGAGATACTGCGCGGATGTTACAGGACGTTCCCGATTTGACTGCGGTCGTATTGAGTAGCGATGGGGCTTTTTCCGCCGGGGCTGATCTGAGTGATAGCGATGGAATTCGTCAAGACGCAGGCCTGTTGGAAATGAGGCAGGCGATTAAACTCGGGCCCGATATGTGCAAGGCGTGGGAAGACATTGATGCCTATACCATCGCCGCCATTGAACAGTATTGTATTGGTGGGGCATCGGCGTTGGTGGCGTCGATGGATTACCGCGTGATGGGAGCTGGGTCGCATATGAGGCTACCTGAGATTGGCTTGGGTATTAATATGAGCTGGCAGACCATCCCAAGATTGGTGGCCCAAATTGGACCCGCACGAGCTAAGCAATACACCATAATGTGCGAGAAGATCAATGCGGTGGATGCCTTCTCATGGGGGTTGATCGAGCAGATCTCACAGGATGGTGGTGCGTTTGATGAAGCTGTTAGGATTGCACAAAAAGTGGCATCTTTGCCGCCCCTAGCTGTAAAGATGACGAAAAAAGCTATAAACGCTACGGCTTATGCATTGGCGGATGCGACGAGCTATATGGACCGTGATCAATATCTATTGACGGTGCAAACGGAAGATTTTCAGGAGGCGATGACGGCCTTTTTTGAGAAGCGTGCGCCAGAATTTACGGGTAATTAGTCGGGGGTCGGTGGTAGAAGCTAGGGGCCAAGAGGATATTGCGTCATCATTTTTTGCCAATTGTTTGTGCTAATTGGTCATGATGAATATCGGAGATACAAAAAACCCCTGACGAATCAAGGGTTTCGGTAGGCATTTGGTGGAGGCGGGGGGATTTGAACCCCCGTTAATGCTTACAAATTCAATCACTTAGGAACCCATGTGGTTAGATTGTGTCAATGAGGAAGAATGCCTCACCGAGTCCTTTTGTTTCAGTATAGTCTGCCATATTTGTAAGAAGATTGTAATCGAATGCCTGCTCACTCTACATATTGTC
>Ga0105357_10001089_pt1 | contig 14726 bp, 12 predicted proteins | sample GOMGulsemesocosm_4_FD_83660 | JGI IMG/M metagenome (GOLD analysis project Ga0105357, IMG submission 83660) | Methane-oxidizing microbial communities from mesocosms in the Gulf of Mexico - GOM15B Gulf of Mexico | ecosystem: Environmental > Aquatic > Marine > Cold seeps | place: USA: Gulf of...
AACGCGTCGACCACCTAAGCGCATCCAACCTGGGCTAGTATCAATAACAGTATTCAATTTAACTGAGCCAAACTCTAATGCAGTTAGCGCCGTAAGCGGTTTCATGGTTGAACCGGGCTCATAAATATCGGTAATAGCGCGATTACGAAAGCGGTGAATGGCGGTATTGCGTCGATTATTGGGATTATAAGACGGACTATTCGCCATCGCTAATATTTCACCCGTATGAATATCTGCCACAACTACCGATCCAGAAGTCGCTTTAAAGGCTTGTACCGCACCTTTTAGTTCTTTGTAAGCTATCGCTTGAATACGCTGATCAATTGTCAGGGCAATATTTTTTGCTTCTTGTGCAGCTTCAATCGATAAAATTTCAATTTTACGTCCTTTAGCATCTTTTCTAAAACGCTTGCTACCACCTTTACCGGTCAGTAGTTGGTCGTATAAGCGTTCAACCCCTTCAATTCCTTTATCGTCAACATTGGTAAAGCCAACAATATGAGCACTTATTTCTCCGGTTGGATAAAAACGTTTCGATTCTTTACGAAGATGAATGCCTGGTATTTTCAATTCACGAATATAATTGGCCATGGCAGGGGAGATTTTTCGCTCTAAATACACAAAGCGTTTTGTCGGATGACGTACTACGCGAGTCGTTAATTTATTAACGTTTTGACCTAAAACATCAGCCAGTGCTTGCCAATGTTCCGTCATCGCAAGGGCATTATTATCCATAATAATTTTTGGATCAGCCCAAACAGTTTCTACCGGTACACTAATGGCAAGCTCAACGCCATTTCTATCCATAATAGAGCCACGTTGCACCGTATTTGCAGCAACCCGCATCGAGCGCAAATCCCCTTGCCTTTTCAGCATATCCGGTTCAATTATTTGAATATAAGCAGTACGTACTAGCAGTCCGGCATAAATCAAGACAACAATAACCAACACTACGTAATAACGCCATGCGGTTGTTGTTGGTTGACTGCTGCGATTGCTTGCTTTTTTGCTCACGCTATACTCACTTTATTACTCATTAAATTCATGTTGCTTATGCTTTCGTAACTTGTTTTCGTTGCTCTACTCACTTGAAAATTATTTAACCTATACCCACACCACCTTAAGATGCGAGTTTCAGGACTACAGAGGAATTATTCTAGCGTTATAATTATTTCTGATTGGGTATTTGGCCTCTTCATGTTTAACAACTTATTCGCTTTACTTTCTATTGCGCTGTGCTCTGACAAAGAACTCTGCTCTAATAATAAATTACGCCATTCAATATCTAACTCATCCCGCTGGATAAATAACTGTTCTAATTCACTGGTCGTTTGCCTATTTACATGGGTGTAATAAATAACTGAAAATGCTGATATCACCACCAAAGCTAATAAAAGGTAACTAACAAAATGCTGTAAAATATCTTGCCAAATATCTAGCATTAGCACGGGTTTACGCTGTATAGAACGTTGATTTGACAAAATTACTCGTCTATGTGCGGTAAACGCTTAGCAATACGTAACACTGAGCTTCGCGAGCGTATATTTACTTCTACTTCGCTTTTACTCGGTTTTAACTTACGGCCGATTAATTGAAGTTTTTTTCCTTTGTTTAATTCTTCTTCAGTAATCATCAAACCACGGGGTACTTTTTTACCTTGTGAGTGCTTTTTCATAAATTGCTTAACCAAACGGTCTTCCAGTGAATGAAAACTAATCACCACTAAACGGCCCCCTTCAGCCAACACCGTTAAAGAAGCTGCTAAAGCTTTTTCAATTTGATCAAGTTCACTATTAATGTATATACGAATAGCTTGAAAACTACGTGTAGCCGGATGCTTTTTAATTTCACGCTGTGGTGCGGTAGTTTTTATCAATTTGGCTAACTGACTAGTACGAACAAAAGGGGTTTCAACGCGCGCATCAACTATCGCATTGGCAATACGCCAAGCGTGTTTTTCCTCACCGAAAGTTCTCAACACCCACGTTATATCTTCAACATCAGCAACCGCGAGCCACTCTGCTGCTGTTTGTCCACGGCTAGTATCCATACGCATATCTAACGGACCATCTTTCATAAAACTAAAGCCACGCTCAGCTTCGTCTAATTGAGGTGAAGATACGCCTAAATCTAATAAAATACCGTTCACTTTGCCGACTAGGTTGTGCTGTTCAGCTATGGCAGCTAAATTGGCAAACCCTTGATGTTCAATAAGAAAGCGCTTATCATCTTGGAATTTTTCAGCCGCTATAATTGCTGAAGGATCACGATCTATGGCAATTAATTGTCCTTGCGCTGACAACTTCGAAAGGATCAACGACGAGTGGCCGCCACGACCAAAAGTACAATCGATATAGCAACCATCGGGATCGATGTCTAAGCCATCAATCGCTTCAGCTAATAAAACAGAAATGTGTGTTTTATCTAATTCCATGTTGTTATTTTTATAACCTTGTTAATATAATCATCTGGTTAACGTTAAAGCGTATAGGTAAAAAGAGCCTAATAAATACCTTACAAAGATATTTCAAGTAAACGGTCTGTTAATTCAATTTCACCTGATTGTATTTTACTAATACCTTGCTGCATTTGGGCTTGCCATGCTGACTCACTCCAAATTTCAAATTTTTTCAATTGCCCAACTAACATCACCGACTTTTCTAACCCTGCATGTTGTCTTAACGGACCATTGAGTAATAAGCGCCCATTTTTATCTATGTCACAATCTGTGGCGTTGCCTAGTAAAACTTGCTGTAATAACCGCTCTTGTGGGTTCATACTTGATAAACTGCAAAGTTTTAATTCAATTTCTTCCCATTCAGGCAACGGGTAAAGCAATAAGCACGGGTGTTGAATATCAACCGTACAGATCATCTTTCCTTGGCAATCGGCAAATAGCTCCTCGCGATACTTAGTAGGTACCGTGATTCTATTCTTGCTATCAAGCGTAATTGCGCTAGCGCCTCTGAACATAATATTTACTTATATCAACTTTGTTTTTGTTTAATATTTTGCAGTAATTGTTAAAAAATCAGCTTGAATAGCCATCAAGATCCACAATTATCCACTTTTTACCACATTGATACAGTTTAGTGACTAAAGCAAAGTTATGTCAAGCAAAGTTAGCTAAAAACCTCAGTATGAGTACTGGTCAAAAACCCAGTAAAATTAAGGGCTGAGAAAAGATTTTTAGGAAGTGAATGAATTTGTGGGCTTTTGTGGATTTATAACTCAACAAAGTCTCAATAAAGCGTGAGAAATGATTTTTAGGTTAGCAAAAATATTCGAAAGGTGAAGTAGTGGAGCAGTGTCATCCCAAATGTGACACCCCGCTGCAATCAGCGGGGTCTAATTAGAAAGAGTTTACCATCTAAAACAAATCATCTTCAATATCAAACAAGCAATCACTACCCGATTTGGCTGAGGCAATTAAAGACAATCTACGTGGTAATAATCGGGTAAAGAAGTAACGAGCCGTATGAATTTTACTTTGATAAAAGTCTGCACCGCTTTCACCATTACTCGCTTGCTGCATTAAAGAAGCCTGTGCCATTTTCGCCCATACATAGGCCATGGCTGTATAACCAAAAACATGTAAATAATCATTGGCCGATGCGCCTAATTCATTGATATTACTTTGTGACTTCGTTAATAAATCAGTCGTTAATTCGGTTAAATCAGTTACTGCTGCTGCTAAAGGAGTAATAAACTCATTCATCGCTTGATTATCGTTACTGCTTTCGATAAAAGCATTCACTTCATCAGTAAACACTTTTACCATAGCACCTTTTGAACTGGCTACTTTTCGCATCAATAAATCCATGGCTTGAATACCATTGGTGCCTTCATATATTTGAGTAATTCGAGCATCACGAACTAATTGTTCTTGACCCCATTCACGAATGTAACCGTGGCCACCAAAAACTTGTTGACCCGCAACCGTATTTTCAAAACCTAAGTCTGTGAAAAAAGCTTTAGCAATAGGTGTCATCAATGCCACCAACGTTTCTCCTTTAGTTTGTTCATCGCCTTCTCCATAAGTAGCGTAATCAAGTTGCATAGAAATATAGCTAGAAAGTGCGCGCGACCCCTCATTCAGTGCCTTCATATTTAACAGCATACGACGTACATCACCATGTACCATGATAGAGTCAGCTTTTTGATTAGGGTTTTTAACACCATTGGTTTTACTATCAAGTGCTCGGCCTTGTATTCTGTCTTTCGCGTACTCTAACGCATTTTGATAAGAGCGTACTGCAGCACTTAATCCTTGAATCCCTACGCCAATACGTTCAAAATTCATCATGGTGAACATGCAAGCTAAGCCTTTATTTAGCTCACCAACTAAGAAACCTTTAGAATCATCAAAGTTCATCACACAAGTTGCTGAAGCATTAATACCCATTTTATGCTCTATAGAGCCACAGTTAACATTATTATGCTCACCAAGTGTTTCATCATTGTTGACATTAAATTTTGGGACTAAAAATAAAGAAATACCACGAGGGCCGACGGGTGCATCAGGTAGTTTAGCTAATACTAGGTGAACAATATTTTCAGTGAAATCATGTTCGCCAGCAGTAATGAATATTTTATTGCCGGTAACACGATAACTACCATCATCTTGTGGAAGTGCTTTGGTGCGAATAAGACCTAAATCAGATCCTGAATGTGCTTCTGTTAAACACATAGAAGCGGTCCAATCACCCGCATACATACGCGTTAAATAACGTTGTTTTAATTCTTCACTGCCATGTTTGGCTAATGACAATGCTGCACCTGCGGTAAGTATAGGATAAAGCGCAAAAGAAATATCTGCGCTATTTAACATCTCTTCATGCATAGCGGTTAACATTTTTGGCATACCCATGCCGCCATAATCAACATCACCACCAAGCGCAGCCCAACCACCTTCAGCATAGGTTTTAAACGCTTCTTTATAACCAGGAGCTGTGGTAACTACACCCTCTTTAAAACTCACGCCAATTTCATCACCTTGACGGGCAATAGGGTCAATCTCTTGTTCAGCGATTTTGGCACACTCTTGTAAAATAGCTTGAGCCGTGTCTTTATCAACTTGCTCTGCTAATTTAGGTAGTTTTTGCCACATTTTATCCGCTTTAAATACTTCATAAAGCAAGAAGCTCATATCTTTTAAGGGAACTTTATACTCAGCCATGACAACTCCTAATTAATTTATTAAATTGTAATTTATTTACTTTTCTTTACTGCATTGGCAAAACAAGCCAAAAAACAAATCATCGATTAAAACATCTGTTTTAATGTACTTTGTTAACAGTAAAAGTAAAGTATTTGTCAAAATTAACCGGTGTTTAACTTGATGTTTTATCAAATCTTGCGTTAGTGTTAATAAAATCCTAAAACGAAGTATAAATACCTTGTACAAAACTGCGCTGAAAACCTTTATGAGTTTACTTTTTTTAGCTTTGTTGTTAATGACAACTTTGCAAGCCAAACAATTAAACTTCACAAAAAAAGTGCAAGAGGATAGCTATACCTTTAGTTATCAATGGCTTGATTACAATAAAGTTCACCAGTCAATCAACTTTAACATAACTAAACTCGCTTTATTTGAACGCTTTAGAATGCTTAAACCTTATCAAGGTGAATTTGCAAAAAAAAATATATTACGTGCAATAAAAAAACAACTTAGGCAGCAGCCATTAGCAGGTGCTCACGCAGTTTTTAAACAGCAACAAGGGAAAACAGTAATTCAAGTCAATGGACTCGATGATGAAAGAATTGCTGCCGCGTATAAAAAAATAAAAACAATTGAACAAGAGGCAACAAAAAAATATTTAAAAAAATATTACTACCAACGTTTTACAACCCACGATCAACAAACAGGCATAAAAATAAATCATATTGATATTGCACAAGATTCTGTTATTGACTTTAAAGTTCTCAAACCTATAATCTTAGATAAAGTATCCATTGAAAATATTCGTAAAGTCACCAATTTTGTGCTCAGCTTTGTACAAAGCATTCCTTATTCGACATTAGAATCTCGCCTTACGTCTTCAGGTGATGGCTTTAGCCCCCCAGCAAAGTTATTGTGGGAGAATCAAGGTGATTGCGATAGTAAAATGACATTAACAGCAACCATTTTACGCGCCTTAATGCCAAGAATAGCTATGGCGATGATATATATTGATCAGCATGCCTTTATTGGTATTGCTATTCCCGCGATGGCTGATGAAGTAAGTATTGAATACCGGGGCATTAATTACTTACTGGCGGAACCAGCAGGGCCTGCTTTATACCCACTAGGAAGCTTAGCCCCTGAATCTGAATTAGCAATAAACCAAGAACGCTATGTTGTTGAGGAATTTCATTCTGACGGTAGTTACAAACTTTAATAACTTCTTTTGTTAAATCAATAACAACGATAGTAAGTAGCAAAGACTCTTTTAATATATACCCACACTTTCGAATGTAGGGAAGCCCTATTATCTATTATTCAATCGAGCGCCTTGTCCTAATTTATTTCTCTACCCACAGCAAGATCAAAAACTTAATGAAAATATATTAGCTCTTTGTTTCAGCTATAAATTCTTTATAATAGATTGTATAAAATAGGCGATTTATCTTAATCCCAATAATAACAATGGTATCAAATAATGGCAATTGAATATAAAACTAGAACCCAGTTAGTTATTGAAATATTAAGAGAAAAAATACTCAGTGGTGAAATAGTCGCTGGTCAGCCATTACGTCAAGCAGCATTAGCAGACGAGTTAAATGTTAGTCGTATCCCAGTTAGAGAAGCATTATTACAACTTGAAGCGGAAGGTTTAGTTATTTTTGAACCTCATAAAGGAGCCAGCGCTACTGTACTCAATGCAGATCAAGTCGATGAACTATTTGAACTTAGAGCGATGATAGAAAGTGATTTACTAGCCGCTTCGTTGCTACACATTACTGATGATGCTTTAGCAGAAGCAACAGATATTTTAATGAATCTTGATAGTGCATTAGGGAAAGAGAATGCCGCTAATACGTGGAGTGAATTAAACTCTGATTTTCATAACTGCTTGTATTCTGGTGCAAACCGACCACAAACAGCCAATTTAGTTAATATTCTCAATAAAAATGCGGATCGTTATATTCGGATGCATTTATTATGGGCCGGTGGTATTTCAAAAGCAGGCCCTGAGCATGCTGAGCTTTTAGCTTTCTGTAAAGCGCGAGATATTGACAATGCAGTGACCAAGTTAAAACAGCATATTCTTAACTCTCGTGATGAAATAAAAGCCTTTTTATCGCAACGTGAAGCGAGTTAATCTACAGCCAAGCAAGAGTTTTATTTCGTTGGTATTTTCGTTGGTATGAATGTTAATTATTTAGATCCCTTAGCTTCAGCTTCTGGATACTGAATAAACCATTCATTTAGCCATATTTCCATTTCGTTAGGTACAAAACCCTGGTGAATAACACGTCCTTGTATTAGGTTGCCGCCCATTGCTATATAGCTATTAGCCGTTTCATGTTTATCGACATTTGTACCAATTAGGGGTAAATTCATACTACGAGATAAAGTGATTAGCGCATTAATAATTGCTTTTTCGGCATGATTATCTTCGTTAGTAACTAACTGTTTACAATCGATTTTTACTTGATGAACCGCCATTTTTCGTAAATATCGTAACGATTCATAGCTGCCAGAAAAATTAGCAATGGCAATAGTAACATCTAAAGATTTTAATTGATCAATCGTTTTTTTCGCCCGTTGACAAGCGGATAGCATTACTTGTTCATTGAGCTCTATCATTAAGTATTTTCCCGCAATATTATAGCTTTTTATTTGCTGTTCAATAAAATCAACTAAATCAGGTTCAAGTAAATTTTTACTCGATAAACTTACGGATACTTGTTGTTGGACGCCAAGTTGATGCAAAGTAAACAACGTCTTAAAAGTCTGAATTATCATCTGTTTCGTTAATAAATAGACTTCACCACTGTGCTCAGCAAGCTCGATAAAGTCGGGTAACTCTAGAGGCTCTGCATCATCTTGATACCAATGCACTTTTAATTCAAAACCAATAATACTTTTATCATCAGCATTAATTTGCGGTTGTAAATACCAGTGTAAGTTTTCTGCTAGAATATCTTGTCGTAAGCGCTCCATTAATACGAGTTGTTGTTCAGTGTATAAAGCAGCACTATTATCAAAATATTGAATCATTTGCTTATTCGCTTCACCTTTTAGCAAAGCATCCGTTGCATGAGCAACTATCTCGTTTACACTATTACCATGCTCACCACTGACAGCGATACCAAAAGCTAATTCAAAGTTTAGTGAAAAACTCTTAAAACTCATCGCATCAGGAACCGCTTTAGCAAGTTGTTGGCATAAGTTATCAAGCTCGCTTTTCGCATCATGTTTCGTAGACGAGAGATCAAATACCACTAAAAAGTCTAAGCCTTGCAATCGAGCTAACCTTACCCCTTCTGCATCTTCAGGGTTTTGATCAAACTTAAGTAAACTTTGATTATTAGCAATGCTTTTTTTTAAACAAAAAGCCAATTGTAACAATAATATGTCTGAATTATGGTGACCTAAAACGGTATTTACTTGCTGAAAGTTAATGGGTTTAAAAACAACCGCAGCCATGCTCGCCTTATTTGTTTTTTTTAGTGCTAACTCAAACTGTTTAAGTGCATGTTGAGCTATAGGCAAATTGGTCGCTAAATCATGAGTATAATTAAATATCTCTTCTTTAGTTATCTTATGTTCCACGGGTAAAGGTAACCTTTTACGAGTAAAACGAAGAAGTAATTGCCAACAAAAAAAGACGATTATCGGTAGGCTTACGCCTAATAAAAACACAGGAAGAGTGTCAGTAGAATACAAGATGTCTTGGCTCGCATATACCGTATATGAAAGCAGTATTAATATGATAAACAAAGAAAATAAACGCACACTTACCACCCTAGTTTTACCTTAAAAAGCTGAAATCTAAAATTACAGTTAAAGGGGAACCTATGGTCAAATAAACACGTTAACTAACGGAGTTAACGTGTTATATACCCATTCCACTTAAAGATACATAATTCAGGGTTTTCAAATGAAGCGGGTATATACCCAGCTTATTCTATAACTTAAATTTTGCCAATTGGTCATTCAAGTCTTTTGATAATGCTAATAATTGTTCACTTATTTCTTTGCCACGAATAGCATCTTCACTCGATTTTTCCGCCACATCACTAATTTTAACCACATTAATATTAATTTCATCGGCAGCTAAATTTTGCTGTTTAGCCGCATCGGAAATTTGACAATTTAATTCATCAAGTTCTTTTATTTCCTTAGAAATGTTAACTAGAAGATCAGCGACATTAGCAACGTCTTCCGCTTTTTCGTTCGCCTGCTGACTAACATCATTCATTGAAAGTACGGCGCCTTTGGCATCTTTTTGTAAAGCGCCAATAGTTGACTGTATTTGATCAATAGATTCACGTGTTCTAGTGGCAAGTGAGCGCACTTCATCAGCAACAACAGCAAAGCCTCTACCCTGTTCTCCCGCTCTAGCCGCTTCAATAGCAGCATTTAGTGCCAATAAATTGGTTTGTTCTGCAACTGCGGTGATCACTTCTAAAACACTACTGACTTCATTGGTTTTATTACTCAACTCAGTAATCATATTAGTATTTTCAATAACTTTGTCTCGCAACTCATCAATACCAGCTCGGGCTTGTTCAACTAAGGTTAAGCTTTGTGATGCCCGTTCATTTGCTGATACCGATTTATCTGCCGCACTTTGGGTGTTTTGTTGTACTTCATTCGCAGAGGCATCAAGTTCATTGATAGCGGCGGCAACTGAATCAGTGCCATTTTTTTGCTCTAACACCGCAGATCGGGTTAATGATGATATTTCATCAACATTTTGCGCAGAAATAACCAGCTTATTAGTGACTTCAGAGATTAATAAAAAGCTCTGTTTAAACCTTGCCATCATGCCATTTAACGCAGAACTTACATCACCCAATTCATCATGGTAATTAACTTTGATTTTGGTATTTAAATCAAGGTTGTTTTCAATGTTTTTAATAGTCTCGAGTAATTCTTTTAAGCGAGCGAATACTAATTTCTTTAAGGTGTAGCTCAATAAACCAAAACTAATAATGGTAATGATAAGTTGTAATATTGTTGCTTGGGTAATCGAATTAGCAATATCTTGATCAGCTGAAGACAAATCATAGGTTATTTTTACCGCACCAAGGATTTCATCATTACTGACTTGATGACAGGTCAAGCAGTTAGTGCCACGGTAATCATCACTGGCTATAATAGGCATAATAAAACTCATCATACGTTTACCATCTTGCTCAAATTGTTTAAACGCTTTTGTGCCTGATAAGCCTTCTCGCTCAAATGCTGATTTAGCGCTTTGATCGGCATAACCATCACCAAAAACTTTAGTTAATGCTGGCGCCCTGATAATACGTGCTTCAATAATATTATTTTGACTGATGATTTTATTTTGAATGAGCTGTCTATTACCAATGGTTCCCGTTAACATCATAGTATTAACTGAATCGAAATAATTTAATGCCACACTTTCGAGATTACGCTCTACAAAGTGCTCTGCTAAGGCTTTTTCATCATCGTAGAAGAAAAATATCGTGGTACTTAAAAAAATTAAACCGATTAAAACTAAAGCAGCGTTAATTTTGGTGGTTAAAGAGATTTGTTTAAACATAAAATTTCCCTGTGAACAGTATAATTATAAAGTACTATGCTTACTATAATATAATGTGCTATCGACAAATAAACAAAAAGCTTAAGATTTATTGATTTAGTTCAAAAAACTATTGAACAACATAATAGCTTAAGACTCGAATTTTGAGCGGATAAAGCATCTAAAGATCACGCCATTAATAGTATGGCTTAAAAACACTAAATATGTAAATAACATCTAATTTTGATAACCCCAACGAGGCATGATTTTTTGATCTATGCCAAGGTGATCTAAGACTCGACCTACCATAAAATCAATTAGATCATTTATCGATTTAGGTTGATGGTAAAAGCCCGGTGCTGCGGGCATTATAGTTACCCCTTGCTGCGATAAACTTAGCATATTAGTGAGATGAATCGTTGATAACGGTGTTTCTCGTACCATTAAAATTAACTGGCCACGTTCTTTAATAACCACATCCGCTGCCCGTTCAATTAAGTTATCACTCATCCCTTGGCTAATCGCTGCTAACGTGCCCGTTGAGCAAGGACAAACCACCATTTGTTTAGGTGCGGCTGAACCTGAAGCAACTGGCGAAAACCATTGTTCTTTGCCAAAAACAATAATCTGTTCAGGCTTCGTTTGGTATTTCTCAACAAGAAATGCACTGGTAGCATCAGGCGAGGCAGGTAATTTAAAATCAAGCTCAGTATCAAGGACTATTCTGCCAGCACTTGAGCACAATAAATACACTTGATAATTAGCGGCAAGTAAACATTCTAACAAACGTAAAGCGTACGCAGCCCCTGAAGCGCCAGTAATAGCTAAGGTTATCTTTTTATCAAATTTTTTAGCATCAAATGGTACTGTATTAAGTGCTGCCAAAATCTATCCTCTCTTTCTAATTAATGACTATTGGTTTTTGATTGTTAAGTGCGGTTAGTATTTTTTCATGGATATTAGCAAAACCTCCATTACTCATCACCACAATAGCATCGCCCATTTGGCTTTGTTCAACAATTTTAACCACTAAATAATCAATGTTTTTTTCAACAAAACAAGGCGGTTGGCAGGTTTCAATTAAATCACTCACAGACCATTTAATATCATCGTCTTGAAAAATAAACACTTGATCAGCCTGCGCTAGAGATAAGGGTAAAGCCGCTTTATGTACGCCAGATTTCATGGTATTTGAACGCGGTTCAAGTACCGCTAATACCCGTCCTTTTTGAGCACCTTGATTGTTTTGATTATCAACCTTTGCCCGCACAGCCGCTAAGGTTTTAGCAATAGCCGTTGGGTGATGGGCAAAATCATCATAAACACTGACATCATTCACTACGCCACGAAGCTCAAATCGTCGTTTACTATTGACAAATTGAGCTAGGGCTTCAATAGCAATATGACTTGGTACACCCACATGACGTGCTCCAGCAATAGCCATTAAGGCATTGTCAATATTAAAGTCTCCAATCAGTGGCCACTTCACTCGCCCCTGCTCTTCGCCTTTAAACGTTACAGTAAACTCACTACCATCAGCAATCAGTTTCTTAGCCTGCCAACCATTAGTGCATGCGCTGTGTTCTGTTGGTGTCCAACACCCCATCGCCAACGTATCATTAATTGCCATTTCATTTTTCGGCGATAAAATTAAACCATGACTGGGTACCATACGAATTAGATGATGAAATTGTCGCTGAATATCTGATAAGTCATTAAAAATATCGCCATGATCAAACTCTAAATTATTAATCACTAACGTTCTTGGACGATAATGTACAAACTTAGAGCGCTTATCAAAAAAAGCAGTGTCGTATTCATCTGCTTCAATGACAAAAAAAGGTGCATTACCCAATCGCGCGGAGCATGAAAAGTTTTGAGGTATACCTCCAATGAGAAAGCCCGGTGATAAATGTGCGTATTCTAAAATCCAAGTCAGCATACTGCTGGTGGTAGTTTTACCATGGGTACCAGATACCGCTAACACCCATTTATCTTTGAGCACATTTTCTAATAACCATTGTGGACCAGAAATATAAGAAATATTACGATCAAGCATATACTCAACCATAATATTGCCACGAGACATTGCATTGCCAACAATAACTAAATCAGGCTCATCGTTAAAATGTTCGGTTTTATAGCCCGACTTTAATTCGATGCCTAACTGTTCTAATTGTGTACTCATGGGAGGATAAACATGTGCATCGCAACCGGTGACACGAAAACCAAGCTCTTTGGCTAAGGCGGCAATACCGCCCATAAAAGTACCGCAAATACCAAGAATATGAAGATGTTGAGTTTTATTTGTCATGATATTTAAAATTAACTAAAATAGGGTGAAACATTAAGACGCTTAATATACCTTAGACCTTTGGGACAAGTAAAAACTATTAAACAAAATATGCCAACAGTAACCATTAGTAATATTTACATATACCCTATTAAATCAACGATGGGGATCAGTTTACCTCATGCAAATATTGATGAATTAGGCTTAGCCTTCGACCGACGCTTCGTTATTAGCGATAGCGCTGGGCAATTTATCACCGCCCGCACCGAGCCAGCCCTCTGTTTAGTAGCAACAACGCTGACGGTGCAAGGAATAACTTTGTCTGCTCCCAATATGCCAACAATCACGCTAAGGTATAAGGATTTTAGTAACCAATACCAAAATGTCACTGTATGGGGTGATGACATAGCAGGACAACTTTGTTCAACAGAAGCTAATTTATGGTTTAGTGAGTACTTACACCAGCCCTGTCTGTTGTTGTATTTTGGCGAAGCATCAACACGTGAGAAAGAATTAAATACAAACAAAGCACGAAAACTTGCTTTTGCTGATGGTTATCCACTGTTATTAATCTCTCAAGCATCTTTAGATGATCTCAATCAACGGCTATTAGCTAATAATCAAAAAACAGTTTCAATGGCGCAGTTTCGCCCCAATATTGTTATTGATAAATGTTTACCCTTTGCCGAAGATGGTTGGCAATATATACGCATTGGCGACATAGAATTTAAAGTGAGTAAGCCTTGTGAGCGCTGTATATTAACAACAGTGAATCCTAGTAATGGGATAAAGGATGCTCAACAGCAACCACTAAGTACACTAAAATTATATCGACAAACGAGCAATGGCGAGGTGTTATTCGGTCAAAATTTAATACCATTAACTCGTGGCCGAATTAAACAAGGTGATAAACTCACCGTTATTAATTCACAAACCCCTCCTAGTTTTGAACAACCTAATTCAACGCCCGTTACCACAAAGGTAAATAAGATGAAGAAAGTCACCATACAATTTGAAACTTGGAATAAAATTCAACCAGCAGATAACCAAAAAACACTATTAGAGCATGGTGAAGCAGCAGGATTACTTATCCCCTCTTCTTGTCGAGCTGGCATGTGTGGTCGCTGTAAAGCCAAGTTAATAAGTGGTGAAGTCACTCAATTAACTGATGATGGTTTATCAGTAGAAGAGAAACTGCAAGGCTATATTTTATGTTGCTCTAGCGTTGCGCAAAGTGATGTAGTGATTAAACATAGATAGCTTGAATTCATGATACTTCAAATTAATCACGTATCTTGATGCCAGAATTGTGATCTATCTCACCCTCCTCATCAATGGTGATAGCACCATTATCTAGTTGCACTACAGCAAGTTTACCTTCAGGCGTTTTCCTAACAAAAGATAAAGTGTAGCCAAAGCTACTCATTTCACTTAATGAACATTGCTGTGCGATACTTAATTCTTTTAATAAACGTTTGATTTTTACTTCAACGTTGGATCTCTTTTCCGTCATACAACCATTCTCTGATCAACAAAAACAACAAAAACAAACCTCTCATTATAACTAAAAGAAAGCAAGATCAATTAGCCATCCTTGTAACTAAATATGTAAAACTTGACTAAAATCAAGTTATACCTTCAACTAGTATGTAAGGATAAGATAAAAAAGAGTACGTAAGATCACAAAAAATGTACCTAAAAAACATAAATAAAACATAAATAAAACATAA
>Ga0105357_10001091_pt1 | contig 14724 bp, 15 predicted proteins | sample GOMGulsemesocosm_4_FD_83660 | JGI IMG/M metagenome (GOLD analysis project Ga0105357, IMG submission 83660) | Methane-oxidizing microbial communities from mesocosms in the Gulf of Mexico - GOM15B Gulf of Mexico | ecosystem: Environmental > Aquatic > Marine > Cold seeps | place: USA: Gulf of...
ACTCAATATCATTAGGCGCTGGTTTTACAACAGTATCATTTGCAGCTTGGTTGAGAAAAGACATACCTAAAAGAGCTAAAGCATAAAGGTTTTTCATTATTTTATTTCCTATGTTAATAGATTTATTTAAATATTTTCACTACAGAAGAGCGGTGAAAGTACTTATTTGTTTCATTGGTAAGAAATTTTTAAGTCTCTGTAAAGTAATACGGTAATAGTTAAAAAAAGTTGCAACTTTTTTTAACTATTACCGTATTACTTGATGAGATTTAATTATTAATGGAAGAAAGTAATGAAAAAAGAACTTAAAAAAAGCAATGTAGCAATTGTATTATTGTCCAGCTTGAGTGTCGTTATACTCTCTGCATGTGGAGGCTCTGATTCAAGTGCTTATGTTCCACCACCAGTAGCTTCATTCCCTACTCCAGTAGCTAAACCAAATGTTAGTGTTATTAACGACAATGGCTCCTTGATTATTGCTGAATCAGGCTTATCACTTTATACCTTTGACAATGATGCTATCGGGGCTTCAAATTGTGATGGTACACCAGAAGATATAAGTACTTGTGCTGGAAAATGGCCACCATTGCTCGTGGGCGATGGCGCTGTTTCTGATGATGAAATGACCATTATTATCCGTAGTAATGGTAATAAACAATGGGCATATAAAGGCATGCCTTTATATCACTGGTATCAGGATGTTGCTCAAGGTGATATCAATGGTGACGGTGTTAATAATGTTTGGCACTTAGCTAGACCCACACCTATAGACACTACTGCTATCAACAAATTAAATACATATGTGGGTAATGAAACCATTTTATCTGCTACTTCCGCGGCTAGTGTACTCACATCAATGCGCATAGATAAAGAAGGCTTTACTTTGTACACCTTCGATAAAGACCCTATTGATGACTCTGCCTGTGCAGATGAGTGCATTAATATTTGGCCACCATTATTAGCTGATGCAGGCGCTTCTGTTAATTATCCTCTTAGTATCATCACCGCAATTAATGGCAATATGCAATGGGCGTTTAAAGGCAAACCTTTATATTTTTTTAAAAATGATAATGCGGCCGGCGATGTTAACGGTAATGAAGTAAAAGATGTTTGGCATACAGCGACACAAGAGCCTGCCATTCAACGTACTACTGAAAACGGTCGATACCTTTCTGCTACTGGTAAAGTGAATGCACTATTACCAAACGAAGGCAGTACTACTGATTTTAGTGTTGCGGCAGTAGATAAAGATGGTTTTAGCTTATACGTATTTGATAATGACTCAATAGAGTCCTCTAATTGTGAACGTCAATGTTTGGTTAATTGGCCAGCATTTGTACCCAGTGATGAAGATATTGCTATTGGTAATTTCACTATTTTTGAACGTAGTAACGGTACTAAGCAGTGGGCACATAATGGTATGCCGCTATATTTCTTTATAAATGATACAGCACGTAGTGAAATTAATGGTGAAGGCGTTAATGGTGTTTGGCATTTAGTATTGCCAAGCGTAACGACTAACTTTATCGAAGAAGGCAATGCATTAGGAGCAACTATTACCATTGATGGCTTAGTGCATGTAATGGTGCGTGATCCTGATACGATGGAGTTTGTTGATGAAACTCAAGATAAATCTAACTTTGCTCTTTATAGCTTTGATAATGATACTGCCGGCGTTAGTAACTGTGAAAACGCCTGTTTAGATATTTGGCCGCCACTGCTTGCTGATGATAATGATATTGCAATTTCACCTTATTCTATTATTACTCGTAGCAATGGTATGAAGCAATGGGCAATCAATGGAATGCCATTATATTTCTTTACTCCTGATTTAACTGCCGAAGACACAAATGGTGAGAATGTTAAAACAGTGTGGCATGTTGCCAGACCTGCGCCAGTGAAAGTAGATGACCATGCGAGTGAAGGTAAATTGTTTGTTGCTCATGGTGATGTATTAGATAGCCAAGGAAAAACAAGTACAGAATTAACAGGGTTAACCTTATACACCTTTGACAGCGATGTTATAGGCTCAGGGGTAAGTGAATGTTTTGATGGCTGCGCTGTTACTTGGCCACCGCTATATGCTACTGCAGCAGACCAAGCTTTTGGTGATTTCACCATTATTTCACGCAATGAAGATAACACCACAACCTTTCAGTGGGTTTATCAGGGGTTACCGTTATATTTTTACGTAGGTGATAACCAAATAGGTGATACCAATGGTGACTATCCTAGTTGGACTATTGCTCGCCCATAGCCAGTAAATTAAAACGTAAATAAGCTTTAATTAACAACTAAAGCTTATCTTAAGTCTTAGAAATACACATCATTGAAAATATAACCACGGAACTTATTATGAATATCTTTAATTCATTCATTACTGTTGGTTTTTTGAGTCTAGCTTTAACTGCATGTAACGCGGGTAATGGTGACAGCTTGAATGATCAAGGACGCCCTATTGATGAAATAGGCGAAGTTATGGATCTACCTGATCCGGATAGTGATTCTATTAAGCCAACACTAGCATCAATTCAAGACAAAGTATTTACACCTATATGTGCTTCTTGTCATGGTGGAGCTAACCCCGCAGCAGGGCAAGATTTGTCATCACTGGAAAATAGCATCATTAATCTGATTAATGTTACTTCATCTAACACCTTATTTAAGCGGGTTTTACCTGGCTCTGCAGAGGAAAGTTATTTGTATTTGAAAATAACGGGGGATAGTCGAGCTGGATCACGCATGCCTTTAGGGCAACCGGCACTAAATCAAGAGAAAATTTTAGCAATAAAAAAATGGATAGAGGATGGCGCTGTGATCCCAGAAAGTTCTAGTAATTCAGCACGAGTCAGTCGAGTAAATATAAAAGAAAGGAGGATTACGAGGGAAATTAATGATCAAAATTTTGCGAGTAACGTTGATTATATTTGGCGATTGAATGAGCCATTGGTTGTTGTATTTTGGTTTAACAAACCTATGAGTTTTGATTACTTAACACCCGAACAAGTGTTATTTACGGCCTATGATTCAAATGACTCTAAAGAAAATGACAATTGGTTGTTTGACAGCAGCAATATATCGATAAATATTATTAATGATCACATATTACAGCTATCTATATCTGAAGTGGCGCGTGATGTATCTCATATTAATATTCAATTAAACAAAAGTAGTATATCAACATTAACAACAAGTTTAGGGCAACAACTTGATGGCGATTTTGATGGTGTAGACGGCGGAGTATTTAGTTATGACATTCATTTTTAATATGGCTTATTCAAATTTAATAAAATCTAATCAAGGTTTACGGTTTACATGGTTTATCAAATTTTTAGCTCTATCAGTATTCAGTATACTTATCGTAATTAATACCGCTGTGGCAGAGCCTTATTTAGCTGTTAAAAATTACCTTAAATGTGCTGCTTGTCATGTTAATCCAAATGGCGGGGGATTACGCACCGAGTTTGGTAAAATTTATGGACAAAATCTCTTACCAGCCAAGGCTAATAGCTATGATAGCGCTAAGTTAGCCAGACTAACACAGTATTTATCAATAGGTGCTGATGCAAGGTTTAACGCTAATTTTCAAAAGACAGAAGAAATAGAAGATAACACCAGTAAAAGTTTTGAAGTGTCTAGTGCGCAATTATATATTAATATCAATATACCTAATTCAGGCTTGTCATTTTATCTTGATCAACAAATGGCACCTGGAAGCGCGATTAACCGTGAAGCTATTGTTATGTATGAGTTTGAACAAGGTGACTTCATTAAAGCAGGAAAATTATTTTTACCTTTTGGATTGCGTATTGAAGATGATACCGCTTTCATTCGACAAGCAACAGGTATGAATTTTGATAATAGTGACAATGGTGTTGAATATGGTTTAAACCATGATAATACAACGGTTAACTTTTATGTCGCTAACGGTACGAGTCAATCATCTAATAATGATGATAGTTTTTTATATGGTATCAGAGCAGAGCATTTGTTTTCCACTTTCCGTGTGGGAGGTGGTGCGGTGTTAAATGATGGTGAGCAGCAAGTTAAAATATTGAACTTGTATGGAGGTACGCAATGGCGAGATATCACATTTTTAGCTGAAGTAGACTATTTGATTTTAGAAGCAGCTAACAGCTTTAATCAGCAAGACATTAAGCAGTTGGCAGCGTTAGCTGAAATTAACTACCAGTGGAAACAAGGATGGAACTTGAAGTTGACTACAGAATATTTTGATCCCGATCAAGATGTCGATGAAGATGAACAAACGCGATACTCTTTGATTGGTGAATATACGCCTCTATCTAATGTTCAGCTACGCTTGGGTGCTAGAATAAAGCAAGATATCCCTCAAAAATCACAAAACAATTATGAGACGGTATTCTTTCAAAGTCATTTTTATTTTTAGTACAAATTGTTAAGGTAGTGATTAACTCAAATGCAATATGAACAAAGTGAAAAAAATAAAAAAATGTCTACTCCTGCTGTGAATTCACATAGCAATGATGAATTAGCTAATTTGCTTGCTCAATGTCAACTGGGCGACAAAAAAGCATTTTCATTGTTATATCAAAAAACGGCTGGGCGTCTTAATGGTATTGCTTATCGTATTACTCGAAATGTTGATACTGCGAATGAAGTATTGCAAGAAGCATTCATTCAAATATGGAAAAATAGAGAACAATACCAATCTTATAAAAGTGAGCCATTTACGTGGCTTGCTTCTATTGTTCGTTATCGTGCTTATGATCGATTACGCTATGATAAAAATAGGCCTCATAATAATACGATAGAATTTGATGAAAATGATATTATTGAAGAGCATTTCAGTGAAGTTAATCATTATTATCAAATGCTTGGTATCGATGAATATAATGATGAAGTGCTTAATAACTGCTTAAGTAAATTAGAAAAAAAGCAAAGTCAATCAATTTTGATGGCTTATATATATGGCCATAGCCGAGAAGATATTTCGAATTATTTTGATAAACCAGTTAATACGATTAAATCTTGGATTCGTAGAGGCTTAGGGAAGTTGAAACTGTGTCTGAGCAATTAATTAATATGAATAGCAAAGCAGCTAGATATCAGAATACGCATGTTATTGAACACCTTGCGAGCCAGTTTGTCTTAGGTATGCTTAGTCGTAGAGTACATCAGCGTGTGGTTAAGCTAAGTAAAAATAATATTTTACTAGAGCAACGTATAAACTTTTGGCAACAAAAGTTTATTTGTATCGATCAAAATACGGCAGAATTGCCACCAAGCGAAAAAACATGGTCTATGATTGCAAATGAATTAGATTTTGATAGGGTGACTAAAAAGGAGAGAGAAGCGAATATTTGTACTAAGTTATATCGTTGGTTAACGGGATTTTTTGATCTAGCTACAAATAAAGTAACGCTAGTTTTTTCGTTTATTGCGGCAATATTCGCTATTTTGGTTGCGGTTAATCCGATAAACGATAACTCTGATCCCTTAAGATATGTTGCGGTACTAACAGAACAAAGTGGGCAAGCACATCTTGTTGCTAGCACCTATGGTGAGTCACAAAAGCTTATTGTTAATATTGTGAATAGCCCAAAAATAGCTGTTGATCAAAGTCTTGAGCTATGGGTTATTTCTAAAACTGATGGTGAAGCACGCAGTTTTGGTGTTATAACAAAAGGTGAAACACTGATGGAACATCAGCTAACGAATGCCCAGTGGCGCTTAATTAAAGACTCTCAATCATTAATTGTTACCATTGAAGAGCATGGCGGTTCGGCTATAGGGGAACCAAGTGAAAAAGTTGTATCTAGAGGTTTATGTGTGCGTTTGCAAGAATGGAATGAAAATGTTTAAGGGCTATACCTTTTGAATAGCGACTTAGGGAAGTGGTTATTTATTAGCTTTATATCGGTTAACGCACATGCAAATAACGGCCGTTTTTTTAATGATACTGTGAGTATATATGAAGTTGGTATGCGTACTCGCTATCAATTTGTTAATGATAACTTAGAAGGAGATGCATCTGCATTTACAACAAGGCTGAATTTTACCGCAAACTTTTTATTGGCAGATTCTTGGCACTTATCTATTCAACCTAATTATGTGCATTCCTTTAATAAGGGAGGGTATAATTCTGTTAGGGTGAAACAAAATACATCCCCAATCCCTGATCCAGAAGGGTTAAACCTTAGTAAAGTATTTCTTAATTATGACAGTCATAATGATTGGCAAATTAGGCTAGGGCGGCAAAAACTGTCATTTGATAATGAACGTATGATTGGTGCTATTGAATTTTGGCAAACACCGCAAAACTTTGATGCGGTAAAGTTTGATTATAATGATCAACTTAATTGGCACCTTCAATATGTTTATACAAATAAGGTACATCGAATTTTTGGTCAAAATTCAACGTTAGCAATCCCAAAAAATGATGTTCGTTACGGTATTTTTAATCAAAGACCTGCGAATGAACTAGGACAGCATCAGCTTTCTTCTCACTTGATTAACGCGGCTTACAAAACTGAAAATAATTTGTCTTTAGTCAGTTATGCGTATTTAGTAGAAAATACAGAACAAGCATTATTTTCAACCAATACGTTTGGTTTCCGGCTTAGTGATGAGTTTAAACCAGCAAAAATAAAATACCGCTATAGTGCTGAATTTGCTCTTCAAAAAAACACGGGTAATAACCTTCAAGATTACCAAGCATGGTATAACCTTCTTGAAGCAAGTGTTCAATACAAAAGTCATATTATGAAGCTAAGCCAAGAAGTTTTTAGTGAAGATAATAAGCAAGGCTTCATTACTCCGCTTGGAACTAATCATAAATTCCAAGGTTGGGCTGATGTTTTTACAGGGTATGGGGTGCAATCAGGCTTGCGAGATCAGTATTTTACATACAGAGGAAGGTATAAAAAATTCCGTTGGAGAGCGGTGTATCATCATTTTAATAATTACCAAAATAGTAGTAATATAGGTAATGAATTAGATCTAGAGTTAGCTTATAGGGCAACTAGAAAGTGGGAATTTAAAGTTATTTACGCCGGTTATCGAACAAAAGATGGATTACTGGATTTTCCAAAAGTGAATAATGATCTCAGTACTTGGTTTGTATCGATGGCTTACAATATTTAATTTGCGCAATACTACTTCCAATCATCAGCATTGCCATCATGAATAATAGTGATTCCCTCTAATTCATCATACCGATCATAAACCTCATCGGACATAGGATTTTGCTTTAAGTCAATAAACTTTAGTTTAGGTAATCCAGAGATAATAAGGTTTTCTAATTTGTTGTCAAAGAAGTAAGCTTTTTCTAATGAGATTAAAGGTGATATGTCGAGTGAGGATAATCGATTACTGGTAATTCGAATCTTTTTAAGCTGAGTTAAGCCAGTAAAGCTTATTGTAGTCAGGTTATTTTTAAATAAATACAGTGTTTGTAGCTTTTTCAAGCCATTAATATTAATATTTTTAAGTCTATTGTTAGCAATGTTGATATATTCTAGTTGACCAAAATTACGTAAATCAACTTGTGTTAATTTATTATTAAAAAGTGATAGTTTTTTTAGATTGCTAAGTAATTCTAATCCTTTCAAGTCGATAATATTCAAGCCATGACATGTTAGGATGCGTATATCTCGGATTTCTTGCCAGTGATTCTTTATTGCTTGTTCTTGAATACAATGAGAAAGAGAATTATCTCCTATAATAAGTTGCTTAATAGGCTGTGCTTGTATGTTATTGGGGATTAACCCAGTTATAACGCTAATAAAAAAAACTAAATAAAATGTACGGTTCATGTTAGCTATTTCTCTCCTTATACCAATAGCAGTAAGTTAGTGATCAAATCTCAATGAGGATAAATCTTCAAGAACAAGGCGCTTAATTGAGCAATAGCGGGTTATTGGGATTGAAAGCAACGATGTTATTGGAATATTTAGCCCATTTAGAATGATCACATATTTATTGGTATTAGTATTGGTATTAATTACTAAAAAGTTGGTTAAATATAAATTATACTGCTTGTGTATTCAATGAACGCTATGCATTAAATATTTTATTCAAACCAATGCCAGTGTCTGTTTGCCAAAAGCTATTCTCTTATCGGCACTTCAATATAAATACCATAATAAACGTAGTTAATTTATTAAAGCGCCGACTTAATGTTATGGCAGTGTATTTTTTTATTCTAATCGAGTATGCTTAAAGACTAATAAGTAAGTTGTTGATTTTTAACACCTCATGACACAATCATCTTTTTGGCAAACGAATAAGCAAAACAATGATTTTGCAGAGTTATGTAATGCGCTTTATGAGCGAGAAATACGCTTGCTTGCAAATACTGATGTTGGCAGTATTCACGCCATGCAAGGGCGTTTGAAAAGCTTATCACATTATATTAACCGTACAGCCAATCTAATGGTAAACGTTAATGAGTTAGGTTTCGCACCACTCACCTTAGATATTCAAAACGCCACTTGGTCAGCTAAGCAAGCCAGCAAATTGTCAGTATTGTTACAAAAGAAAGAAGATGTTTTTTCATGGTATATAACATTAATTAGCCAAACGAATAAAGCTTCATTAGGGCTAGTTGTACCAATACTAAGCGCTGATCACATTTTTTTAGATAGTATTGATCGTATTGATCTAGATAATAAGCGTATACGCACCAATGTATCAGGTTGGTTTTCTTTAATAGATGGCAACGTTGAAGATTCTTTACATTTGTTAAAACCGACCAAAAAAGTGATGCTTGCTGCCTGTGCTGGACATCAATGGCAGGGCCGAATGAAGAGTACTAAATTAAGACCTGTTATTCCAAGTTTACGTGAATTATTAATTTCTTGTGCTATTGATTGGCAAAATTTCAAGCGACCTTTAGCTTTATACCCATGATACTTCAATATGCTGAATCCGACATATTGAAGTAACATGGGTATATAACTATTCGATCAAGTCATATAAACATTTACACGCTGTTTAAGCCTTATATAATAGTGCCAATAGTTAATTATTTTTGTCCTTTTTTCTAGGTAACCATGCGAGCATTTACACTACTTTTGCTGATTTTTTTTGGTTTATTACAGTACCGACTTTGGTTCGGCAAAAATAGTGTGCCTGATTATCTTGCCTTAAAAGAAGATGTAATTCATCAGCAAGAAGTTAATGAGACATTAAAACAACGTAATAAATTACTTTATGCAGATACGGACGATCTAAAGTTAGGTACTGAAGCAATTGAAGAGCGCGCGCGTAATGAATTAGGTATGATCAAAGAAAATGAAACCTTTTTTCGTCTTATTCCGAGTAAAAGGCAATAAATGAAGCATTCCAAAGCAAAGGATCCCGGAGCCATATTTAAGCAACTTCAAGAGGTTAAGCAATTTGTGGTTATTGTTCCTGCAGCAGGCGTTGGTAAACGCATGTTAGCGTCGTGCCCTAAGCAGTACCTAAAAATTAATGATCAGAGTATTTTAACGCATACGATTAATCGTTTATTAAGTCATCCTAACATTGCAAAAATTATTATAGTACTGAGTGATGATGATGAGTATTTTGCGCAAACTGAGCTAGCTGAAAATACCAACATCATTAGAGTATCAGGGGGTAAAGAACGTGTAGACTCGGTATTGAATGGATTACACGCGATTAATGTTAAAAAGTATCCTTGGGTTTTGGTACATGATGCGGCTCGACCTTGTGTTACCCATGATGATATAGATAAAATCATTGAACAATGTACCAAGAACAATTGTGGTGGTTTATTAGCTGTACAAGTAGTTGATACCATTAAACAAAACAGTAAAGCCCACTCAAATACTGTTGGTAGCACAATAGAACGTAGTCATTTGTGGCATGCTTTTACCCCTCAAATGTATAAAACAGGTGAATTAAAGCAAGCGATAGAACAAGCGTTAGAACAAGGAATAGCTATTACTGATGAATCTTCCGCTATTGAATTAGCGGGTTTACCTAGCTTACTTGTTTTAGGGCGTCGCGATAATATCAAAATAACGCGCCCTGAAGATGTTGCTTTAGCGACGTTTTACTTAGATCAACAAAAGTTAGATCAACAAGCGTTAGGTCAGTAGAAGTTAAACCAACAATTGTATGCACAACAAATAGGATAAAATATGCGAATAGGACATGGTTTTGATGTGCATAAATTTGGTGGAAACGGCCCCCTTATGCTAGCCGGTGTTGCTGTGCCATACGAGCAAGGCTTTATCGCTCATTCCGATGGTGATGTCGCTATTCACGCACTTTGTGATGCTATTCTCGGCGCACTTTGTTTGGGTGATATTGGCAATCACTTTCCTGACAATGATGATCAATATGAAAACATTTCGAGCCGTATTTTATTACGTCATGTTGTTGCTTTAATGACTGACAAAGGGTATCAAATTGGCAATGGTGATATAACCATCGTAGCGCAAGCGCCAAAAATTTCACCGCACTTAACGGCTATGCGTACTTGTTTAAGTGAAGACTTATTGTGTGATATAGAACAGATTAATGTTAAAGCTACCACCACAGAAAAGCTAGGTTATACCGGGAGAAAAGAAGGTGTTGCCGTACATTGTGTGGTGTTATTAATACCTAAGGTTGAAGCAATACTCTCTATGCAAAAAGTGCAGAGTGTTTAACTTAACTTTTTAATGCAACAAGCTTAATTTTAACGCAACAAGCTTGATTTTAACGCAATAAGTTTAATTAGGAATAATAATGTTACCAGAACTTGCCTATTTACATGGTAAACCAGAATCATCAGGGTTACTTCGTAGCCAAAAAAGTGACTTTAAAGTATATGAACAACTGCCTTTTTCACCAATTGGTGAAGGAGAACACTTATTTATTCATATTAGAAAAACAGGCGCTAATACAGTTTTTGTCGCTAGAGAGCTGGCTAAATATTTTAATGTGAAAGAGCAGCTAGTCTCTTATGCAGGCTTAAAAGATCGTTTTGCCGTAACGGAACAATGGTTTGGTGTGCATGTGCCGGGTAAGCAGGTTTATGATTTACAAGATCTCACTATTGAAGGTGTTGAAGTACTTGAATATGCTCGACATAATAAAAAATTACGTACCGGTGCCTTAACAGGCAATCGCTTTGAATTGATTTTACGTAATGTTACTAATCTTCAAGCCCTTCATAACCGATGGGGTGATATAGTAAAACAAGGTGTGCCTAATTATTTTGGAGAACAACGTTTTGGTATCGATGGCGGTAATATTGATAAAGCCTTAGCACTGTTTTCAGGCACTAAAGTTAAAGATAAAAAGAAACGTGGTATGTATTTATCTACCGCAAGGTCATGTATTTTTAATGATATTATCAGTGAGCGTATTCAGCAAAACAACTTTAGTAAACTACAGCAAGGTGATGTGTTAATGCTAGCGGGTACACAATCAGTATTTCACCTTGATAAAGTAGATGACACAATTGTACAACGTTTCACCGATAAGGATGTTGATATTACCGCAACTATGTGGGGAGCGGGTGAGTTAATGACCACTGATAACCCTAAAGCTATCGAAGAAAGTGTCAGTGAAAAACATATTGAATTTTCTCAAGGTTTACCACGTTTTGGCTTAAAACAAGAACGTCGTCGTATTCGTTTAATCGTACAAGATGCTGATATTGAAGTTATAGTGGATGATCAAGAAAATGATAACGCACTACCGTCAGTAAAAGTTTGCTTTACATTACCCGCGGGCTCCTATGCAACGACGGTGTTGCGAGAGTTGATTGATTATCAAGATGGCACGCAAAGGGTGCAAAGCTAGGATATTCAAATGAAATTATTATTAAGTAATGACGACGGTGTACATGCTTTAGGTATTAGAGTGCTCTACCAAGAGTTAGCTAAGTGCTTTAATGTTACCGTTGTTGCCCCTGACCGAAATTGTAGTGGTGCTAGCAACTCACTTACCTTACTTAATCCGCTGCGTGCTCAAACACTGGAAAATGGTTTTATTTCGGTTAATGGTACACCTACCGATGCGGTGCATTTAGGTGTTAGTCAGTTAATGACTTCAACACCTGATTTAGTGATAGCCGGTATTAACAAAGGTCCTAATTTAGGTGATGACACCTTATATTCAGGTACCGTTGCCGCGGCTACAGAAGGGCGGCATATGGGAATACCTGCCATTGCTATTTCTTTACTTGGTAAGCATGAGCAGTATTATCAAACTGCTGCTGTTATTACCGCCAAAATAATACAACGCATTCAACTTCACCCTTTAGCAGCAGATCAAATCCTCAACATAAATGTACCTGATATCCCTTTAGCTGAAATTAAAGGCATAAAAGTGACTCGCCTCGGTCATCGCCATAAGGCAGAAATGATGAAAAAAATGAAAGACCCTTGGCAACGAGATATTTATTGGTATGGTCGCTTAGGTGAAGAATTAGATGGTGGAGAGGGTACCGACTTTCATGCGGTTGCCAATAATTATGTTTCAGTTACGCCTTTGACAGTTGATATGACATCACACAGTAGTATAAATAATATGACAAAATGGATTAGTGAAGTAACGTTATGAGAAGTAATACCATAAAAAGTCGAACGAGTGGAAAATCAAAACGCAGTGGTAAATTACTGGCACAAAAACTACAAGCAGAGGGCATAACTAACCCGCAAGTATTACAAGCGATAGCCAATTCACCCAGACATATTTTTATCCCTGAAATTTTAGCCCACAAAGCTTATGACAATACGGCTTTACCTATAGGGCAGGGACAAACCATTTCACAGCCCTATATTGTCGCTAAAATGTCGGAGTTATTACTTGGTAATGAAGGTGATAAGTCAAGCAGTATCCTTGAAATTGGTACGGGATCTGGTTATCAAACCTCAATTTTAGCGCAGATTATCGATAAAGTTTACTCAGTAGAACGCATTAAATCATTACAATTTCAAGCAAAACGCTGTTTGCGCGCGATGGACTTACACAATATATCAATGAAACATGGTGACGGTTGGCAGGGCTGGGCTAGTAAAGCACCATTTGATGCCATTATCGTTACTGCGGGTGCCGCAAGTATACCACAGGCATTATTAGAACAGCTTGTTGATGGTGGACGCTTAGTCATTCCTGTGGGGGAGCAAACACAAATTTTAAAAATAATTACCCGTAAAGGTGATAATTATAGTGAGCAGCAAGTAGAAGCGGTGCGTTTTGTACCATTAGTCCCCGGAGATTTATTATAATGACATTGTTCTCTGCTATTTATAGTTGGACGTTAAAATGGGCTGAACATAAATTTGCCCCTAGCATGCTGGCACTATTAACGTTTGCTGAATCAGTTTTTTTTCCTATTCCACCCGACGTACTACTGGCACCTATGGTGTTAGCTAAGCCTGAAAAAGCCTGGCGCCTTGCTAGCTTAACGACTGTTTCTTCAATTCTAGGTGGTAGTGTTGGTTATTTATTAGGTTATTTGATGTTTGAACCATGGATACAGCCATTAATCACTGATTTTGGCTATCAACATCGCTTTGATACTGCGATGAATTGGTTTGGCGAATGGGGTGTATGGGTGGTCTTTATTGCGGGTTTCTCACCGATACCCTATAAACTATTTACCGTGAGTGCTGGCTTTTTACAGATGGCCTTTTTACCTTTTTTACTCGCCTCAGCGATTGGGCGGGGATTAAGGTTCTTCCTTGTTGCTGGAGTTATTCAGTGGGGTGGTAGTGCTATGGAAAAAAGCTTACGTAAATGGATTGATGTTCTGGGATGGGGGTTAGTTTCCTTGATTATCATAGCCTATTTTATTTTACGTTAATCAGGCTCATCTTTGTTTCCTATGGTAACTAAACACATTAATGACATGAGTACTCCTATTACTAGCAGACTTAATCAAAGCGCGAATAGTCATATTGTGCTTTTATTTTTAAAGGTGCTCTGTTGTGTTCTTATTTCAATAAATCTGCTCGCTTGTTCATCTAGAGATAAGCCCGCGCCTGTCATTACCGTTTATGGCAGCACACTGTTAAAAAATAGTGTTGAAAATCGTATTGACGCGAATGAATATACGGTGCGTTCAGGAGAAACATTATATTCCATTGCTTGGCGGGCAAACTCAGACGTACGTCAATTGGCTAGATTGAATGATATTCGACCACCTTATAATATTTATTCAGGACAAAAAATATTTTTAGTCTCTAAAAACAAAGGAAAAAGTGCGAAAGCTAGCAGTAGTAAGCATTCGAGCAAAAAACAGACTAAAAGCTCTAATGTAACCAACACTCGAGTGATAAAAAATACTATTGCATCTTCTAAAAAGCAAGCGTATGGTGAAAATGTAAGCAAGAAGAAAACAGCCCAAAGTTATTTACCAAAGACGAAATTCTCACAAAAAATTAGTCGATGGCGATGGCCAGTAAAAGGTGAAATAATCGCAAAGTTTTCTTCTCGAGCACAAGGTAATAAAGGAATAAATATCGCAGGACGTCGCGGTACAAACATTAGATCGGCGGCAAATGGCAAAGTAGTTTACGCAGGTAGTGCGTTGAGAGGGTATGGTAAGTTAATTATAATAAAACATAATGATGATTATCTTAGTGCTTATGCTCACAATGATAAAATTTTAGTCAAAGAACAGCAACAGATCAAGTCTGGTGAAGTTATCGCTAAAATGGGTAATACCGATGCGCAGAGCGTCATGCTTCATTTTGAAGTGCGTTTTCGTGGTAAATCAGTTGACCCTTTAAAATA
>Ga0105357_10001094_pt1 | contig 14696 bp, 12 predicted proteins | sample GOMGulsemesocosm_4_FD_83660 | JGI IMG/M metagenome (GOLD analysis project Ga0105357, IMG submission 83660) | Methane-oxidizing microbial communities from mesocosms in the Gulf of Mexico - GOM15B Gulf of Mexico | ecosystem: Environmental > Aquatic > Marine > Cold seeps | place: USA: Gulf of...
AATAATCCAAACCTGTTTCACCAATCGCCACAACTCGCGGGTTATCAGCTAAAGCAATCAATTCATCTGTTGTTGGGTCTTCCCCTTCATCAACATTAGGATGCACACCGACGGACAAAGAAATATTCGGGTAAGGTGCAACCAAATCACACATAGCCGGATACGCCTCTAAATTAATACTAATGCACAGCATATGTTCAATTTTTTGCTTATCCGCCTCCGCCATAAAGCAGGAAAAATCATTTTGGTAAGGACTTAAATCAAGTTTATCGAGGTGACAATGTGAATCTATTAACATAGCTAGACAGTAAATTTAGGAAGCAGTTTTAAATTACTAAGTATTGTAAATTAAATAGCGATCAAATAAACATTTTACTAGAGGAATACTTTTGTTTTAGACGCCAAAATCGGCTATGGAAGGCATAAAAGAGAGACAGGGAAATAATAACTTACCCAAATGGAGCTGCGTAGATCGCAAGATAACAAAAATTATTCGCCCTTGATTGCCAAGGGCGAATAAACTTAACTTAATCACCTGTGTTAATGTCATTTCGAAATAGCCTAGAATGAGAGACTATAAGGTTGCATCCTTGCACCTAAATGATATAACACTTGAAGGCTTTATTTTAAACTGTCAGTAACAGTCCACTCATCAGCCCATTTGTCATTAGCATCTTTGAAAGCACCGATATAGTTAGTGTTATCAGCAAAGTTATCAGTGATAACAACACCCTGATCCATTAAAGGAGAATCTACAGCAGGAAATATACCATTTAGCAATGGATCGCCAGAAACGTTACCAGCCTGTGCTGCAAACCATTCTGCAGTTGTAAAACCAGTATTTCCTTTGTCAGCAAAATTGGTTGCACAATCCACATAAGTTCCTTCCATTGTCAATCCGCCGCTTAATGCTGCGGCCGAAGACCCACCATTAACATAGGTTGCCGCTCCATCTAGCTTGACACAATATCCAGCAAATCCCGAGAAAACAGAATTAATAACATTAACACCTGTACCACGACGGAACTTAGCACCTTCAGTTTCAGTACCTTGAGAGCCTAATAATGTCATATTAGCTAATAAAGGTTGTGAACGAGGTGATGCATCGTTATTATCAGGGTTGTTATCCGCTTCGATACCTAAATCACCATCATCAGCTTGTTTGATAAGCACGTACTGTGCTTTACCGCGCCAGCCTGAACTCCAATCAAGGCTATCATCACCGTTGCCCGTTAATACCATGTGTTTGAATTGCACAGTACCACCAAACATTTCAATACCATCATCCAAACCGTAGTGTACTTGAACGAAATCAACGACAGTGCCACTACCTACTCCTAATAGAGTTAAACCATTTAACTCTTCGTTAGGGCGAACAGCGTAACCCGCATATTTGATTTGCACATATTTTAACAAACCGCTGTTATCAGTAGCATCGCTACCACCATAAGTTTCACTTGTAATCGCTTCGAAAGCCACTTCACAAGGCGTAACACCTTCAGCACAACCATTCACAGGCGCATTACCTGCGATAACTAAACCACCCCACTCTCCGCGAGACAACTCAGAAGGTCCTGTCATCACAATCGGTTGGTCAGGTGTACCTTCAGCCATGATTTTAGAGCCACGACGGACATAAAGAAAATCAAGGCCAGTCTCACCCACTAACTCAGTACCAGGGTTAATCGTCAATGTAGCGTTGTTAGCTCGATCATCACCGACATAAACACCACCGGATAAAATCCATGTCGTGTTTGCAGCTAAGGTCACATCTTGATGTAATGAACCACTTAATACGCAAGTGCCAGCGATTGGGCCTAGTGCAGCAAAGTCAGGGCAACCTTGAAAAGCTGTAGGCTGTGCTTGATCAATGGTAAAAGCGATAGGATCTGATCCCGGAATGACCTTTAGTTTTACATAAAACTCAGCATCAGAACCTGAAACTTTAACTGATGGAAAGTGCAGAGCATTAGTTGCACCATCAAAAGTTACTCTTTTACCTGAAATAGCTGTTGCATCGCTAATACTTGTTAAAGCAAAAGTACCATTAGCTTGTAATTGTAATTTAGCTGAAAAAGTTGCAGTTTGTGCGCCATTAAGAACATCAACAACAGGAATATCCACAACGCCAGTTGCTGGGTCATAAGTGGCAGTTGCGGCATTAGCCTGATAAGCAGTAACAGAAAGCGCTATAGCAATAGCCGCCTTTAAAACATTAGCTGATTTAAGTTTCATTTTTACCTCTATAAAATTAGACAATAAGTATAAAATATTTGGTAGTTAAATATTCTAGGTAAATAATAATCTTTTTATATTACAGAGTTATGACATATATATTACATCTACATGACAACAACATTTAAATAAGAAATCAATTAATAACTCTTAGTTATTAATTGATTTAACTAATTAATAAAACAATAAATGACTGACAAATAATTCGCTTAATAGCATTAGAAATTAACTGAAAAACCTAAACTATATTCCCGACCTGGTTTATAAGAACGTGTTATTTCATTTCCTTGTTGAATAACGGTTGAATCATCTAATAAGTTTTTCATTCTTACATCAAAAGCAAACCAGTCACTCAGTTTCTGCCGATATACGAAATCCAATTGATTAAAGGGTTGTTGATATTTGTCAGGCGCACCTAACGAGCCTGCTTCAACAATACGTTCAGCAGCCATATTATAAAGTAAGGTAGCTTGAGTTCCCCAATCCGGATTATCATAACCAAATTGAACATTAATCACGTGTGGCGAATGACCTTGTAAGGGTCTGGATGACGAAGTTTGTGCTAGTAAATTTTCTGCTGTAAGCTCCACAGATGATTCAGACCAAGTATAGTTACTGCCAGCAAAAAAGTATTCCAACTCTGGGTGAATGAAATCGAAATTCTTTAATAGCTCAAGCTCTATCCCGTACAGTGTAGCCGCTTCCGCATTTTGATAAGTCAATAAGCCCCCCGTGCCTGGTACAAATACTTTTTCAATTGGATTGGTCAGATCTTTCCAGAAGAAACCCGCAGAAAAATTCTCCTTAGGAGAGAAATAATATTCCCAGCGTACATCATAATTTGCTATATAAGTTTGTACTAAATCAGGATTACCCACTGTTTCCGCATTAGAAATGGGATCGGTAAACGGAGCTGGAGAAAGCTCTCTGAAATCAGGTCGAGACAAGGTGTTGCTCCAACTGGCACGCAACTGCTGCTTTTCAGAAATAATCCAAGTTCCGGTAATTGCCGGCAATAAATCAGATTTTTTTAATTGGGTACGAATAGGATCTTTGTCAGGAGTAAATAGTTCGAATGTCTCCACGACTTGATCGTTATCCTCCCAGCGCAAACCACCATTTAACCTAATAGTGTCGTAAAACATCAAATCAACCTGACCGTAAACGGCTAATAAATCTTGTGAAGCTTGGTAGTTATCAGTTGAGCGTGTAGATTCACGTAACTGAAAGCCATTCGTGCCAATATTCTCTGGAGATAAAATATTTTCCAGTGAGGACTGACCTAAAATGTCTGCATTCTGAGCATTAGGCCCAAAAGGTGAGAAATTATAACGACGAATTTTTGAATCACGCGTTCTACTTTGATTCATAAAACCCGTTAGCAATGCCAGCTCAACATCTTGATGAATATTGACAGGCAATTTTATGTCGAAACGCCAGTTTTCACTCTTATCTTCAAGCGTAGCAAAAATGGTTTGATTACTATCGGCTCGGCGCGAAAAGGAATATGCACCATTTTTGTCTGCGTCATAGCGATAATGACGCTCATTGGGCGCATCGCGAGATGCAGTGGAGTTGGTATAAGACCAGTTGAATTCTAAATCATTTAATACTGGAAATAAATGTTCACCACCCACTTGATTATTAAGTAACTGGTTTTCTTCCCACTTCAATAAATAGCGATTAATATCATAAGATTCAGAGTCAGTGAATCCGCCTTCGATACGTGCTTCATCTGTTGTTTGACGAATGGCCATCAGTTTGACGTAAATTTTGTGATTATCCTGATAACGCGCTTCTAACGCTAGATAACCCGTTAGATCAACTACATGCAAAGTACGATCAACGTTAAAATCTTTAGTCAGGACTAAATCATCACCGCTAGATGTGGCATATTCGCGCCGAATTTCATTTTGATTATTCCATTCTTCATTCCAGCGAGCTGCCGCCATGTAGCCGAAACCAAAATCGCCAACGGTAAACAAATCACCAATAGACGCTTCCACACGGCCATCAGGTCCAATATTCTTCTGTGTAATGTCCCATGTTTGAGATAAATCCTCGCCAAATTTTTCAATTTCCTCTTGGCTAAAGCCGTTTGGGTTAAATCGAGTCTGCGTAGTTAGAACAGTGTCACCCGCTGTTGCCTGTGTAAGAGAATCAGGCTGCGCACGCGTACCATCATCAATCCCTAAAGAATCGTTTCCCCCCCCCTCATAACCAAGGCCTTTACTGAAAGTAGTTCCCTCTGTCCCTCCAATTTTCCCAGAAAATGTAAAGAAAAAGTCTTCCGGCACGCCGCGAGTTCTTAATTCGACTGTCCCTCCGGCAAATTCGCCAGGTAAGCTAGGCAAATAAGCTTTCGAAACAAGTAGGCTATCTAAAATACTGGTAGGAAAAATATCCAAAGGGACGACGCGACGCGTGGGATCAGGACTTGGAACCAAAGAGCCGTTCACCAGTGTATTTGAATAGCGCTCTCCCAAACCACGAATAAATACATATTTTCCTTCTACCAGCGTTAAACCTGATACACGTTTTAACGCACTGGCAACATCGCTATCACCAGAACGAGCGATTTGCTCTGTCCCCAAAACATTACTAACCCCCGCATTATTTTTTTGCTCTTCAATAACCGATGCAATACTACCTGCAAGGAATGGCTCCAGCACCACATATTCCGGCAAATCAACACCAACAGGCGTAACATTTAACCTTAAGGGTGTATCCGCATCTTTAGCAACCAGAATGCCTTCTATCACTTTGCTATTAAAAGCAGGATGCAATACTGAAAGGCTGTATTGCCCAGTAGGAACTTTGTCTAGTGTAAATTGCCCTTGTTTATTAGTGCGAATTTGCTTGATGAGACCAGAAATATAGATTTTTGCATTATCAACGGGTTGCTGTGTTTCTGCAGAGATGACGACACCCGTAATAGATCCAAAAAAAGTAGATTCAGCAGATGTTTGCATTGCTTGGGCACTTAAAGCGACAGCGCCTGCGCTCGAAGATGCAATTTCTACTATCGGATCTTTACCATTTTCGGGGAAACTCACGATAAATTGTGAATTCTCAGCGTTAATGAAATCATGTTTAAAAACCCATGACACTCGACTAGCTTGCGGTTGAATAAAAGTAAAGGTATGCGCGCCAGGTGCAAGCCCTCCCCCAATATAACCATCGCTATCCGTTTTACCTAAAGACCTGCCATTGATCTGTAATTCTATATTTGATCTTGGCTGACCGTTTTCAAACAGATAAAAAGAAAAGTCAGCTCGATCATCAGCTGCAACAGCGCTTGAGATTAGCAAGCCTAAACACAAATTAATCAGGATTTTTTTTATCATTAGAAAAATTTAACAAGTAATAACTAGAAAGTTTAGCGGATGGACAGGATAAATAATCAAAAATTGATTTATACACACCGAAGTGGGTTAGCTTCGCATTCAGTTATAATGCGACGTAATTCAATGCCTTTTTTGAACAATTCAGGATCCTTTAAATAATCCAGATTGCGTTTTGATTTTGCGTACTGACCAATATTAAAATAGGCATAGGCAAGTGCGTAGCGGATAGACTCTTCTTCCATTAAGCCTTGACGGTAAAGCGCATTGTTCATATTTACAGCCGCTTCATAACGATTTAACGCTAACAGCAAAGCTAAGCGTTGTTTTAATTTAACTTTCTGGTCAGGAATTTTAGCGTTGACCAATAAGGCATGATAGAAACGGCCAGCACGACGGTATATTTCGCCTGCTTCCGCAAAAAGGCTTGCATCATACTGAGCACCACGTTCAAAAATCTGTGCTGCGGTATTCAGTTGACCTTTATCTAAATAAGTATGTGCCAGAACTTTAGCCACAGACGCATCATCAGGAAATTTCAACTGCGCTACTTCCAGTATTTGTAGTGCTTCAGAAAACTGACGACTAAGACGCAATGCATTACCAATGGCAATATAATCCTTTGCCTGCGCATTCGACTTTTGTAAATAGACTAAGCCGTTTTCTGCCGCATTACGGTATAAGCCCAACTCAACCAGATAAAAAACTTTACGCCGTAAAAAACGATAATCTTCCGGGTGTTGCTGTTCTGCTTTATTGATAACAGTAATAGCCTGATCGTAATCTTTCAGTAGCCAATAAGACTGTGCCTGCATTTCAACAATACCCGGATAGTCTTTAGTTGTTGCCCCTGCTTTCTTAACAGCATCAATAGTGTTTTGGTATTCTTTAAGACCGTAATAACTTTGCGCCAAGTAAATATAAATAACGGGGTCAGCCTGCCCGTTGTTAACCGATGTTTCCAAACTACTTTTAGCTGAAGATAAATCATTCAAACTCAGAAAAGCCAAGCCTTGCAAAGTATAAAAGCGCTTTAAATCAACGTCCTCTGCATTGACATCTACATTCTCTAAGGCCATCAGAGCGCGTTGGTACAAACCATCTTTTACCAGCATGGCTGCCATACCAATATAATCATCCGCCTTTACTTTGGACTTTTTATCTGCCGCTGAAGCTGGCAAGCAGACAAGCGTTGTCATCAGGAAGATAATCCCGATAATTTCGTTAAACCGTATCATAGGGGTACCAATTAAGATAAATCGAAACGAATTTTTTGTTTAGCCCACACTTTGACCGATTTTCCTTGGTAAAGTGCCGGCTCGAATCGCCAAGAGCGAATAGCATTAGTAACTACATCATCAAATACGCCAGGTGGCGATGACTCTAAAACCTCAACCTGCTCAACATTGCCTTTGGTGTTTATTAGTAATGACAATAAAACATAGCCAGTAATCCCTTTCTTTTTAGCGGAAGATGGATATTTAAAGGAACTGCGTGATTTAGGCTTAGGTGCAACATCAACCAAATCATCAGTCATAACAGAGGCTTGAGTCCCCCCTAATAAACCACCGTTGATAGCATTAAGATCCTCTCCCATAAGCCCAGGCAAACCTAAATCTATACCCGACAAAGCTGTATTCAAACCTTTAAAGGGAACAGGAGCTCGCATTTTTTGCTTTTTTGGTTTTGGTTTTGGTTTTTTCAGCTCTTTTTTAGGCTTAGGTTTCACTTGCTTAACAACATTAACTTGCGTACTGCTTAGTGTTTTGTCTTGCTTATGACTGCTTTGCCAATTATTCATAACCACTATCAGCCCAAATGCAAGAAAAGAGCCGAATAGCATACTGACTGTGGAAAATAACTGGCGCTGTCCTCGGTTAATTACCGCATCCATTCGCCTAACCTGCTTCTTTTTCAGTGGCAACAGCAACACTTTCTGCGCCTGATAGGCGCGCCTGATCAATGACCTCAATCAGTTTTCCAGCTGGAATACCTTCATCAGTGACGACTAACACCGTTTTAGACGTTGCTGTCGCCAATAAATCACGTAATTTACTTTGTATTAGCCACACCCTGACAGCTTCACCATCCAAAAAAGTATCGCCGTTTTCATCAACAAACAAGCGAATAGATTTACTGGAAGCTGAGGAAGAACTTGCTGCATTGGGTCTTTCTAAATCGACTTTCATATCTTTTACAAACGTCGTGGTGACCATAAAGAAAATGAGCAGAATAAAAACAATATCAATCATCGGCCCAATATCGATTTGAGCGTCTACATCGCGGTTTTCTCTGTATTTCATAAATTTCTACTTAATTGTTGACTGCATAACAGATCTTTAATCTGTGCTAAATTGTTTTGAATATTCATTTGCTTTTTTTGCAAAATGTTTTGTATCAACACACCTGGAATAGCAACAGTAAGTCCTGTTTGTGTCGTTAAAAGAGCTTGTGCAATACCGCCAGCAATACCACCAGACTGAGTAAATAAAGCCATCGCTGCTAGCGAGTCAAAGGTTTCAATCATACCGGCGACAGTACCGAGTAAGCCTAATAAAGGTGAAATCATAACAATCACTTTGATCAGTACTGAATATTGACGAATTTCCTGCTCGTAATCATAAAACGCCGCATCTAAATTACGACGCAAATTAACGACTTGTTGTTGTTTTATTCCTATGCCTAGTTTCATGGCATGTTCAATTAAATCCTTAGCAGGCCGATTGGGGGCTTGACAATAAGCCTTATATAAATCGCGCATATCTAAAACATTATTAGTTTTCAATACACAATAACGATAGCCTAAGCCATACCACAACGCAGCTGCACAAAAAAGCAAAGGAGGCATGACAAATCCCCCTTGTTCAAACAGATTTTTAGTCGCTAAAAACCAGAAAGATAAATCCATCGTCTCGCTCCTTAAGGCGTTTAAGCCGCTTCAAGTGAAGAATTTTTGTGGGATAGCTTACTTCCCGGCGCATTCAAAATAATATTTGTTATTTTTAAAGCGACTTTTTCCATATCCAATTTTATAGATTCAGACCAACTGGCTAATAATGTACCTAATAGCAAAGTGGGAATCGCGACAATTAACCCCAATTCAGTAGTCACTAAAGCAACAGAAATACCACTGGATAATAGTTTCGGATCACCTGTGCCAAATTCAGTAATAATATCGAAGGTTTCAATCATTCCTGTGACAGTTCCTAAAAGTCCCAGTAAGGGTGATACCGCAGCAATAACTAAAATGGTTGAACTGAATTTATTTAAAATACTGGATTCATGCAAAACTGCTTCCGTAATAATATCTTCCATATGATCACGATCATCCTTTACATGACGTAAGGTGGAGCTTAATACTCGAGCGATAGAACCTTTACCGCTATCACAAGCCTTTTCAGCCTCGCTTAATTTACCTGAGCTTACTAGATTGGAAATTTGCGTTTCAAATTTATGGCTGGTATTACTATTTTTTTGCAACAGAAAAGTACGAATGAATACCAGCAATAAGCCAAATATTCCTAAACCAACAATTACCCAACCAATAAGGCCGCCTGAATCTACAATACTTAACCACGTTTTTTCAGCCTTTTCTTCAATGGCTTTACTACGAGACTCATACAAAAATATTTTTAAAACTTCAGCAGTCTCTCCTTTAGCGAAAGCTAAAGCCACATCCTCAGCGGGAATGCTCCATACTTTCATTTGTTCACCACCGGCAGGAATTAATACGCCACTACCTAGATCGCTGACACCGTACGAAGCAATATTACCCAACTGAATAATTTTTCCTTCCGTCTGCTTACCATCGTGTAAGTAAAACTGCCCATCGCGGCTCTGAATACTGCTCAGTTTATGCAATAACTCAGTAGCTTCAGAAAAAATGACTCTAATTTTGTTATCATCAGTACCGGTTTGGAATGTTTGATCTAGCCCCAAATCAATATTGTAGTTTTTTAATGATGACTCAGCTTGTTGATAAGTCATATCCAAAACTTCGCTACGCTCTTCTAGTGCCGCTTCAGCTCTTTCAGACTCGCTAATACGCGTTTCCGTATCTTGTAATTGCCCAGAAAGAGCAACCGTAGTACGTTCTAATGTATTAATTTGGTTTTGTAATTTACGCTGATCACGTGCTGAAATGGATTTAAATCCAGATAAACGCTTCGTTAATTCGCTTTTTTGCGCTTGTAAAAAAGCAAACTCACGCTTGTAAACCGTTTGCAAATCAACTTGCTTACTTGCTTCGATCGCTTTAACTTCTGTTTTCGCTTTGTCAGCGGCTATAGGAGCAGTTGAAACAGTAGCTGTCTCGTCTGCCCAAGCATTGCCAAATAATAAGCAGGCAATGCTTAAAATAATAAGTGGCTTTTTCATTTAAGACCCCAATGGATTCGGTAATTCAAAATATCCCTGACGAATTTGTTTTTTCAGGGAGTCAAATAAAATTGCAATTTGTTCTTTAGACTGAGTGTCTTCAACTACTACAAACTGCCAATCACCTGCGGGAGTTTTTTTCGCCATACCGACTTGACGGTCGTTAGTTTGAAAGTAGAGTAAAACGGTGCCTAATTTAGCAATATCAGCGAGCATTTTTTCGCCGTTAAGCTCAATTGTTTGTCGATAAATACCATTTTCTTTGCTTAATCTTACCTCATCTTCAACAAAGGCCCATAAACGGTTTGCTGCACGTTTTGGATCAATCAACTGGCTATCAATATCAGATCGTAATTTAGTTAAAACAGCTAGACGCTCTTCTTTTTTGAAAGGAATACTACTCTCTACATAACTGTATAACTGACTAATGACCTCTATAATTATTGGTGGTAAATTGTCAGCATTAGCCGTCATAGATTCTTTGCTTTGCTCAAACTTCAGCAATGTCTGTTGCATTTTTTCCAAATTAACCGACTGCCTTCTGTCCTCCATGCCTAAATCAGCATATTGCGAACTTAATGCCTGCATTCGATTACGATGATCCTCTTTGGCTAAATCGAGTTGACTTTGCAACTCTTCAACCTCACCGCGTAAGCGTACAAGCTCATCTGCTAGATTATCTACAGAGCCTGCATGAATATTACTACTGGCACAAAGTAATAACACAGCTCCGATTAACTTTAGTCTTTGACTCATTATGTTTAACCGCATAACCTTAAAAAGGGGCAATTCTAAACAGTCATTGTGTCATTACGATGACAAAAATATGACAATCCTATGACAATCAACTGTGCACAGATGATTCACAAGCTTTCGTTTTCTTGAAATTCTGTATATCCCACAACAAGTAATGCTTGTGCTCGTTGTTTTTCTATCGCCTTTTATGATCGCTTTATAAGCAACCCTATATATCGCTATATCCTGAAATCAGATTCTGAGTTGTTCACATAATCTATCTTTATTCGTTATAATGCTTTGCCATATTCTATATTTTCGGTAAACCATCCGCGTGAATGAATAATATTTTTGATTTTGCCGAAGCCTGTTTATATCGAACAGATATTGATGAAAAGTTACAATTAACAGCGCAAGCCTGGCAATTACATCAACAAGGCGCACTGCAGTTTGATGCTATTTCTGAGCCCCATAATATAAGTCAGGTTCGTTTTCCTGAAAAACCCGAGTTGCTTGCCCCTAAGTTTATGATACGTCGTAAATTGGGTTCACCTGAAGGTGTACAAGCTTTTTATCATGCCTTAGCGCACATTGAATTCATTGCCATTTATCTAGCTTGGGATATGTTGTATCGCTTTCGCGGCATGCCATTAAAGTTCTATCAAGACTGGCTGCAAGTTGCACAGGAAGAGGCCTTACATTTTACTTTAATACGTGAACATCTACGTAAGCATGGCATTGATTATGGTGACTTACCTGCGCATCAAGGTTTATGGGAACATGCGCAAGATACCGCTGGTGATATTTTGGCACGATTAGCCATTATTCCTCGTTGTATGGAAGCAAGGGGTTTAGACGTTACACCTGCTATGATAGAAAAATTTTCTCGTATCAATGATCAACAGGGCGTGGAAATCCTTGAGCGTATTTTCTACGATGAACAACAACATGTGCAATTCGGTTCGGATTGGTTTCATTATCAATGCCAAGAACAACAACTTAATTCTGATCAAACATTTCAAGAGTTAATCTTAAAATACTATAAAAGCAAGCCTAAAGGCCCGTTCAATAAACAAGTCCGCTTAAAAGTAGGCTTTAGTAAAAATGAACTTGCTTGGCTAGAGAGTCAATGAAACTTATGAAAAATAATAACTTTAATATCCCGTTTTTTGCCCTAGGTTTTAGAACCTTTTTTGCTTTATCTGGCTTATCCGCTTTAGTGCTAATGGTGCTATGGCGATCTGTCTATGATGGCAGCTTAGTAATGGATAATTATTTTTCCAACACGTATTGGCATGCCCATGAAATGCTGCTCGGTTATACCGTTGCTGTTATTGCTGGCTTTTTATTAACTGCAGTGCGTAATTGGACAGGCGAAGCGACAGCAACCGGAGCTAACTTAGCAGGCTTAGCTTTATTATGGGTTTATGGGCGTATTTTGCCTTTTTACTCCGAACTACTCCCCGATGAGTTAATTGCTTTGGTTGATTTTGCCTTTTTACCCGCTTTAGCCTTTTCTATTAGCCTGCCCATTATCAAAGCTAATTACACGCGTGGTTATGTCTTTATTGCTATGTTAGGACTAATGGCACTGGGCAACGGTCTTATTCATACGGATATTTTAGGTTGGACAGAAGCAACGGCGTGGATAGGTTTTCAACTGGTTATAGGTCTGATTATTACTATGATATTGGTGGTAGCAGGACGCGTCTTTCCCTTTTTTACTGAGCGTGGATTAAAGGGTGTGCTACCTATTCGCAGCCCATTACTGGATGCACTATCAATTGGCTTTGCGCTGCTCGTATTTACTTTATCTGTCATGCAAATTTCAGGAATTTATTTAGCACTCGCTGCCAGTGCTGCTGTGATTGCCAATAGCTTACGAATGAATAACTGGTTTGTGTTCAGAATTTGGTTTGTACCCTTGTTATGGGTACTCTATCTCGGTTACGCATGGATTATTTTAGGCTTTATACTTACGACGCTAAGCGCTTATAATATTGTATTGCCTACGCTGGCATTGCATGCCTTTACTATGGGCGGCATTGGCGTCATTACCCTAGGTATGATGGCACGCGTGTCATTGGGTCATACAGGGCGCTCATTAAAAGCATCACAAGCCATGGCAATTGCCTTTGCTTTAATTAATTTAGCGGCTTTAGTTAGGGTGTTTTTACCTATGTTATTGCCTGATTGGTATGCTGATGTGATTTATGCGGCAACTATCTTATGGCTAGCGGCCTTTTCATTATTTGCTTTCGTTTATGCACCAATCTTAACGACTGCAAGAATTGATGGCAAAGCAGGCTAAACACTTTTTACTCGGCTCAATTAGATTAATTGAGCCAACTTAACTTTATTAATCAAGAGAGATTATGGCACTTTATTGTGGAATTGTCGGTTTACCTAACGTAGGTAAATCAACCCTATTCAATGCATTAACAAATGCAAAAATTGCAGCTGAAAACTACCCATTTTGCACCATCGATCCCAATGTCGGGGTTGTTCCAGTGCCAGATGCACGTATGGATGCTTTGGCGGAATTTGTAAACCCTGAACGCATTTTACCAACAACCATTGAATTTGTTGATATTGCTGGCCTAGTGGCAGGCGCATCAAAAGGTGAAGGTTTAGGTAATAAGTTTTTAGGCAATATTCGTGAAACAGATGCCATTGTTCACGTAGTACGTTGTTTTGAAGATGATAACGTCGTCCATGTTGCCGGAAAAGTAGATCCTCTGGGTGATATAGAAGTCATTAACACTGAATTAGCACTTGCTGATATGGCAAGTATTGAAAAAGCATTATTAAAAACCAGTAAAGCGGCAAGAACGGGTAACAAAGAAGAGCTTGCTAAAAAAGTATTATATGAAAAATTAATAAAACATTTAGATGACGGCGGACAATTACGCTCTTTAGAGCTAACAGAAGACGAACTTGCAATCATTAAAGAGCTATTTTTATTGACCATTAAGCCAGCTATGTATGTTGCCAATGTGCCAGAGGACGGTTTTGAAAATAATCCTTTATTGGATGCGGTTCAAGGTTTTGCTACTAAAGAAGGTTCTGCTGTTGTTTCTGTTTGTGCAGCCATAGAATCTGAAATTATCCAGCTTGATGACGATGAAAAGCAAGAGTTTATGGATGACTTAGGCATAGAAGAGCCAGGCTTAAACCGTGTTATTCGTGCCGCGTATAAATTGCTTAATTTATCGACTTATTTTACAGCTGGGGTATTAGAAGTAAGAGCATGGACAATCCCTACCGGCGCAACAGCTCCTCAAGCCGCTGGCGTTATCCATTCAGATTTTGAGAAAGGCTTTATTCGCGCAGAAATTATTGCTTATGAAGATTATGTGCAATACAAAGGCGAGCAAGGCGCAAAAGACGCAGGGAAATGGCGACTAGAAGGTAAAGACTATATCGTGAAAGATGGCGATGTCGTACATTTTCGATTTAATGTCTAAAAACGTTTGACGAATTAATAAAGAGCGGCTATAATTTCCGCTCTTTATCGGGGATGGTTAGTTAGTCAACTCGTTCAGATACGGCGATATAGCTCAGTTGGTTAGAGCACGGGATTCATAACCCCGGGGTCGGTGGTTCAAATCCACCTATCGCCACCAAACAAATCAAGCGCTTAGGTGAAAACCAAGTGCTTTTTTTATGCCTGAAAGAAACTGGCGAGGCACTTAAAAGATAAAAACCCTCAACAAACCGCAACACAATAAGCTTATTCTTCCCTCAAAGCCTTCTCTCCAAGACCCGCTTCATCCTCTAAATTAATAAAAATCACTTACAAACAAAACCATCGACAGATTGGCTGAAAAGTAGCCAATTCGAGTCTTTTTCATTTTCAGATACCTCTTGAGCGCCCAATTTTCGGCATTATTTAAATAAATTTACAATAAAAACATGTCGAAAAAAACTGTTTATTAAGAATTTTATGAACCTGATTATTAGCTACAAAAAATAGACCCCATAGGATGTGCTGAGGAACGAAGC
>Ga0105357_10001095_pt1 | contig 14692 bp, 13 predicted proteins | sample GOMGulsemesocosm_4_FD_83660 | JGI IMG/M metagenome (GOLD analysis project Ga0105357, IMG submission 83660) | Methane-oxidizing microbial communities from mesocosms in the Gulf of Mexico - GOM15B Gulf of Mexico | ecosystem: Environmental > Aquatic > Marine > Cold seeps | place: USA: Gulf of...
TAAATAAAGTAATGAAGTTAAGTAAAACATTTCGTTTACTCATAAAAGCATTGTTAGCACCTTATCTTATAAAGTTCTTATAATGTTTTTATGACACCCTAATTTACTATTTATTCCCGTAGCCTTTTGTTTCATCAGATAAAGTTAATTGATATACGGGGATAACAGAATACAGAGGAATTACCTATGACAGTTACAGCTGCAATGGTTAAAGAACTTCGTGGACGCACAGCTGCGGGCATGATGGATTGTAAAAAAGCGTTACAAGAAGCTGACGGTGACATGGAACTTGCGATTGAAAATATGCGTAAGAATGGTCAAGCGAAAGCGGCTAAAAAAGCAGGTAATATCGCTGCTGAAGGTACTATTTTAATTAAAACGGTTGGCGGTGTTGCGGCACTTGTTGAAGTAAACTGTCAAACTGATTTTGTTGCTAAAGATGATAACTTCTTAGGTTTTGCTAATGCAGTTGCTGATGCAGCGATTGCTTCAAAAGCAACCATTGCGGAATTACAAGCACAATTCGAAGAACAACGAATTACACTCGTGACAAAAATTGGTGAAAACATCAATGTTCGTCGTGTTGAATATATCGAAGGTGCTGAGTTAGCATCATATAGCCACGGTGCTACTATCGGTGTTGTTGTTTCTGGTGAAGGTGATGCTGAATCATTAAAGCACATTGCAATGCACGTTGCTGCAAGCAAGCCAGATTATGTTAATCCTGAAGATGTTCCAAGCGAAGTTGTAGATAATGAAAAACGTATTCAACTAGATATATTGAAAGCTGAAAACGATGCTCTTGCTGAAAACAAGAAAAAACCTGTTGAATTACTTGAAAAGATAATCATCGGCCGTATGAAGAAATTCACAGGCGAAATATCTTTAACTGGTCAAGCATTCATCATGGAACCTAAAAAGACTGTTGGCGTAGTATTGAAAGAAAAAGGTATTACAGTAGCTAGTTTTGTTCGTTTGGAAGTTGGTGAAGGTATTGCTAAAAAAGAAGAAGATTTTGCTGCTGAAGTAGAAGCGCAAATTGCTGCTGCTAAAGCTTAATTCCTCATATTTGAATGACTAACTTCGTGGCATTCGTTTTTTTACTTAGTTACAACTTAGTTACATATAGTGATATGCGCCTAAGGTAAAAAAACGCAAGCGCCTTGTTATTCGCTCAACTAGTTAGAATTAGTCTAAAACGTCTAGATTGCTTTGCAAGTTAGACGTTTTTTATTGCCTGTATTTTAAACAGAGTTACAGGGAGGTAGAGTTTTTTCAGTTAATCCTTTCGTGACTGCGTGAAACGTATTAAAATAACGGCGGTTAATTTTAGCCAAATTACTTTATCATCTAATAGGAACTTATCTCTTATGAGCGTTAATCCAAAACCAACTTATCGTCGTATTCTTCTCAAACTTAGTGGTGAAGCACTAATGGGGGATGAGGGCTTTGGAATTGATCCTAAAATACTTGATCGTATGGCTCAAGAAATTAAAGAATTAGTTGAGATGGATATTCAAGTTGGTCTTGTTATTGGTGGTGGAAATCTATTTCGCGGTGCAGGTCTTGCTGAAGCAGGTATGAATCGTGTTGTGGGTGATCAAATGGGTATGCTAGCCACGGTGATGAATGGCTTAGCCATGCGTGATGCCTTACATCGTGCTTTCGTTAATACTCGTTTGATGTCTGCTATTGATCTAGCGGGTGTATGTGAACGTTACAACTGGGCAAATGCGATTAGTTTACTCAAGTCTGGTCGTGTAGTTATTTTCTCTGCGGGCACAGGTAATCCTTTTTTTACTACAGATTCTGCAGCGTGTTTGCGTGGTATTGAAATTGAAGCCGATGTTGTATTAAAGGCAACGAAAGTCGACGGAATTTATTCAGAAGATCCAGTAAAAAATCCAGAAGCTGAGTTGTATAGCTCTATAACCTTCGACCAAGTATTAGACAAAGAGTTAAAGGTGATGGATTTAGCCGCGTTTACCTTAGCGCGTGATCATAATATGCCAATTCGTGTCTTTAACATGAATAAGCCAGGTGCATTGATGGCCGTTATTATGGGAAGTGATGAAGGTACTGTAATTAGTAATTAGTAATTAGTAATTAGTAATTACTAATTTAGAATTTAAAATTCAGCCCGATTAAAATTATTTGAATTGTTTAGGAAGAGACAACATGATAGATGAAATTAAGCAAGACGCGCAAGAGCGTATGGCAAAAAGTATAGAATCATTAAAAAGTAACCTTAATAAAATTAGAACAGGTCGTGCGCATGCATCGTTACTTGATAATATAAGTGTCGATTACTATGGTATGGCAACACCACTTAGCCAAGTGGGTAATATTTCAGTACCTGATGCACGTAATTTATCAATAACCGTTTTTGATAAAGGGATGATTAGTGCCGTTGAAAAAGCCATTATGAAATCTGATTTGGGTTTAAATCCACAATCTAATGGCACGTTAATTCGTATTCCATTGCCACCACTAACGGAAGAACGTCGTAAAGACTTAGTGAAAGTGGTTCGTGGTGAGGCAGAAGGTGGTAAAGTGGCTATTCGTAATATTCGCCGTGATGCTAACTCTGACTTTAAAAGCTTACTCAAAGATAAAGACATAAGCGAAGATGAACATCATCAAGCTGAAGAGGGTATTCAAAAAATTACTGATATTTTTGTTAAGCAAATTGATGAAGTATTAACAAAGAAAGAAAGCGAGTTAATGGAAATTTAAAGTGCTTGTTTGACATAACACTAGATATGGCAAACCACTTCAAGATGTAGGATTCAGTGAGAATTTAAAGGCTTATAGGCTAAAAGGCACAGGTACATAGTTCCAGACTGAACCCGAGTACCTATATCCATGTAGGCAAGGCATTGATTGAAAAGAATAGCTATTCTATCGTCGAAATTAATAACCTAGTATATTCGTTTTTAAACTCGCCTCCTGAAGTAGCTTGGGTAGAGAACACAAAACTGACTGGAATTTATGTTTGCATGTGTTTGTAACATGTATTTGTAACATATGTTAATAGTAAAAGGATGATTAGTGAAAACTGATTTAGTTTTAGAAAAGGACGTAAAAAAAATACCGCAACATATTGCCATTATTATGGATGGTAATGGACGTTGGGCGCAAGCTCAAGGGAAAGGGCGGGTTGCAGGGCATAAAGCGGGTGTGGATTCTGTTCGTGCTGTTGTAAGAGGTGCGCGTAAAGCAGAGGTAAAAGCGTTAACTTTGTTTGCCTTTAGTAGTGAAAATTGGCAACGACCAGAAAAAGAAGTCAGCGTGCTGATGGATTTATTTATGTTTGTATTAACTAAAGAGGTTGAACGTTTACATAAAAATAACATTCGTTTTCAAGTGATAGGTGATTTAAGTCGATTTTCTGATAAATTACAAAAGATGATAACTAAATCTGAACGGATAACTGCAAATAATGTTGGTTTAGTTTTATCTGTTGCAGCAAATTATGGCGGTCGATGGGATATTACGAATGCGGCGAAACAGCTTGCTAGCCTTGTGAAAAACAATGACATGACGCTTGAAGACATAAATGAAGAGTCATTACACCAGCATACTTGTTTAGCCGATTTACCATCACTGGATCTATTGATTCGTACGGGTGGTGATTGCCGCATAAGTAACTTCTTATTATGGCAAGCGGCGTATGCTGAGCTTTATTTTACCGATGTATTATGGCCAGACTTTAATGAAGGTGAGTTTACTCAAGCTCTTGATGTTTTTGATCAACGTGAACGACGTTTTGGCAAAACAGGTGAGCAAGTGGTAAATAAATAATTGTAAATAATAACTGTCACATTGCACGCTGTTTGGGTTTGATGGTATGTTTCTGTGAATTAGGTAGAAATGTCTAAAAAATATTAATAATAAAAAAGTAGTAAATATAGGGTTTGATTAGAGTGTTTCACATTGAAAATCACTTCGAAATTTACATCAAAACATATAACTACGATAAAAAGGATGTAACTTGCTTAAACAACGAATTATTACTGCTTTAATTTTAGCGCCTGCAGTAATCTTAGCTATATTTTATTTACCATTAACATATTTTTCAGCCTTATTAATGGCTATTATTGGCATTGGTGCTTGGGAGTGGGGCCCGTTAATGGGCTTTGAAAGTAAAAAGAAACGCATAGGTTTTGTTGCCAGTACCCTTATTATAATTAGTGTTATCTGGGCTTTATTATCTCCTCACGATTTATGGCTTAACAACAATGAATTACACACCTATGCCCTAAGTTTATTATGGATAGGGGTTGCTTGGTGGGTTCTATCTGCTTTTTTGATGTTTTCATACCCTAATTCGAGTAATTTTTGGTCTAAGAACTGCTCCATTCGTGGCATGTTTGGCTGGTTAACCCTTATTCCTACTTGGTTCGCTTTCATAGTTATCCGTACTAATGATTATCAAGCTGACTCTAGCCACGGCGCTTATTTAATTATGTTTTTATTCTTGATGGTTTGGAGCGCAGATATAGGTGCCTACTTTGTCGGCAAAGCCATAGGTAAAAATAAGTTAATGCCGAATGTAAGCCCAGGAAAAACATTTGAAGGCTTTTTAGGAGGCGTTGTATTTGCTTGCATACTGGTTGCTATTTCTGCTTATAACCTTGACTGGGTTAGCGAACAAGTGATTACAGCCTTATTGGTTACTGTGTTAATTACGACGGTGTCGGTGCTGGGCGATCTAAATGAAAGTATGTTTAAGCGCCAGGCTGGCGTTAAAGATAGCGGTTCTATTTTACCCGGCCATGGTGGTGTTTTAGATAGAATTGACAGCCTTACGGCTACAGCACCAGTTTTTGCACTTTGTTATGTGTTATTTGGTTGGTAACTGTGTCTAGGAATTCAGGTGAAAAGTATAATATTTTGAAATGTATAATATGTTGAAAAACAATAAAAATAAACGCCAAATTTGTATCCTTGGCTCTACGGGTTCTATTGGTGTAAATACACTTGATGTAATACGCTTACACAGTGATAAATTTAATGTGGTCAGTTTGTCTGCAAATGCTAGTGTTGATAAAATGTTAGCGCAGTGTCTTGAATTTAAACCTAAAACTGTGGTGATGGTATCAGATACCCATGCAAATCAATTATCATTACTTTTAGCAAATGAAAACCTTGAAACAATCGAGGTTAAAACAGGCGTTGATGCACTCATTGAATTAGCGAACTCAAATCAAACTGATACGGTAATGGCTGCCATTGTAGGCGCTGCTGGTCTGATGCCAACACTGGCTGCAGTACAAGCAGGTAAACGAGTATTATTAGCCAATAAAGAAGCGTTAGTCACATCCGGCGCTATTTTTATTGAGGCGGTTAAACAATCTGGCGCAGAGCTTTTACCGATAGATAGTGAGCATAATGCCATTTTTCAAAGCTTACCTTGGCAAGAACAGGCTAGGGTTGGTCAATGTCAGTTAGCAGAAAACGGCATAAGTAAAATTTTACTCACAGGCTCTGGTGGTCCTTTTAGAACACGGCTAACCTCTGAACTAGAGCAAGTTACACCAAATCAAGCGTGTGCTCACCCAAACTGGAAGATGGGGCGTAAAATATCCGTTGATTCAGCAACCATGATGAATAAAGGGTTAGAGTTTATCGAAGCCAAGTGGTTATTTAATGTTGATGCGAGTGATATACAAGTAGTATTACACCCTCAAAGTACTATCCACTCTATGGTGCAATATAAAGATGGCTCGGTGATTGCTCAAATGGGTAATCCTGATATGCGCACACCAATTGCGCATGCTTTAGCGTATCCTGAGCGAATTGAATCGGGTGTTGCCCCATTAGATTTCTTTAATACTCCATCATTTGAGTTTCAACCCGTTGATTACGAAAAGTACCCTAATTTAAAATTAGCGATAGAAGCTTGTAAAAGTGGCCAAGGTGCTTGCACTGCGCTTAATGCAGCAAACGAAATATCTGTTGCTGCTTTTTTAGACGAGAAGATTAAATTTACCGATATTTATAAAATAAATGAAACTTCTGTGAGGAGATTTGTCTCAGAACAGGTAGATAATATTAATGAGGTGATTTCCTTAGATACACGGGTCAGAGAGTTTGCTCTATCATTAGTAGATAGTTTTTCAGAGAGTAAGGTTCAGGATTAGACATGTTTGATTTTATTTGGAATTTAGCCTCTTTTGTCATTGCATTAGGAATTTTAGTAACAGTACATGAATATGGTCACTTTTGGGTAGCACGAAAAAACGGTGTGAAAGTAGAACGCTTCTCAGTCGGTTTTGGTAAAGCTATTTGGCGAAAAATAGGGCGAGATGGTACTGAGTATGTAGTGGCGATAATACCGCTAGGTGGTTATGTCAAAATGCTCGATGAGCGTGTTGACCAAGTATTAGAGCAGGATAAAGATAAAACGTTCAATAGTAAGTCAGTGTACCAACGTATCGCTATTATTGGGGCGGGACCTTTTGCCAATTTTGCTTTTGCTATATTTGCCTTTTATTTAATGTTTTTAATTGGTATACCTAGTATTAAGCCAATTATTGGCGATATTATTCCTGAATCAATTGCTGCACAGGCACAATTACCTAATAACGTAGAAATAGTAGAAGTGGCAGGTAAACGTACCCTTGACTGGCAAGATGTTAACTTAGCGTTGATGGGTGAAATAGGCTCAGAGTCTATTGTGATGAAAATTAAGACTAAGGATAGTCAGTATGTTAGTTCTCATTTATTAATGACTGAAAATTGGCAGTTTTCACCAGAGAAAACATCTGCCTTGATAAGCTTAGGAATAACACCTTACCGTCCAAATGTGCATAATGAGCTTGCTCGTGTTAGCAAGGATAGCCCTGCAGAAAAAGGGGGGTTAAAAGTTGGTGATATACTTATTTCACTTAATAATGAATATTTATCAGATGGTTGGACTGATTTTTCTAAGAAAATCAAACGTTACCCCGATCAGCTTGTTAATATTACAGTGGAGCGTAAAGGTTATAGTCATGTATTACAGGTTATGCCTAAAGGTATTGATAGTAATGGTGAGTTAATTGGTTATTTAGGGGTTGCGCCTAAAGTTGATGACTGGCCAGCAGAGTATAAAATAGAGATTAGCTACGGAGTGTTTTCTGCGTTAGCTGAAAGTGTTAATCGTACTTGGAATTTGATCACTTTAAGTTTTGATATGATAGGTAAGTTAATAACAGGCGATATTTCTGTCAAGAACTTAAGCGGTCCGATAGCGATTGCCCAAGGTGCAGGTGATAGTGCAGGGTATGGGTTTGTATATTTTCTAGGCTTTTTAGCGTTAATTAGTATTAATTTAGGAATAATTAACCTTTTACCGTTACCAATACTTGATGGCGGACATTTACTCTATTATTTTATAGAGCTTTTGACAGGAAAGCCTGTCCCTGAAAACATTCAGGAAGTGGGATTTAAGTTTGGTGCCTTAGTACTATTGTCATTAATGGGTATCGCTCTGTTTAATGATTTCAGTCGAGTGCTGGGTTAGGTTTATAGTATTTATGTGCTAGGTTTTAAGGATAAAATTATACCTTAAAACCTATCGCTTAAAATTTACGCAGTGATAAGAAGAAATAATAAAGTATAAATATATGATAATTAAAAAAATAGCCTCTGCCATTTTATTAGGCGTTTTAGGTATAACAGCACATGCTGCGCAAGATTTTCAAATTCAAGATATTGAAGTTAAGGGTTTACAGCGTGTTGCTTTAGGTGCTGCTTTAACGCATATTCCGTTTAATGTTGGTGATACTTTAAATCAGTTTAGAATTTCACAATCAATAAAATCTTTATATAAATCAGGACACTTTAATGATATACGTGTGTATCGTGAAGGTAACCGTATAATTTATCGTGTTCGAGAGCGTGAAACGATCAGTGAAATTACTTTTGAAGGTAACAGTGATTTAAAAGATGAGCAGTTAACTGAAAGTTTAGATGGTAGTAATATTCGTGTTGGTGAGACCCTTGACCGTACTGTTATTTCTGGCATAGAGATGGGCTTGGAGGATTTTTATCACAGTGTGGGTAAGTATAATGCGAATGTATCCACAACCATCACTCATTTGCCTAGAAACCGAGTTAATCTTGAGTTTACTTTTAGTGAAGGTGATGCCGCAACGATTAAACAAATAAATATTATAGGTAATGAGGTTTTTACCGATGCTCAATTGCTTGATAGGATAGAGTTAACTTTTGGTTCACCATGGTGGGATTTTACAGCGCAAGATAGGTACCAAAAGCAAACGTTACAAGGTGATATGGAAACTATCACTAGCTATTATTTAGATCGCGGTTACCTTCGCTTTAAAGCAGATTCAACTCAAGTGTCTATGACACCAGATAAGCAATCAGTTTATATTGCTTTAAATATAACAGAAGGTGAAATTTATACCATTAGTGAAGTCGATTTTATCGGTGATATGGCTGGTTTTGAAAAAACAATTCGTGCAATAAACCCATTGCAAGTTGATAACCTGTACAACGGTGCAGAAGTGACATATACCGAACAGGTTATCAGTAAATTTTTGGGACGATTTGGTTATGCTTATCCAAAAGTAACGACTATTCCAGAGATTAACGACGAAGATAAAACGGTTAAATTATCCATATCAATTGACCCTGGTAAACGTATTTACGTCAATAAAATTAATTTTAATGGTAACCATGTTACCGCTGACAAAGTATTGCGGCGTGAAATGCGACAAATGGAAGGCGCTTGGTTGTCCAATAGCCTAGTTGAACAGTCTAAAGCGCGTTTGTCACGCCTTCCCTATATGGAAACAGTTAACTTTGAAACGAAGCAAATTTCAGGTGAAGATGACTTAGTTAACGTTGATTTTAACGTTAAAGAACAAGCTTCAGGATCATTTACTGCGGGTATTGGCTTTGGTGATTCAACTGGATTAAGCCTGAATGCAGGTATTCAACAAGACAATTTTTTAGGTACGGGTAATCGTTTAGGATTTACGGTTAATACCAATGATTATTCAAATAGTGCTAGCATTTCTTTTACTGACCCTTATTTTACGGTTGATGCTGTATCACTGGGTGGGCAAGTTTTTTATCAAGCCTTTGATGCTGGTAGTGCCAACTTAGTTGATTATGAAAATAAAACGTATGGTATTGAGCTCAACTGGGGTTTTCCCATTAATGAATACATAAGAGTTACTTTTGGCGTCGGTTTTAAAAATAATGAAATTAGTTCATTAGAAACATATGAACAAATTCAAACATTCTATGATATACATGCTAATCCAAATGATCCTGATGCGCCATTAGCGTTTAAAAATTATGATGTGAGCGCTAGTATTTCACGTTCAACTTTAAACCGTGGTACTTTTCCAACCGCGGGTTCGCAACAAAGTTTATCTGTTAAGGTGACAACGCCTAACTCTTCAGATGTTCAGTACTTTAAAGTTAACGTTAATGCTAAGTTTTATTTTCCATTATCACAAAATCAGCGTTGGACAGTGCTTACTCGCCTTCAGTTTGGTTATGGTAATGGCTATGGTGAAGTAAATGGCAATGACCAATTGTTACCGTTTTGGGAGAACTTTCGAGCAGGTGGCTCAGATACATTACGTGGCTTTGAAAATAACACGGTAGGACCACGTGCCGTTTACCGATATCCTACTGCTGTAGGTGGTACACCCAACCCAACAGGTGGCAATTCTTGTTGTTTAGGACCGGATCACGATTACATTCAAGTATCACCACGCTCTGTTGGTGGTAATGCTATTGCGCTAGGTGGTATTGAATTAATCGTTCCAACCCCATTCTTAGACGAAAGCTATTCAAATAGTGTTCGCACAAGCTTTTTTATTGATGTGGGTAGTGTTTGGGATACTGAATTTGATTTGGATGATTATAATGATTTAGCATCAGTTGAATTTGACAAGCTTGCTGATTATTCTGACAATGGACGTTATCGAGCCTCTGGTGGTTTATCTATTCAATGGCTGTCACCAATGGGACCGATGATTTTTAGTTTTGCTAGGTCAATAAAAGAAGAAATAGATGACGACACAGCATTTTTTAGCTTTAATATCGGCCAAACTTTTTAAATTTATCTATCCAACAAGCCTGTTTAACTGTTAAGTTTAATTACGTAGAAAATTAATTCATAAAATACAATAAGAGGAAAATGCATTGAACAAATTTATTAAATATATGGTTGTTAGCGCTACTACATCAACATTATTATTAGCCAGCAGTGTAATGGCTTTTGAACAAAAAATTGCCGTGGTAAATGTGCAAGAAGCCATTAATCAAATACCTCAGTCTGCTGTATTGATGCAAACATTAGAAGCAGAGTTTAAAGATGAAAAAGCAGTCATTGAACAATTACAAAAAGATCTGACATTTGAAGATGAAAATTTAAAACGTAACGGCTCACTGATGAGTGAAAAAGAAAAAAAAGATTTACAAACAAAAATGGGTAACTTATATCAGCAATATCAAGCTAAAGTTAAAACATTTCAACAAGAAGTATCCCAGCGTAAAAATGCAGAGACTAATAAACTTTTTGCTCTAGTGACGCAAGCAGTGGATAATATTGCCGCTAAAGAAGGTTTTGATTTAGTACTTTCAAAACAAGCGGTTGTTTTTTCAAAACCGGGAATTAATATTACTAGCAAAGTTGTAGAGCAAGTTAGTAAGCTTAAATAGTTTTTGATTAGCTTTTTAATAAGTAATAAATAGAAAGAGATACAATGAGTTACACCCTCGCAGAAATTGCAAAACATATTAATGCTAAATTAGTTGTTGTTCAATCTTTAGAGAGTTCGGCCGCTGATAGCATCATCAGTAGTTTGGCTACGTTAGCGAATGCTAAATCAGGGCAAGTTGCATTTCTTGCCAATAGTAAATATTTATCACAACTTTGTTCAACTCAGGCCAGTGCAGTAATTTTATCTCCTGAAACATTAACACAGTGCCCAGTTAGTGCTTTAGTGATGGACAACCCTTATATGGGTTATGCACTGTTAGCTAATTTGTTTGACACTACACCTGTAGTGGCTAGCGGCATTGATAAAAGTGCGGTAATAGCTGACAATGTTACATTGGGTAATAATGTTTCTATCGGTGCTAATAGTGTTGTTGAGTCTGGTGTACACCTTGCCGACAACGTAAGTATTGGCGCAGGTTGCTTCATTGGTGAAAAAGTTAGCATTGGTATGGGTACAACACTTTGCTCAAATATAAGTATTTATCATCACGTTATTATCGGTAAAGCATGTTTAATTCAGGCAAATACTGTTATTGGCTCGGATGGTTTTGGATATGCGCCTGTAAATTCACAGTATAAATGGCTTAAAATCCCTCAGCTTGGAAGCGTTGTTATTGGCGATCATGTTGAAATAGGTGCTAGTACAACCATTGATAGAGGCGCGCTTGAAAATACCATGATTAAAGATGGTGTAATTCTCGATAATCAAATTCAAATTGCGCATAATGTTGTAATCGGCGAAAATACCGCTATAGCTGCTTGTAGTGTGATCGGAGGGAGTACAGTTATTGGTAAAAATTGTACTATTGCGGGTCTTGTTGGAATTAATGGTCATATCAATATTACTGACAATTGTATTTTTACCGCGATGGCAATGGTCACTAAAGGTATAACAAAATCAGGTGTTTATTCATCAAGTATGCCTGCAGCGCCGAATAAAGAATGGAATAAAACCAATGCAAGAGTAAAACGGTTAGAGAGTTTAACAAAACGAGTGAAATCGCTAGAAACGCTTGTTAAAAGTCTGTCATGAAATTGTCATAAAGCTATTCTTTAAATTAGTTTTGAAATTATAGTCATAAAGAAAAACTCTACAATTGATTTATTATGCTTTCCTGAGCAAAGTAAATAGGCATGTAAAAAACAAAGCACTGTAATGTAAACAACTGCCCTAAATTTGTTACTAAATGAATTAGAGCATACCAAAGAAAGGAATTTTCATTTGGAAAATATTGATATAGAAAACACTACGCTAGAAAGACAACTAAAACCAATAGCGCTTAATGAAATTAAAACACTTATACCGCATAGATATCCGATGTTATTGGTTGATAAAGTCGTTGATTATGAGCCCAAAAAATATTTACACGCAATAAAAAATGTCACAATTAATGAGCCTATCTTTAACGGACACTTTCCTGATGCAGCTATTTTTCCAGGTGTGTTAATTTTAGAAGCATTGGCACAGGCGACAGGTATTCTTGGTTTTAAAAGTACAGAGGAACGTGAAGAAAATGAAATGTACTTATTTGCCTCTATTGATAAAGCACGCTTTAAAAAGCCAGTTTTACCCGGCGATACCATGCACCTACATGTTGAGTTTTTAAAAGAGCGACGTGGAATGTGGAAATTTTATGGTGAAGCTAGAGTTGATGGTAAGGTCGTTTGTTCGGCTGATTTAATGTGTGCCCGTCGCGCTTTATAACATTCACCTTGTTACTTTTTAGTAACTTTTTAGTTACTTTATAGCTGCTTTATACTTTAATGAAGTGGTTCATTGGTTAACGTCAACGTTATGTTTTTTCTTTTACATTAAAGCACACAAGTTACAACTGAATGGCTTTAGTTGTAACAACTTTCTGTAAAAATACTTATCTAAGGTACTTGATATGATACACCCGCAAGCGATTATTGAACCAGGAGCTGTTATTGGTAAAAATGTTACCATAGGCCCATGGACTTACATTGCTAGTTCCGTTGTGATCGGCGATGACTGTGAAATTAGTTCGCATGTAATCATTAATGGTCCAACAAAAATGGGTAAAGGCAACCGTATTTTTCAATTTGCTAGTATAGGGGAAGATTGCCAAGATTTAAAATATGCTGGTGAGAAAACAGAGCTTATTATAGGTGACAATAATACTTTTCGAGAGTGTTGTACTATTCATCGCGGTACTATACAAGACAATAGTCTAACACAAATTGGTAGTAACAATTTATTTATGGCATACACTCATGTTGCTCATGACTGTGTGGTGGGTAACCATTGTATTATGGCAAATAATGCTTCAATTGCTGGCCATGTACACGTAGGTAATCACGTAATTATAGGCGGTATGTCTGGAGTGCATCAATTTTGTCATATCGGTGCCCACAGCTTTATTGCGGCTAATGCATTGGTATTAAAAGATGTGCCTGCTTATGTACTGGCATCAGGGCAACCGGCAAAACCTTTTGGTTTAAACAGCGAAGGCATGAAACGCAGAGGCTTTGAGAGTGATACTATATTAACGATTAAACGCGCTTATAAAGAGATTTACCGTAAAAAACAATCTATTGATGAGGCTTTATCTGCAATAACTGAACAAAGCGCACCTTCACCTGAGCTTGAATCATTTATTGATTCAATTAAGCAATCAACGCGTGGCATTATTCGCTAATATTCCAATACTAAAGTAATATAATACTAGGTTGTTAACCTAAAAATTAACGGCTAAGAATTAATGCCTAGGACTAAACTTAGTGACAGCTCCTTTACAAAATAATATCTCTCAATCTGAGCCTGTGTTCGCCATGGTTGTTGGTGAACACTCTGGTGATACCCTTGGTGCAGGCTTAATGGTTACATTGAAAAAGCAATTTCCACAAGCTAAATTTGTCGGGATTGGCGGCGAAAAAATGCAAAAGTTGGGTTTTGAAAGCCTCTTTGCTATGGACGAATTAGCGGTAATGGGTATAGTTGAAGTGTTAGGGCGTATTCGTCGTTTACTTCATGTTAGAAAGTCACTGGTAAATTATTTTACCAAAAACAAACCGAGTGTTTTTATTGGTATTGATGCGCCAGATTTTAATATTGGTTTAGAGTTACGTTTAAAAGCGCAAGAAATAAAGACCGTTCATTATGTTAGCCCTTCTGTTTGGGCGTGGCGAGAAAAACGCATTTTTAACATTGCTAAAGCGACTGATATGGTGCTTGCATTATTACCCTTTGAAAAAGTCTTTTATGACAAGCACCAAGTACCTTGTACCTTTGTTGGTCATCCATTAGCTGATGATATTCCGATGAAAAGTGATAAAGAAAAAGCAAGAGATGAACTTGCTTTACCACAGCAGTCCAAGGTATTAGCACTGATGCCTGGTAGTCGTGGTGGAGAACTCTCGCGTTTGTTAGTACCTTTTTTTGCTAGTGCTCAACAATTACAACAAGATGACGAAAATTTAATTTTAATAGCTCCTATGGTTAGCGAAAAACGTGCTCAGCAGTTTAATAATGCAAAAGCCGAGCTTGCACCTAATTTAACTATTGAAGTGATTATTGATAAAACTCAAACGGTCATGGCAGCGAGTGATTGTTTGTTAACTGCATCGGGTACAGTAACCCTTGAGGCGGCCTTAATTAAGCGACCTATGGTTATTTGCTACAAATTTAATTTACTGACCTATTGGTTAGCTAAAAGGCTGGTAAAATTAAAATGGTTTTCACTACCAAATTTATTGGCTAATAAAACCTTAGTTCCAGAATTATTGCAAGATGAAGTATGTGTAGAGCGTATTGTTCCTTTAGTAAAAGAACGCCTTTACCAAGATCAAAGTCAACTAAACGAAAGCTTTACTGTTATTCATCAGCAATTAAAATGTAATGCTAGCCAACAAGCTGCAAATGCTGTCATTGCACTACTCCCTCCTGTTTTCAAATGTAAAGCGTAGGTAATATGCCTA
>Ga0105357_10001098_pt1 | contig 14661 bp, 20 predicted proteins | sample GOMGulsemesocosm_4_FD_83660 | JGI IMG/M metagenome (GOLD analysis project Ga0105357, IMG submission 83660) | Methane-oxidizing microbial communities from mesocosms in the Gulf of Mexico - GOM15B Gulf of Mexico | ecosystem: Environmental > Aquatic > Marine > Cold seeps | place: USA: Gulf of...
AAGTACCATTGAACCGTAATCATTTACGCGACCAGACTTAGAAGCAAAACGCACTTTCTTACAACTATTCATCCAAATGATTGCAGTTTCACGGCAATTACCTAAATCGGTTTTCTCAGTAACCATTGAGAAGTGAGCGCCAGAACTTGAACCACCGTAAGCGTTAGCCATAGCTTGACCACCAAGTAAGATAGCGCGATCAATATCCACACCTGCCGTTACCTGGGTAGTTGTTGCCGCATTGTTGTTTTGCGAAACAGTAACCGTATCACCCGCATAAAAACGAATAGGCTTACGGTATTGACGTACCAAGATGTTGCGCCACATAAGTACATCACCTTTAAATACAGGGTGACTGAAACCAGATCCACGTTTAATAGCTCTAGCTTGTAGCTCTATTAGTTTTTTCTCTGTCGCAGAGGCGTACAAATTTTTCCATTGGCGTGGAGTCACAAATAACAAGTAGAATGGTGATTCATTTGCCATTTGATCTGCTTCAAAAGAAATATGCTTTAATGGGTTGGCTTGTTCTTCTAAGATAAGCGCTAAATCATCTAGCTTATCTAGCGTCATAACATCAGCCGCATCAATTGTTTCTACGCTAGTCGCATCACCACCAAAAATATGACGGTCATACGTTGGAGCCATGATAGGGTTTACCAATGTTTCAGCAAAGTCTTCATGATCATCAGTTGGGATAATCATACCATCGCCGGTGAAAGAACCACGCGCACCAGCGAGGTGATACATAGCAATTTCATCATTTAGATCATTGTAGTAATTACCAAGTAAAACTTTAGCAGTGCTTAATAAGTTATGCTTAGTGCGTTTTTGTGACATTTTACCGCCGCTATCAACACTTTTGCGACCTTGATCAATACTTAACTCAAAAGTGACTTTAGATAAATCTTCGCCACGTCCTTCAAGTTTTTTATCGCCCATTGTCGGCATACCGTTCAAATCATGGAATAAATCCATCTCTACGGTGTCACCGGCTTGGCTTGCTAAATCGTTGATCATAACGATTGGAGCGCCTTTTTCGGTCTGGTTTTTACCTTTGTTTTTATCTTTTGATGCAGATTGAGGGGTTTTGCCTGTCAACATGTTAACAAAAGAGTTCTGACGACGCGTGTGCAAGAATAAACCTACACCGAACGCTTTGGCAGCTTGTGCTTTAGTGATTGTACTCATGGTGTTTTCCTAAAGAAAATTCGACGCCCCTTCTAACAAACTTTCAATTTGCGCTTCTGTCATACTTTCCATTGATACGGCCATAGCGCCCGCATCTTGTTCGAGTAATCCAGCATTAGCGTTTAAATCGTTGGTTTGAAATCCGAGGTCTGTCGGGGTGTTTGGAATAGGAGCTTTTTGTTGTTGAGTTGGTTTCGCCGATGCCGCCGCTATTGGTTGTGCTACGGACACCGGCGCTTCATCACCAAACGCGCTCATTACGCGTTTTTCAACTTCTAAAAATCGCTCCGAAGGTGTTTTGTTGTCAAACGATGGATCGTTTGCGAGTTGATTATCGACTAGCTTTGCCATTTCCCAGCGGTCAGCGTCAGTTTCTTGCCAGTTTTTAAGGTTGGCAGATTGGTTGAACGCGTCTGTAGCCGGGTCATTACTAGCTTGCTCTTGTGTTTCCACTTGCGTTTGCTGTACTGGCGCTTGTTGCATTTTATTTGCTAACGCACTAACCAATTCACCAATTTGCGGATAATCTTCTTTGATTTGAGCCATAAGCTTAGGATCTTTTAGCATTTGCTCAGGAAGTAGTTCAGGATCTAATCCGGCATTACCTAATTGCTTAGAGTAAAGTTCGCTAACACGTTTGCTTTCATCAAAACCTGCTTGTAGTTCAGCGTTTAATCGTTGCTGCTCTTCAAGTTGCGCTTTAACTTCTGCTGTCTTACCTCGTTCACCTACTAAAAGGTCATAAGGTAATTGGTGTTTGCCGTCCTTAGAGTCCAATTGAGCGTTATCTTTAGAGACTTCAATAAAATATTTTCCGTCTTGCTCAATCATGTTTGATGGGTTTGCATCTTCAGCCGGTAACGATTCCGGTGCTGCTTCAACGGCTTTCGCTGCTTCTTCAGTTACGTTATTTTTATCAGTCGCATCATCAAGTACTGCTTTATCGGCTTCTTCACCGAAAATCTCTTCACCTGTTAAATCCATCTTGGCTATTGCAGCCTCGACTTCTTCATCTGTTCCGTTTGCTAAAATTTCATCAAATTCAGTCACATTCTTCTCCATCGGCCATTTATCGTATGGCTACGAAATTTATTCAGTTTAAAATCAGGCGTATCGCTGCCAGTGCGAATAGTGCTTATTGCTAGGCACAAAAAAGCCCCCTTGGATTTCTCTAATGAGGCTTTGTTTTAACTAGCAAGGGGATTGCTCCCCTTTATTTATTTAACTAATGCTTAACAACTGACGTTTGGTGAACAATAGAGGTAAAGATATGATCTTTCGCTTGTTGCTCGATAGGTAAGTGATGAAAAGGCTTAATACTTGGGTGAAGTTTTTTTGTAGCATCGAACACTTTCCCAAACTTCCAACCATCAACCGTTTTTTTAATCATCCAGTTGTCATGAAAAGCACTTGGTGGTGAATCAGGGTAAAGAATACAAAAAGCAACACGACCAATTATATGTTGTTGCTCTTTTTCTGTTAACTTACTCCACACTTCCGACTCTTCACGAATAGCGATACAATAAGCATGTTCAGCCGCATAACACAATTTAGCTGTTTCAGTAACCCAATCTAAATGCTCTACTGGTATCGCATTAATTGATTGATCGATAAAATCGTCGTTATCAAGAACTTCTTCACTACTAAAAACCTGATCGCCGTTGTCATACTCAGTGAAATATTGGCCTCTCAATGATAAAGCCTTGTTAACATCAAAACCGTGATTATCAATTTCTTGTGTATTTATATCTTCACTTGCTGAGTCTTTAAGTAATAAAGCTAAAACAGAATCCTGGTTAGCGTGTTTTTTTTCTAACCTTGCATCTATTATTTTTCTTGAGAATAAAATCTTAGTCACTGTAAGTACCTATATTTTGTGGTTCGATGATATTTCTTTCTGCGAAAACTGTTGCGTTACAGTGGTAAATATCATTTTCATTTAGATATACAATATAATCACCAATATTTACGGGTTCACTAGCAGTAAAACTGACTACTTTACCTTCAATTTCAACGTCATGTTGACAGGGGTAAGTATCGCCAACCATCGTCATGTTTTTATCTTCGTTGGTGATTAAGTGTGCTTTTCTTATTGTCGGTCTACTTTGATAATTTTTAAACATTCTTATACCTGTATCTCATCTAATTGTGATTGAATATTAGTGGTCAACGTAGAGCGCATAGCCGCTATTTCTGCTTGATTTCGTTCAATATCAACGAGTATTTGCTCAGTTTCGGCAACCACCTTGTCATCTTTAACTTGTTCGGTTTCTGCTTTGCTTTGAATTTCTAATATTTGAGCGCTTAACTTTTCATTTTCTAGCACGATAGTATTAAGGCGTTCTTCCATTTCTTTCATTTGCATTTGTTCAAGCATTTTCGCTTTTTCTTGCTCGCCTTGGTGTGCTGCTAATTCTTCTTCGTTCATATCTTCTGGCGATTTAGGAATATTCATGGCTTGGCGAATGGTAGAGAGAAATTCTTCTTTGTTCGGCAAGTCCATTAACTCAACTAACATAGGGACAACGGCTGCTTGTGCTTGCTCTGGTAACTTAGCCATAGCAGACGTTAATAATGTGGCTTGTTGTTGTCGATAGGTCGGTGTGGCTTGAATTGGCATTAGAGCAATATGTCCGCGCCATTTTGCGACATCATTATTACGCTTGCCGCCTTCTTCCACGTCATTGATGCGAATGGTTTTCTTTTTTGCCTTGTCTTTTCGGTTAACAGTAACGTCAACATTGTCACGATCAACCATGTCTTCAATAATAAATGCTAAAAGCAAATCAGCGACTTTATTACGTGAATAATGAAAGTTATCGTTAACTTCTGCTAGTGTCGTTGTGCCTTGCTCAACTAAATTAGCAATAGCAACACCTGACGTTGCGTTAGAGTCTTGACCAAGCATTGAATTATAAACGCCAGCCGTATCTTGAATTAGCTTAATGTCATTTTGCATCAAACTAAACTGCTGTGCCGCTATACCAACATCATTTTGAATGCTAAAGCTTTCAGAAACAGATTTTTTATTTTTTCTTTCTGGATTTAACGGTATGTAACCGTCGGGCTTTTCAACTTCTTCTTTAAGTCTGCTTTCACTTAAATTAGTAGCATCATCATCAGCAATAATACGACGTGCTTGTAATAAATAGTTAAGACGAATAACGCGAGAGTTTATGCCGTCTTGTGCCGGTATCATCCGAGTAATTAAGCCGTAAGGCTCGCCAGACCTATCTTTTTTGTAACCAATAAAACCTACTAACGGGTCTTTAGCATCAGGTGCAGGACTAAATCTATCAATAATTCTATGTGGACCTACAAACCACGCTTCACGCGTTTTAGGAAACGCCGCATATTCAAGTTTAATCTTACCGCTTTGAACTGCTGCTACATGTACCGTATTGTTTTCATCATATTCAAACACTTGGCCATCTGACAATTTAATAACGTGAACACGTTTCCATATTGTGTACATAACCACTTGAAGTAATACACGTTCACGATCTGAATCAATCCATTCTGACGTTTTCCTATCCCAGCTTTCATAATCATGCCAAGCCGAATGCAAACTAAGGTCATCTGGATCCCAATCGTCCGTATTAGCAAAATCCTGCCATTCATTAACTGAATTTTTTAATACTTCTTTATGATCAGGGAAAGTTGTATAAGCTTCATCTAGATCCATCCATTTTTTATGTATTTTCCACCGACCATCGCTTAAATCTATTTCGTCAGCGTTCCAATCCCACCAAATATTGCGTCTGTGAACAAATTTAACGCGGTATCTAGCGCCAAACGGATCAGGATTACGCGATACTTCTACCCAACCTAAACCTGCTTTTAATTGTGCAGCATACGCATCAGAACACGCTCTATCCGCATTAGCTAAACGCCAAGCGTCTTTAAATTCTTCGTTTAACGCCTGAGCAATTTCTTCGCCTTCATCATCATCAGCACTTACCATTAAATCAGCGCGAGTACGGGCTTCCATACCTAACACACCGTCAATAGTGGGACCTATCATGTTATGAACAATTTCAGGTTGACCGCGTTCTTGCAAAACCTGCCGAACGTTATCATTTAACTGGTCGCCATCATAATAAGCGCAAGCAATTGAAGCAGGTGAACGCCAATCTGGTTGCGAGTCTATCGCGCCCATTAGTTTTAACAACTGATCCAGCGTTAAGCCTTCTTTTAATTTTTTAACGTGATCAACCATTAACGGGCCATCCAGTGATTAGGGTTGTGCGGTGCTTTAGAGTCATCTTTAATGTGACGCTTTGGCATTCTCGCTCTTATTTCTTGTGCAATCATGTAACTCATAACTTGATCATCATAACCACCCGACTGAGCGCCCATGCGACCTTTTTTGTCATAAACAAATATGTTTAATTCAGCAGCGGTGCCACGCCAACGTAAGCCGTCTGCATCATTAGCGAGTAAATCCTCAAAAGAGCCAGTAAGTAATGGCTTTGATTGTGCCGACGTATGCCAGCCGACTTTTTGTGTTTCTTCATCAATGTCTTCACGATCAATATGCTCTTCGTGATAAATACGGGCTGTAGGATAAATCTCTACTAATTCTTGTAATACTGCGTGACCATGATTATTTCTTTCAGGGCCAATGTAAGCCATTGAGTACCAAGTGCCAATATGAGCAAGTAACCTGGCGAAACGTTTAGTATCTAAATGACCAAACCAATGCGCTACCTGCCTGCCATCAGATTTAGCGACAACATCAAACGAACTTCTATCGCCATGTTCTAAACCTTCAGCAACATCAGCGCCTATCGCATAATCTTCATCTTCGTCGGGTAATTCCCACACAAGAAGATAGCCCGACGCCGCCAAGGTAAGTTTATCCGCTGCCTTGGATTTTAAATCCACCTTGTTTGTTACTTTTTTACGTTTACCTGTCGTAGGATCAACATCGTAAACAATTAACGGTTTAGTACAGCGACTTTCAGCTCGCATCAAATCATCGGTATCAAATACTTTTCGACCTGACGTTAAAAATGCTTCCATGGGCGTAGATGGAAACTCTTGCTTCATTTTGCCTTTTTGTGTTCTTTCTTTAGCTATATACCAGTTCAATTGTTCATCACTTAGCGTGATTTTCATAGCAAGCTGTACAGCGGTAAAATATTTATTCTGGGCTTTAGTGAGTTTTAATCCGCTGCCAGGAACAGGCAAAACATATTTCGGATCATCAAACCACGGGAAAAAGTGGAATTTAAAGTCTTGTTGCGTCAATGCAATGCTTGCTTCAAGCAACTCCATCGCTTCAACGGACATGTCAAAGAAGTTACCCGTTGCACCTTCGGCTGTTGATTCAACAAATAAAAGTGAACCGGCATGAATGGCATTAAGCGATCCGCTTTGCACTTCGTCTGCGCGTAAGGGAAACTGAGCGCATATTTTTCCGTATTCTGAAATATGGAGGACTTGGAGCGTTCCTGACCTAAAACTAACAGCGATACGCACATAACTATCATTACCAAGATACAAAGCAGTAGAGGTTTTACTCTTAATTGCTCTTTTCCCAGTTTTAAGCCAGCTTGGTAGTCTTTCATAAGGATATAATATCTTACTCGAAAAAATAGCGGTTGCTTCAGTCAAGCCCTGAGCGATAACCCCACACTGGCGATTATCATTAAACATAGCATGATCAAGAATAAAAATTTGTATAGCAGTACTAAAGCCTAATTGACGCGCTTTTAATATGATATTGAGATACCACATAACACAAAACAAAACAGTTTGAGCACTTCGGCATCGAAACAACACTTCATTGCCGTATTCATCGGCAATAATGTATAAGTTATTTATTCGCCACCACCAACAATCAAGATAAGGCGCACAGCGTTTTAACAGCTCTGCTTCATCGTTGCGTAACGTCATTCGCTCTTCTGACGTTAACCAAGTGTCATTTGAATACTTAGAAGTGCTAGGTCGCATCAGCCAACAACCCTATCGACTTTATTGCTTGTTAGTTCATCAATATAATCGTCTAGCTTGCTTGTGCCACCAGCTTCTTTACGTGCCTGTTGAATTTGTAGTTCAATTAATTCTGTTTGAACAATGGCTTTTTTAGCATTAATAACAGTTGCTTTGGTTATTTCGTTGCTTTTACGTGTGTCAGCGACAATCTTGCGTTCATTAACGTTATCAATACGAATAGACGATAGCGTTTTAGTTATAGACTCTACCCTTGCAACATTTTTATCTAGCGCATAATCCGCTTTAAGTAGCGACTCAAAATAACTAGCCGCCGCTTCAGGGCTTGGCTTGTCTTTTTTATCTGCTAATCTGCGTTGTATTTCTTCAATAGTACAAACAACTAAATGAATGCGCGAACGACACAAGCTTAACTCGTCATGTAAATTCGTACCTTCAACCAACTCACCAATACTGTTAGTAAAGTATTTTGAATAGCCACCATGCTTTATTGTGTTAGCAGTATTATTAACATTGACTATTTTCTGTTTAGCTTTTGTTCTTATTTTTGCTTTTACTTTGATTAACTTGATATGTCTGCGAGCAGACGAATAATTCAATCCTTTTTCCGCACACCAATCAGCGACCTTTATGCCCGTTTCTTTATGAGCTATTAAAAATTCAGCCTGTAATTCAATCCAGTTTTGTTTAGCCACTTAAACGACACCAATACTATTTCTCAAGAATACGATCTAGTTTCTTATTTATTGAGTCGAGGCTTTTTTCAATACGCCTCTGATCTTCTGTTCTCTGCGTTTTAATATGTTCTATTTCTGTTGTGTTTGATGCGATACGCTTATCTAGATCAGAGAAAAACCAAAAACAACTTACAACCATGGCAACGGTGGTGATTACATGAGCAACATTAACCTCTTTTTTCATGTGCCAATGTTCCTTTTCATCGAACTCAAGCATTATTTATTAACGCCTTTTATACTGCCGATAACGCCACCACCAAAATAAAACAAACTAACGGTCAAAAAAACGCTTCCAATGTCGCCGTTTAATAACGCTTGTTGTTTTTGTACTTCAATAAAAAAACTAGCAATAAAAGTGATAAACCAGGCAAACATGTAAGGTATTGCTACCGTCATGGCTATTAAGCGCTGGGCTAGCTTGAAAGGTTCATACGCTTTTATCTTTTCGATAAACAACGTTGATTTTTCTTGATCTGTAAAAAACGCATTATCTGCAATATCTGCAACCGCTGTTCCTGTATCACCTGAGAATATGTTTTTTAAAATACTAAGCACCTGTCCATTCCCCCGTGTACATTTGAGTCGCTAATTCATCGGATCTATTTCCGACCTGATACGCCCATTTGCTATCTAGCATTTCCGCTGCCGCTTCTTTATAACAACCGTAACCAATAGCTCTAATAGCTTTCTTGAATTGAAAAAAACCCGTTACACCAATGTTGAAAGCCATATTTATACAAACAGCTTGCCTTGCGCTATTTAAGTTACACCAAGGTAAATGGTCACTTATTAATGCTGTGATCTCATTAACATCGTTAAGTAGTATTATTTCAGCTTCTTCTTCTGTTAAAGGTTGCTCACAAAAAACATCACGTCCAAGCATCTTTAATTCTTTAGTTGAGAAAGGGTTGTTATCTACGTTACGTCCGTACCCGATAGTTTTCTTGTTAGCTGAGCATTGGTAGTAATCAGAGCGAAAACCTTCGTGTCGCTTTAACTGCTCAATTAAGTTCATCATTATTAATAAATCCAAGATAAATAACGTTATAGAGTTATAGAGTTATAAACGCAAAAAATCCGCGTAGCGTGAACTAAGCGGATATCTTCAATATGGGAAATATAGCATTGTTTTTAGGGGGGCTGCAAATTAATGTTGGCAACTGCCAATTAATTCAATTTTCTATAACCTGCCTCATGCAATGCTGCACAACAATCACGGTTATCATTCAGGCCATATACAATATCCATCATATCGCTTAGAGGGTCGACTACTAAAGGTTTTATTTTAACAGCATCTAAATTAGCAAAGTATTCACTAGCGTATTTATCTGATAAAACTATAATACGCTCACCCACCCAATCCACCTTTTTCTCAAACCAATTTTCGCCAGGGATTGAGTTAAAGCTTACTAAACATTTATCACCTGTTTTAGGTTTATAATCACTCATTGTTTTTTATCTTATTATTTTATTTGCGCTTCTGGAAACTCAGATTCCAATTGTTGAGATATTTGAGTTCTTAAACTTTGCATCTCGACACACCAAAAAGCAGACTCTGACGGAATACAATTACTGTACATATCCATAGATGCTTGTTTGTAATTTATAATATCGTTCACTACTGTTTCAAGTGCTCCAACTCTGGCGATTAAGTATCTGATTTGTTCTTTATCATCCATTATTTACCCCTTTATATGTCATATGTCATATGTCAGTATGTCATATGTCAGTATGTCATATGTCATATGTCATATGTCATATGTCATATGTCAGTATGTCATATGTCATATGTCAGTATGTCATATGTCATATGTCAGTATGTCATATGTCAGTATGTCATATGTCAGTATGTCAGTGTATTTTATTGCGCACTTTATTTTGCGCATTGCGCAGTTTATTGCGCAGTTTATTGCGCAGTACTTTTACTAACATCAAAAAGTTTAATTTTTTTAATCATTCATCCTCTCCCATTTTCTCTCTAATGTTTTTAAATATTCTCTGTTCCCAGGTTGAAATAATAATCATGATTTCTTTGGTTAATTCTTTATGTTTCTCTGACATGCTTTTACGATCAATACCTATCACTCTACCGCGTTCGCGTTCAGATATACTTTTTCTACCTTGGCCTTTACATGGCTTACACTCTGTTGGTTCGGTTTTATCTGTAGTCCATCCTGAACCACTACAAGTGCGGCAAACAGGTTGTGTGAACTCAAGTAGCGCAACTCTAACTAAACCATCCACTGTTTCAGGTTTTATTTTCCACTTTCGTATTTTTATTAACAGAGTAACTGTCATTGTTAGTGTGCGTATAATGTTACGTTCTTTGTTTTTATGTCCTACAAAACAATACAGCGCCCAGTTGTATTCGTCGTTTTTTAATCCTGCCAGCGAGTGTGCCGCATCAGTCCAATCTAGTACTCTAATTGAAGTACTTCCCCCTACGGCACTCATATCTAATGTTTTAGGTGTCATTTTTGCCATAAGCTTTATCGGATGCATTTTTTATTACCCTGGTTTCTATCGCTTCAGTTATCCACATGAGCATTAGCCCGTTCTTTACTTGCGCCGCTGTTGCTTCAATTACTAACCATCCAAGCAATTGAGCAGTATTCATTTTTACTTTATCTTCTGTGAAACCTTTACCCCTGGTATGTCTCCCGTTAGTGAATACTCCACCGTGAATTTCTAATGCTACTTTTAAATCAGGCCACGCGTAATCGAAACGCCAACGCCTTACCGGGTGAAACCTAAACTCTTTAACGTGGTCAGGCAGAGCAATTAAATTAAATTCAACATCTTTTGCTAATTTAACGGCCTGTGATTTTGCGTTGTTTTTCTTTTTAGGCTGTAATTTGCGGTATTCATCAATGCTTATGGCTTTTATCATGATCACCTTTTTGTTTTGTAGTAATTAATAAATCGCCTAAACGCTTCTTGTTCAGTTTTTTGTGTAGCGTTTATTGCTTTGTTTACATCTAACCTGTTGATAGATCCTTTTTTAAGCTTGTAAATTAACAAAGCCGCTTGTCTTTTTAGTTCTATTTCACGCCTTTGTACTGATGATAATAAAGAAAGATTGTGACTCACTTTAATAAACCTGCTTGATATAGTTCTTGCCCTATCTTCCAATCTCGAACAAACTCTTCGTCTTGGTATTGCAGTTGACTAACCGACATTGACGTATAAATAGTTTTAAAAGTGTCGATTGCTTTTTTGTCTGACTTGTAGTGTTCGCAACTTGTAATGTAGCCATATTCAGTGTCAATTATTGCTGTGCCGCAACGCTCGCAATTAAAACTACTCATGTTAACGTCAACAACCCTTTGTTAATTAGAATTTGCTGTGTTTCTTCTAACGCACGTAAAACATCATTAGCTAATTCTTTACGTTCTGCTCCATCAATTTTGGTGTGGCAATGAGAACAGGCATAAACAGTCATATTATCGCCGCACTTGTAGCCCATACCTCTATTACTGCCAATATGCGCTAAAACAGTTGTTTCAGGGTTAAAGTTGCATCCGTCTAATCTTAATGTGCAATCTTCGTTTTTCGCTGAATTTCGTATTTTCTTGCTTTTTAACATTAAAACCCCCTTTATTTATCTGATTTGCCGTTCCAGTAACTTCATATACTCACTGTCTGCTGGTACAGTAAAAAATAATCCTATATCTATCGCCCAAGATTGGCACTGTGACATGAAGTACGTCATATCACCTTTATCTAATTTACTTGTGTGCCTAAGTTCTCGAACTATTATTTTTTCGCCCGTCAAACAGTTAACTCGTTCGAGCGTTTCATAACCTAAAAAAGTGTGCTTTAGTAGTATCTTGCTAAATTCGGGCGTGGCATCCTTGCGCCTTTTACCGATCAAATAAGCTGATAACTCGCCGCACCATCTATGAAAAAGCCCGTTTTGACTAAGCGTTCGCAATTCACGCCATTGTTTAATGCTAACGCGCCATTCCTTTTCTTCGTTTAATAATGGTGTTAACAATGTAACCAAGTCACCTAAGTTAGATGATGAAAGTTTAAAATCATTCATTTACGTTTTAGCCTGTTTTTTTAGTTCACGAACTTAAACTGTATTTAAAAACTTTTCTGAATTTATCAGGGTGAACTATCTCTCTAGTCACTAAACCTGACTCAATCAACACAGTAAGTGCTAAACTCGTAACGGGTCGGCTAAAGTTTAATTTTTCACGATAAAACATATTAGTTTCACCAGGTATCTTAGTTATCATTGCTAATAACGCCCTGGTTTTCTCAGGTGACACATTTTGTTTTTTTTGTTGTGACTTTTTTTCTTTTACCTCATGTGGTTTTGACTCATAACCGGTCGGCTCCATCATTTGCTTAATGCTGCCAAAAGTAATTTTACACATTCGCTCTAATGTCGTTATTGCATAAATAAGACCCGATTTTGATTGGTGACTACTAGAGTTTGTTTCTTTAAATACGTTCAAATCTAACTCTAAATAAGTGTCACAATCAGCGCTTATACGCACAGTTGTTATAATCCATTTACTGATCAAGCTTTGGAAAAGGTTGTATACTTGCCCTCCTCCTATGATCATTAACTCATTACCTTCCACGTTAGCCAAAACATCATTAACGCTATGACAAATAACGACATCGTCGGCCATAAAGAATTCATTGTTAGTTAATACGATATTCGTTCTACCTGGCAGCGCTTTTCCGATTGATTCAAAGGTTTTACGACCCATTACAACCGTTTTTCCTAACGTTTCTTTTTTAAAGTGCTGTAAATCTTCTGGTAGATTAAAAGGTGATTTATTATCTATGCCGATACCGCCATCAGAGGTCATTGCTGCTATTGCTGTTATTTTCATTGTTTATTTCTCTCTTGACGTAAAATAAGTTCTAATCTAGCTAATGCGTTCCACGCCATATGAGCCGCGTGTTTTAATTCAGAGTCATTATCGTTAGGCTCTATGTTTTCTTGCAGCAAATGACGCCACAAAGCATCACTATATCTTTCAATACCATTAGGCACTGATTGCCATCCTCCGCGACTGTATTTATCGGCACCAAACGTACCAACCTCTGCGACTGACAACAAAGCCAGGTTGAAATCACTCAATATCGCCGCTTTGATTTTCCCTTGGTCTAGCTTTGCGCCTGCTTCGTGTTGACTTATATCGTTAGGATCGCGTTCTATTTTTATATCTTTCATTATTTATTTACCTTGATAGAAAACCCTAACTTATAAACCTGCGCCCTAACCGCGCCTTTGGTTCTGCCATTTCTATAAGGTGTAATTTCATTGATTTTTTTGGTTAACTCTTCCAGTGTGATTTTTCCTGCAAACTTAGCTATCAATCGTTTTTCTGGGCCGTTGAAATTCATTTGCCCACTCGCTTTTTTGTGCGCTGCCGTATTTGATTTATTGCTTTTCATTGTGTAATCCTTTAAAAATGTGCGCGATAACATCAACCGTCCATCCATTGCCTAACATTTTGTAGCATTGAGAGTTACTCACACCTTTATTTTGAGTGTAGCCATCTAAAATAGTCTGTAATCTCTCTACTTCAGTAATTGAGTACCTACGACAAATATCTGGTTCGATAACTAGAATATCCATATCAGAATGGTTGCCACCAGAATGAGCACCTCCAGTTAAACAGCTTGCTTTCCCCTGATTGCGCTTTACCCCTAGTTTTTTATCGGTTTTAGTGCAAGGAAAGTCCCACTCATGCCGACTTCCAATAGGTGAGTTACGACCTCCGCATCGTACTGTTTTTGATTTACTACGTAATTTGTAGCGCCCTTCTATTTTATTAATCGCAACCACTGAATCTTTAGGTACCGTTGTCATACAATTAGCTTTTTTATCGCTTCTTAGCTCTAAATATTGACGGATAGGAATATCTTTATTGTAATCGTCACGCTTACCTAGCTCGTTCAGTTTACGGCCAACAACGCGCGCTCCAATGCCGCACGATGGTAAATTCGGCTCTAATATGTCAGCTAAAAAAACATGTTTGTCTTCTGGTTGGTTAACACTTGGTATATTAGTCCAATAGTATCTTTTGCGATTTTGCGCACTGACTAATGCGCTATTAATCAAAATAGGCTCAACACCTAGTATTTTCGTTATAATATCCAAGTACTCTTTTTTCATCTTTACATTTTCAAGCATAAACTTAACGTCCGGGTTTAATTCTTTGCATCGTTCAAGAATACGAACATACTCAAAAAATAAAGCAGAACGTGGATCGTCAAAAGCAAGCTGTTTTCCTGCAAAGCTAAAGCCCTGGCAATTGTGTACAACAGCATTATTAGCTATGTAACTATTATCACCCTCCACTTCTAGGTTATACACATCGGCTTCATCAGAAATCACTGAACACTTAAAAGGAACCCAAACATGACTAGAATCGACATAAAAATGACTCTGCTTTTTAACTTCTTTTCTGAAAGAAACTGTGTAAGTGTCGCGCTGATTAACCCTTCTACCCTCGATCATTGTAATCTTAGGTCTCCTAGTAAACTCAATACTGGCGCACACCCTATAAACCTTGGCAACAGCTATGCACAATGATTGAGCTAACTCTCTACTAACTGTAGTTAATCGCCATTCGTTGTTTCTGAATGAGCCGTCACCACTTAACACACCATCAATAACCCTCTCTAATAGTGGTATAGGTAGCGACAATAACTTAACTGATATATTTTTATTTACTGCACTACAGCCACATTCACTCTCCACTATTTTGACCAACCTTTTAGACGAGAATACCATCCGTTTAAC
>Ga0105357_10001100_pt1 | contig 14649 bp, 19 predicted proteins | sample GOMGulsemesocosm_4_FD_83660 | JGI IMG/M metagenome (GOLD analysis project Ga0105357, IMG submission 83660) | Methane-oxidizing microbial communities from mesocosms in the Gulf of Mexico - GOM15B Gulf of Mexico | ecosystem: Environmental > Aquatic > Marine > Cold seeps | place: USA: Gulf of...
AAAACTCCAAATGAGATATTTTTTAAGATTTTACAAAGGAGTTTAGCAGCATAATTTTAGGATTGGTGTTGCACTTCTAAGTTGAATGGGCGAAACAAAAGGTACTCCTGAGAGATTACTCCCTACGGGTGCTTGCGAGTGCGGAAAAATGCTCAGTCTGAGTTTTTAAACTTGGTTATATTTGGAGGGATTTGATTGTTATTAGATCAATATTCTAACCAAAGCCACCATAAAAACGAGAATGAATAAATATAACTAATTAAATAAAAAAGAGGAATAAATGGAAGATTTGTATATTACACAAAAAGAACTAGCTACATTTTGTGGATGTAAACAACCTTATATAGCTAAGCTAAAAAAAGGAGGTTTGTTTGATGAAGTTTTAGAGAATGGAAAATTTTCAAGAAATAGATCAACCGAGTATGCAAAGATTTATGAAGATAACAAAGACCTAACAAGAGAGCCACAAAGAATTGCAAATGAAAGTAAAAAAAATAGTAGTGGAATTTCCCCAGGGAAAATTGAAACTAAGCAAAGTCAAGAAGTAAAAAACAATTTTGGAATGTTTAATGTTTCATATCTAGGAGAGGAAGCACAGATGGAATTAGATGCACTTATTGGAACAACAGATAAAGCAGTTCATAAAATTCAGATCAAAGATGCTTTTATTGAAAGTAAGAAAAAAGAACTTGAATTTAAAAAAGAACTTGGGGTTTTGATTGCATTGGAAGAAGCTGAAGCCTTGATGGAATTGGTTGCATCAAATATGAAAACAAAAATGTATAACATTCCACATCTTTTAAAATCTAAATATTCAATAACAACAAAATCCCAGGTGGAATATGCTTATTCATTAATTGATAATGCTTTTAATGAGTTTAACAAATATGGGCTTGATGATGTAGTGATTGATAACGAGAAAGAATAAAACTAAACTATTTATCTATATATGGCTTTACAGTATTAATAATAGTTTCTAGATCTTTTGCTTTTCTATAGTTTTCCAGCCATGATTCAACCCATACTGGAATACTATTATTTGATCCCCATGCATTAACTGTGTTGTATTGCATACCAAGATGTTCAGCAAACTGTTTTTTATTTAATCCAGCTTTTTTTAGTAGTTCTTTAAATTTAGATAGTTCCATTTGAAACCTTTTTTATTTGAATTATAACACATTTAGATGAAATATATATTCATATACATGAAATATGCAATTTTAATGCATTGAGATACATTTTATTAAGCTTTATTTAATGTATCCTAATATATACTTTTCACATATAAAATGTATCCATATACATTAAAAAGGAAATAATATGTATTCTAACTCTTATCCAACATTTGATGAAATCAAAGATGATCTAACAAAAGAAGATCTACTAGATATTTTTGGAGTTGCAATGACTTCAAATGGTGGTGATATTAATACTGCTATTCAAGATTATATTGAAGCAGAATATGAACCATCGAAAGTAATTGACTATGACTATTCTCATAATAGTTATAACGATAATTTAGCAACAGCTTAGGGGTGAATAATGGAACTATCAAGATTTAAAACAAATGAATTAATCAAAACAACTAAAGAGAAAATATTCAGCTGCACTTTTATTAAAAAAGATGGAACTGTTAGAAATATGGTTGCACGAGTAGGAGTACATAAAAACCTAAAAGGAGGAAGTAACAGTAAAAGTACTAGAAATAGTTTAATAACAGTATTTGATATGTTAAATGGTGGTTACAGAATGATTAACCTAGAAACGATAATTACATTAAAAGTAAAAGGTATGCACTACCAAGTAGTGTAGACCTAGAAACAAAAGGAAAATTATGAAAATAAAAGCTTATTTAGAAAATGGAAAATACAAAGTTATAAAAGTCCTGGTTACAGATGATGTAAAGACAATTGCAAATACTTATGAAAGATGGGAGTACGTATTATGAAAACTGAAAAAAAGAACTGGAAAAAAATAGCTAAACAATATAAAAAAGAGTGTAAAGAACTTGGAAAAATAATAGATACAAGTGAAGATGAATATTCAGTGCTAGAAGATAGATATAAAAGATTAGTAGAAAAAGAAGGTTACGATTCAAATTTTCTAAAAGAAGATCCTGAATTAAATAAAAAAATAGCCTTTTTAATTTATCAAACTGATAAACAAATGAATCAATCATCTCATTCAAAAGAAGTTGGATTAACAACTTGGCTTCAGAATAGATCTAACTATTTTATAACATATTTAAAAGTTCTAAAAGATGGTGGAACTGATCTAGAAAAGTTTACAATTGAAAAAATTGATAAAGCAGATCAAGAGAGAAAAGAAGCCCTGGATAAAAAAGCAAAAATTGAAGCTAAATATAATAAGCTTTTAGAAGATATTAAATCTTATCCGGAGATATCAACACCAACTAAATAAGCTTAATAGGAGCACTTTTAAGTGTTTCTATAAGCCTTTTAGTTTTTATCAATGAAAACTGATACTTTAGTTAATCTAGCTTTCGATTTGTCCAATTATAATTCCTACTACTTGGTGCGTCACTTTTATTTTTCTCATATTCTAAGGGAAATTTATCTAAGGCATATTTAATTTTCTTTGTTTCATATGGAACTGAAACAAAATATGCTTTTTGTTTTAAAATGGGAGGAGTATTTTTATGAGCAGAATTTACATTGTTTAAATTTACTGCCACAATAGGTATATCCATATCAATGGCAATTTCTATTTCCCATCTTACAAACTTGTAGAGAAATTTAGTATTATCTCCAACTAAAACTATTGCTTGTTTTGAGTTATTCATTCTTTCTCTTAGTTTTCTTTTAATTGTTTCTTCTAATGAACCATCTCTTAATTTATTTAGATCATGTGCATTGTTGAAATTAAAATCTATATTTGAATTAGCTTTTAATGCCGTGAAAAATCTATAATGACTCATATCATTATCCGCATCAAAAATTATATATGTTTTATTTTTATAACTCATTTATTTTCTCCTTCTTGTTTATAAATGCTTGGTACTGAATTTGTAATTATTATTGTAAAGAATAGAAAAGTATTAATTAATTGTGTTAGAAAAACAATTCTTATTTCTTGGGTCAATGGTTGTATTCCACTATATGTTAATGTAAAGGCAGTTGATACACTTAAATAAATTGCATTTATATAATCCATAGTATTAACATCAAATAAATCAGTATTAATTTTTAACATATCAACATAATGTACTTGATATAAGTAAGCATAACAAGCTAAGTAGTAAGTAATTGCAAGAAGATAGTTAATAAAGTTTCTTTTTAATGCTTCAACATCATTTCTTTGATCGTACCTACTTCCCCAAGAATGATAATAAAAATATGTGAATAAATTACTGTAAATTAAATAAAATATTAAATACTTAGATATTTCATTATTGATATTATTTACCCACAAATATATTAATAAAACCCATTTGGAAAGAATAAAAATATCTATCGCAAGAGTACTACATTTTCTTTTATAGTTAATAACTTCAATATCTGTTTGATTTGAACACGTAATAAGAGCACACATAAATCTTGCAAACATTTTTACATATTCAACAATATTCGTGAAATATAAGAAATAATCAATGAATATCTTAAAAAAATGGTATATAAAACTATTCAACTATTCCCTTTAAATTAATTTGCATACTTGTTATATTTTATCTAAATAATTTATCATATAAATTAACTGTATACTATGTTCTAGTTCTACTTCATTGTTAAACATCATTTATTATCTTTAGTCTTAAATTTATGTAAAAAATATCAATTTGAAAGTAAATAAATTGATTATTGAGATAAGTGGCTTTTAATTGAATAACTAATAATATTATATAAAAAATTAAAGGCCTTCATTGAGTATAAGAATTGATAAACCTATTGAAAAAGATAAAGACGACCTCTTAGGATATAAAGAATTTGCAAAAAATATTGCAAAAACTTTGCACGATTTTCATAATCAAAAAAATAAAGATGGACTAGTTATATCCATAGAAGGCGAATGGGGAAGTGGAAAAACTTCTGTAATTAATCTAATAGTAAATAATTTAAGGTCAATAAATGAACAAAAAAAATATATAAATGCATTGCCATTAACATATGATTTTCAACCATTTATTATTACTTCTTTTAATCCTTGGATGTTTTCAACATTAGATAATATATTTCTATCTTTTTTTAGTGAAATATCAAAGGCTGTAGAAAAAGAAAACCCATTTTTGGCAATTGAAAATAGATTGGGTAATCTAATGAAAGAATATGGTAATTTAATTGTTAAATATGCTCCGGTCACTCAAAAAGATAATATTTCAACATTACTGAGTTTATCAGATAAGAGCCCTTCTATTCTAGAATTAAAAGAAGATCTTAATAATGAGCTTATAAAACTTGATAAGAAAATATTAATTATAATTGATGATATGGATAGATTATTAGATAAAGAATTAATGTTAATGCTTCAACTAGTAAAGGGTGTTGCAGATTTTAAAAATGTAATATACCTTTTGAGTTATGATAAAGATGTAATCTCTGCATCAATAGAAACTTTTAAAAAAGAAAAAGGTTTTGATTATTTAGATAAAATCGTTCAGTTTCCTGTAAGTATCCCTCAAAAAAACAATGCAACATTATTCAATTATTTAACTACAAAAATTGATGCTTTTATCAAAAAAGAATTTAATGATGATATTATATTTCAACAAGATCGTTGGGATATCGTATCAACTCCTATTATGAAATTTTTTGAAAATTTTAGAGATGTTAATAGATTTTTAAATATATTCTTTTTCGAATATTATTCCTTTTCAAAAGATGTAAATCTAGTTGATTTTATCTCAATAACTGCTATAAAACTTTTTGATCCAAATTCATATAATTTCATTGTTACAAATATTCATTTATTTTTACATTCAAAAGTAAATTATAATTTACATGGGTATTCGGATTATGAAAAGTGGAAAAAAGATAGTAGTAAAATAATTGAAAAAGAAATCACTGAAATACATACAAAAAAGATTTTATTTGAACTCTTTCCTGATGTTGAAGATGAAGATTCTTTTGCTTCATTTAGAGAATCTTCAAAGTTAAGTCAAAAAAGAATTTGTGATGAAAATTATGTTGATATATATTTCCAGCTAAATATAAAAGGTTCAACGTTATCATATAAGGAATATCATAAATTAGAAAGTAACTTGTTATCTAATGATATTGATTCTTTCTTAACATTAATTCCAACTACACAGAAAGTAAATGTTTTTAGAGAACTTTTAAATGAAAGAATTACAAGTAATGAGAGTTTTTATATTGATAGAATTCCACTTATTATTAACAACTTACTAATTTGTTCATCGAAGAATAAAAAAGATGAAATGGGTAATAATCTATTTAATTCTTTAGATATAAATAGAAATCTTCAACTTGAATCTCTTACATTAACAAAGTTTTTAATAAAGGACTCAGTAGATGAATTTTTAAATATAATACTAAAAAACACAAGAATAAATATAACGGTAAGAGCTTTATTTCTATATTGGCTTTGTACTACAAAAAAAGAAGAAAAAATATATGTTTTAGCAAAAGATAAAAAAGAATATTTTCTCAAAAAAATGTTTGATTTGGTTCTATCTAGTAATATAGAAGAGATTATTTTTGGAAGTGAATCGATATCTGTATTTAGTGTCCTTAAAGATAAAGATATAGTTCAATTAAAGGAAAGTATAAAAGAGTTTAGTAATAAAGAAACTCACAATATTCTTAACGTAATAGATTCATTTAAATCACATTATTCTTCAAGTTCAGATGGAACAGTCTTTTATATAAAGAAAAAACTACTCTTCTTTTATATTTCAAAAGAATTTATAGATAAAAAACTTGACAATTTAAATGAAAAAGAAAATAAAATAATAGAAATGTATAAAGATGAAACTAGACATTCTTTTGTAGACGAAAATTAATCTTTTGGGAGATAGCAATTTATGATAAAGTTTAAAAGCAAAGAAGAATTACATGATTATCTTAAGAAAAATGATTTAGAGGGATTAGATAGTGAATATTCTTTATCAACTCAGAAATTAAAAAAAGCCTTTAATACTAATGATATTCATATTAATAGATGGTGGGTACTTACTGGTCCTAATTGGAGCTGTAACATTTGCAATAGAAATAAAAGTCAGATAGTTAAGATAAATCAACATGGTGATTTATCAGGACAACTTCATGAACATCACGACCATATGGCAGAATTTCTAAAAAAGGAATTTGATCGAATTTCTTCTAACCGTGAGGTAAGAATTGCAAACAATGATGCAGATAAATTTATTTCTAGAATAGCATTTGGTTTAGCTTCTTATGAAAATACATTAATATGTTCTGACTGTAACAAAGCAGATGCAGATGCAAAGAAAATTGTAAATGCACATAAGTATTTTTCTTTTTCTCCAAAAGATATAGCCAGTTTTATTATTATAAAAGATAATAGCCAGCATTGTGTAGATGGGGAAAAAGCATTAGATTGTTACTTAGGTCAAAAAAATACTTATAAAAGAAGACTAGAATTAGCTGCATATATTGCTAGTATTGCAGCTGATAATGAACATTGGTATGAAGAATCTAAAGTTAATAACATTGATGGCATTTATTGGAAATCAGATAAAAATATGCAAAGGTATGGTTTCTCTGATATTCCAGGATCTAATGTAGATTTATTATATAAACCTAAACAATATGGAGCTAATTTGAATCAATGGAGAAAGAATACAAAAGTATTCAAATATAAACCTAATGAAGGTGAAATAGAACACATGGCAAATACTAGGGGAGAAAAGTGGAATAAATTAGAAGATGATTGGATTTGTCCTATTTGTAATAGATCAAAAAAGGCATGTATTTTAAAATCTAAGAAAGGAATTTGGAATTTTAATACAGTAGGCAAATCTTTTCTTGATAGGTCTGCTCTAAATTGGTGTACAACTAAAACTATATGTGATGCCTGCCATAGGGTTTATACTTTATTACAAATAGAAATTGATACTGATAGTATATTGTCCTATACTCATCATAATATAATTGCAGAAGAGGAACTCAGAAAATCTATACTAAAAATTAATGATCATAATTTTCATGATGTTAATAATCCTTATGTTGATAGTATTTTAAATGAGTTAAAAACAAGAATCGAGCATGAACTATATACTTTTTCAAGAATTGCTCCAACTAAAAATGATAGAGGATAGGATTTCATATGTTATTAGAAGAACAAGTTTCAGAATTACTAAAACGCTGTGAAAAGATTACAGGTCAATATTTAAAACAATTAAGAGGTAATCTTAAACAAATAGAAACGAGAGCAGCAGCAATTTTTGAATTAATTGTAATTGAGACAGTATCTAAAGTTGGTATAGTTGAATATGAACCCTTAGAATCAGAACCTTCACCTGATATAAGATTAACATTGCCAAATAAAGAAAAGATATGGATTGAAATTAAGTATATAATTTCAAGATTTTGGAAAGAAGAAAAACAATCTAAAGATACTATAAATTGGATTGCTAAAGAGATTAAAAGAAAGAAAATTAACCTATCAATGATTAATTTTGAAATTACTGGAAAAGATTCTGAATATGGAATGAAGGTATCATTTCCTAAGGAGCAAGAAAGGAAATCATTTTTAAGAGACAAAGAATTAAATAAGTTTTTTCAAATTATTGAAGATAACCCTAATCTAAAATATGAATTTAAGCATTCTAATTATTCTTTTAAAATCATTTATAATCCTAATATAATAAATAAAAATAAAACTTTTTTTATTACTAGTAAATTATTGGAAAATCCAAAAGTTATTACTGAGGATTCTTTGTATAGAACGTTAAAAGAAAAAGCAAATCAACACAACCTTTCAAGAAGAGTTTTATGTATAGGAAGTGATCAAAGTAATGCAACAAGAAGTCTAAAATTAAATGGAGAATTAAAAACTGAAAATATAATTAACCAAGTATTTTCAAATAATAGTTCTATATTAGGAGTATTACTTGTAAATATTGAAAGTAAGACAACTAATCTAGAAATACCTTTTATTCAAAGGGGTGCAAGTCACAAATACTATGATAATAGTTATTCGGAAGATGAAATAAGATCTATTGTAACTCCTTTGTTAAGTACGTTAAATTTTAATAAATGGAAATTCTTATCTGAAACTAAAAACTCAAAACAAAGAGGAATTGAAAAACATAAAAAGATAATGGGGAATTTAGTATTTAAACCAATGGGTAATAGAGGAATTTTAAAAGTACCAGTCAATTTGATGAAGGATATGATGTTAACGGATATAAATATTATAGATTTTTATAATATAAAAGAAAACAGCATTATTAATTCATATCTTAAGAATTATAAAATTAAGAATATTAGTTTTGAAGCTGGTGATATTGAAACTGCTGAAGATAATAAAATTGTTTTTGAATTAGAATCAAAAGTTTTTGATAGTATATTTAGTAGATAAGCAAGAAATCAATTTTCATTATATAAAATCGGGATTGAACCCAAGTCTTAAAAATGTTTTAAAAGAGTTTTTTCGTTCTTATGTTACCTTTTATGTTACTCTTATTATGAATATCCTTCATAAACTATATATTATAGGGCATTATAATAATATGTTAGACGGAGGACATCTCCACCAATATACAATCCAAACAAATCTTATAAAGTCTATTTAGACACCAAAATATAGGCTATTTGGCCACATTGTCGACCAATAGAGTCCAAGACAATACTATCAAATCTACAATCTTTAGGGGTATCCTTAGGGTACTTTTGTTAAAATTAGGGGTATCAAATATTTTCAATACCCTAAAAGGAATCCCTATGGCAAGAAGTACCCTACCTCTAACTGCTACACAAATAAAATCATGTAAACCTATAGAAAAAGATTACAAGCTATTTGATGGAGGAGGACTATTTTTATTAGTTGCAAAAACTGGTGGAAAAAGATGGAGATTAAAATATAGATTCAATAATAAAGAAAAAGTAATAGCATTAGGAACATATCCAAACTTTAGTCTAAAAGATGTAAGAGCAATAAGAGATGAATATAAATCTTTAATTGCAAAAGGTACTGACCCAAGTGAATTAAAAAAACAAGTTAAAAAAGAAGCTGAAATAAGTGAAAAAAGAAGAGAAAATACTTTTTATAAAGTTTCACAAGAATGGCATGAAAACTATAAAAGTGAAGTGTCAGAAAACTATCATATAAAATTAGGTCGTGCTTTAGAAAATTATGTTTATAAATATATGAAAGATAAACCAATAGAAGATGTAACAAGATTAGATTTAATTGAAATACTAAAGATATTAAAAGAAAGAGATTTACAAGATACAGCAAGTAGAGTATTTATGATTATCAATAAAATATATAAATATGCAGTAACTTTAGAATACGTTCCTCATAATATAGTTGCAGACATAGAACAAAAGAATATCTTAGGTAAAAGAGAAAAGAAGCACTACCCTACTTTCACAAAAGAAAAAGACATTAAAGGTTTACTTCTAGCTATTGATGAATACTCAGGAGATTACACAACTAAGATGGCATTAAAAATGCTTCCTTATGTATTTGTTAGAAGTTATAATATTAGATATTGCGAATGGTCTGAAATAGACTTTAAAACAAAAGAATGGATAATACCAGCTTCAAAAATGAAAACTAAAATAGAATTTATACTTCCACTACCAAATCAAGTAATAGAAATACTAGAAGAAGTAAAACAATTTACGGGAAATGGTCAATATGTATTTCCAAGTTTTAGAGCAAAAGATAAACCAATGAGTGATAATACTCTTATTGGTGCATTAAGAAGAATGGGATATACAAAGGAAGAATTTGTACCTCATAGTTTTAGAGCTATGTTTTCAACTATTGCATATGAGAATATGGAAGAACATGGATATAGTGGAGAAGTTATAGAAGCACTTCTTTCACACAAAGAAACAAATAAAGTGAAAGAGGCTTACAATCGTGCCTCTTATAAAAAGTCTATGAGAAATTTAATTAATTGGTATTCAAATTATTTAAATGAAATAAAAAAATCAATTTGATATATATTAAAAGAAGAACTGAAATACAATATTACCTAAATAATCATTTGTATCTGCCTTGTTATAATTTATAAGTAAATTATTGCAGATACAAATTTTTATATAGGCAGATACTATTTAACCCCTAATTCTCTAAGCTGCTCCGTTAAAGAGGATTGTTCAAAATCAGAAATATTAATTACTTCACTAGAATTACCATTATAATTATTAACATATTCCTTACCAAGATTTAATGCTTTTGTTAGCGAATAGAAAATCTGATAATCTCTATTTTCTTTTATTTTTGGAGATAAATTCGAATAACTTTTTTCTTTAAAACACCAATGGAATAATTTATGGTTTCCTTGTTTTGTAAACTCTATATAGCAAATTATATTTAAATCATATAGAAATTGTAAGAATTCATTTGCTGTAGTTGTAAACCTAGGTCTACTTTTAGATGTAGAATCAATAAATTTCGAATATTCTTCAAATATACTTAAATATTCATTATAATTAAATGCGGGCTTACCATTTAAGAATTCAAAAAACTTTAAAAATAATTCATAATCTTCTAATTGATAATAAAAGAGTAATTGATCTTTTATTTCTCCTAAAATATAGTGAGAATACTTACTTTTAAATGAACTATCATTAAAGTCATTAGAACTAAATGTTACTTTAGAAACATCACGAACATTGTTTTCTTTTAGAATATCAAGCATAGTAATAATATCTCTTGGTCTATAAAAAGAATACCTTAAAAATTCTATAAAAGAAGTAGCTTCTTTTTCAATTACTCTATTTGTATTTGAAGCATCATATGGAAAGTAATATTGCCAGGACTCACCCTCTTTAACATCTTTTGTTTGTTGCGATGCAAGTTGATGGTCAATAAGTAAAAATAGTTTTGAACTCTTGTATTCACGATACTCAGTAACCCAATCAAGTAAAACCGAATTACTACGTATTTTAGTATTAAGATTCTGAAGACCAAGTGACTGAAAGATATCTGGCCTTACTAACAACACAACTCTTGCTCTACCAGGAGAATCCTTTATTGTTGGGAAAAAGTCATTATTCAATTCCCAAATTGCATTAGATAAACCTTTGATACATTCAAGATAATCACTAAAAGGAACTGAATCAGGTCTAATATCTATTCCATCTATAAATAATATATGGTTATTTTTTAATTTAATTGAGGATAGCGCATTTTTAAATTTCTTTTCTATGTATAATAAATTAATTTGAAATCTACTTTCATTAAATTGCTTAATTTCTTTTTCTTCTCCAGCAAGTTTTGCATGTTTTGACATTAATTCTGCTGCAAATTTTGATTCTACAATAAATTGCATAGCTTGAATTATCTCAGGTGAAAAAGCAGAACAATAATATTCATCTATTACATCATGCAAAAATTTAAATTTTCCAAAATTCTTTAATATTGAAAGATTTGGTTCTTTTTCATAAATTTCTTCTGAAAGTAAAAGTAATAATATCACTTTCCAAATACTTGAATAATCTGATAACTGTAAGTTTTTTTCTTGTTTTAATGTAATAAATTTTTGATAATCAGTTTCACGTATAAATTTACTAAAAGCAATATTGTTTTTATATCTATTATTGGATAAATACAAAGAATAAGCTGTTTTACCAGTTCCTTTATCTCCAATTAAAAAACTAACTTCGGGCTTACATAAGTTTTCTAAAAAATCATTTTTAATAAATAAATTATTAAATAAATTTTTACTATCTCTTCTTTTATAGTTTTCGGCATCTGGAAAACCAAACTCTAACTCATGTACTTTTTTCATTAATATCTTCCTACTAAATTATATTTAAAATTATTATATCTTAAATTAATAATTTTAATATTAATATTTTAATATTCGGGGGACAGTTGCCACCTTAAAAAAACTTTACAAAAGGAATATTATGGATTTAAACAAAAAACTTACAAGGATAGAGTCAAAAGGTGAAGAGAAAAAAATTAATCTTCGAATGCAAAAAGGTAAAGCTGAAGTTTTAGAAATTTTAGCAAAAAATTATGGTGTTACAGTATCTACATTAATTAGAGAAATGATTGATAATTCATTATTAGAATTACAAAGAGAATTAGTTGTAGTAGAAGAAGGCTTAGGTATTACTATTACAGAAAAGGATAATAATAAAAGAGAGATTAGATATTTATCTTCAATATTAGAATTACTTGCACCGGATATAGAATATTCAGGAAATAGTAATGACTTTAAATCATTAGATGAATTTGACCATTTTTTAGTAGAAAACTCAAGATTATCAGTTAAATATGGTACAGCATTTGAAGCAAATGGAATTGCTCCTATTTCAGAAAAGAGTTATCACTTTAAAAGAGAGACTATAAATAAAAAGGATTCAGAATGAATGTAACAATTCAAGGAACAATAATTGATTTTTATGAAAAACCAATATTCGTAAATAAAGAAACTGGTGAAAGTAGCCCAAAAAGATATGCGGTTCAAATGCTTTCAAATATTAAACTAAATAATGGTGAAACAAAAAAAGATTTAATTGATATAACTATTGATGAAACTAATATCAATAAGTATAAATCAAATATTGGAAAAGAGATAGAGATAAACTGTAAGTTGTATTCAAAAACAGCTATTTCATTAACTGCAGTTTAAACAAACAGTCTTAAGGAAATAATAACTTGGCGGTTTTCTTCCTAAAGACCTAATAACCCCATACAAGGATATATAAATGAATTATACAAAACAATTCATTAACAATGGCGTAAGCACAGAAGATATAAGAAGTAAAGAGGTTTGTACACGCAGTGTACAAACTCTTTCTTCTGTATCTTCCTTGACTACTTATAAAGAAGTTGTGGACATACACAAAAAACATAGAATATATGGGTTAACATTGTATGACTATAAACAAGTTCAAGAAAAGATAAAAAATCAAAATTCTTTTTTAGAATACAATTACATTTATGACAAGATATCTAGTTCAAAGATACCACTAAAAGATTTAGTAATATCTGCAAATCATAATCCAAATAGATATCATGCTTTAATTCAAAATAGAATTAATACTCTATGTAATGAAGCTAAAGAAAAAGATTTAAAACCAATCTTTATGACATTAACTTTACCAAGTGAATATCATAAATATAAAACTAATAAAAAAACTAAAGCTTTAGAAATCAATCCAAAATATAAGTATATTAGCCCTAGGGAAGCAGTAAAAGAATTAACTAGGATGTTTGCAAGACTTAGACAAGATAGAAGTCTTAAAGAGCTTACAAAAGATGAAAGAATCTACTTTAGAGTAAATGAACCACATAAAAATGGTACTCCACATACTCATGTACTATTATTTATACCTAAACATCGAATTAACAAGATAGTAACTGCTTTTAAAAGATTGTTTGATACTAAAGCAAATGATATTCAAACAGATATTGAAAATGCAACTGCCTATGTAATGAAGTATATAAATAAGACTCTACCTCTTTCAAAGAAAGATAATCTAAGTATGAAAGATAAGTATTTAAATGCCTGGTATTCAAAACATAGAATAATTAGATTTAATTGCAGTAGAACACTTGCCCCTCTTAGTTTATATAGACTTTTATATCAAACATTTAATCTAAAAGAATTAACTAAACTCATGAAAAGTAAATCACTCTCAATTTTTGTTCTACTTGAAAATAGAGATAAAGTCATGCAAGTATTCTATAGAGAAGAATTAATATATGAAAGAAGTGAAAACTTTTCAATAAGAAATGGATTATTAGATTTTGATACTTAATTAAAGTATGAATATAGAAGAGAGTTTTCTCTCCAATAAATAAGGAATATTATGAGTGATTTTTTAAAAGAGTTAGATGCAATAACAAAAGAATTAAACGAATTTAACGAACAAGTAAAAGTAATGAATGCAACAATACAAAAAGCTATTCAAGAAAATAAATTATCAGTAAAAGACAAGAATGGAACAATATATATACTATCTACTTTTGAAGAATATGAAAGTGCATTTGATACCGGGGTAATGATATTTGGATTGAAAGAATTATTTCCAAATTGTGAATGCCAAGATTTTTGATACTTTTTTGAAAAGTATATACAGATTGTCGAGGGCTTCAGTCCCTCCCTTAAACAGCAAATGAAAGGAGTGAAAAGAATTATGTGTAATTTTTTGAGAATAACAGAAGTTATGAAAAAGACGGGTATTGCTAAAAGTACTATATGGCTTTGGGTTAGTGAAGATAAATTTCCTAAACCTATTAAATTAAGTCCTAGGATTACAGTATGGGAAGAAGAGAAAATAAATTATTGGATGAAAGAAAAATTATAAAATGATTTATGATATAATTATCATTATGAAAAAAGAAGAAATTTTAAATAAATTAAAAGAACTAAAACCAATATATCAAAAAGAAGGCTTAGAAATACTTGGAGTATTTGGAAGTTATGCTAAGGATACTAACACTAAATATAGTGATATTGATATAGCTTATAAATTAGATTATGAACAATTTTCTAAAAGATATATTGGTGGATTT
>Ga0105357_10001101_pt1 | contig 14644 bp, 13 predicted proteins | sample GOMGulsemesocosm_4_FD_83660 | JGI IMG/M metagenome (GOLD analysis project Ga0105357, IMG submission 83660) | Methane-oxidizing microbial communities from mesocosms in the Gulf of Mexico - GOM15B Gulf of Mexico | ecosystem: Environmental > Aquatic > Marine > Cold seeps | place: USA: Gulf of...
CAAGTGGTATGTGCCTTACTTCACGGCGTTTTCCTTCCCGCTGGCGCGTGCCAACGAGTATGAGGCCGATGCCGCAGCGGCAAGAGTGACCTCGCCGGGTGCGATGGCGCAGGCGCTCACGGCGGTCAACGTGGTTGGCAGCTACCTGGACGAACGTTATTGGAGCGATATCCACCGCAGCGCCGTGGACCTGCCGCGCCCCGCCTTTGCGCCTTTCGAGCGGCTGGCAGAGCGGCTTTCATCGGATATCGAACCGGCATCCACGCAGCTTTGGCTGGAGCATGCCCTGGAGCGCAAAACCACATCGGCCGACACCCACCCATCCTTGTCTGACCGCCTGCAGGCCCTGCAACAGACCCTGCACCTGGTGCTGCCGGCGCGTGAGGAGCGTGCTGACCTGCTGCTCGGCCCGGCATTGCAGAGCATTACCCAGGAATTGGATGGCCAGTGGGAAGAGGCCATTCTGCCAGCCTGGCAACAACGCTATGAAACCGCTACTCAGGGCCGGAGACGCTTGCAGGAATTGGAGGTTTGTATAACGGAAGGTACCGCCTTGAATGCGTCTGAGGCCTACGAGCGGGCCTGCTTGACCGAAGAGTTTGGCAGCGGTGCGGAGGATGCACTCGAACAGTTCCGTCAATTGCAGCAGCAGGAGCCGGATAACCCGGTTGCCTGTTTTGCGCTGGGGTCACGTTTGCTGGGTCGCGATGACGAGGTTGGCCTGGATCTGGTGCAGCGAGCAATAGCGCTCGATGACGACGCCATGCTGCCCGGTTACGAGTTGCTGCGCGATTTCTGTTGGCGGCATGGGCAGGAGGCTGCCGCCCACGCCTGGCACGACAAGCTGATGCAGCGTGCTGAACTGCTTCAGCGCGCGCGTGCTGAGCGTGAGCATCTCAGCCTGAAGGACAAGTTTGATCGTCATGGGCTACCCGAAGAGGTCATTGCCGAGGTGCGTGCCTGCCTGAAATCCATTCGCGGGTTACGCAAGGTCTATCTGCTACGCAAGCGCCTGAACCTCTTTCCTGAGCAGCCGCTTTACGTAGTGGGTTTTTCCTGCACGCCCTGGTGGGGCATTTACCGGCGCAAGCGCGAGGCCGGCATTGGTCAGCGGATAGTCGACGAACTAAAACTGCCGGGGGAGATTTTCTGCCTCAGCGTTGATGGCGATAACTACCGATTTGGCCGCAAGTTCAGATGGAAGCGCGGTACCCGAGTACGCTGACCTAGCGCCCGAGTGGCGCTGCGCAGGCTTGGGCAACCCATACTGCTTGCCACGGTGCAGACAGGTCAGGGTGCCTAACCAGGCAGTCAACCGAATGCCAAAAGCGTGGCGCTTTTGGTTCCCTCCGCTGCGCTCCGGCGCCGGTTACCGCAGGCGTTAGACCCTAAAAGAGGTATGTGATAGTGCTAAGAATGATCGTAGGTTTCGCAGCCGCCATACTCGCAGCTGCCGTCTCAAGTGCCACGCTGGAAGAGCATGTAACCAGCAAATGCGGAAAGTATGGCGAGCCGGAGTTCGTGTTCTCTGTAGGCCCCGCTTCCGTTGTTACCCAAGATGCTTCCTGGCTTATAACTTCTCTGGAAGCGATGGTGGCGAGCGGCGAGCGATTTAAGCCGGGTGAAATCCTGTTAATTGGGCCGGTTCCCCTCAAGGTCGAGGCGACGTCAAATGGCAGATTGCGACTTCTCGAGCCTGACATGAAGGCCATGCCTTTCAATTATGTTGATTCGGTGGGCGCCACGCTCAATATGGTTCGGCGCCAGAAAGATGCCGTGCAAAGTCTTGATGCAAACGCTTCTCCCGATTTTGCACCACTACATCTCCCCTTGTTGGTTAGCTCTGATGCACTTCAGGCGCGGGTTATCCTCATGCGTCGTGATTCTTCCCTACAAATGGGCACGAACTGGGTGCTCATGGATGCAGAGAGCAAGCTTAGTGCCGACGAGCTTACATTTCGACCAATGTCTGTCTACGAGGCCATGCTCCAACGACCAGAAATTCACGACTTTCTGGCCCTGCCAGATGGGTACTCTGTAGCAGTATCAGGCCAACGGGATTTTGTAATTCTCAAAGGCGACCAGACCGCAACACCAGTCAAGGGCAGCTATCTCTTCGGACTTCAAGCTACACCCTAGTTAGTCGTTCAAGGTGGCCGCCCACCGCGGGGCGCGGCACCTTAACTCAAGCGTCAAATATCATGCACCAATCACACTAAGGTTAAGGTGCCGCTGTTTATGATGCGTGGCACAGATGACTTCTGCGTCGGTAAAGCCGGATACTTTTGGGGGTAAGTAAATGCAGATCAGAGCAATGCAAGCCGCTGACCTTTCGGCCGCTGCAGAGGTTCATCAGCAGGCGTTTATTCGTCAGAAACAGTCGCTCCAGTGGCTGGAGTCAAGCTTGAATGCCTTTCCACGATTTCTGTCCTTCGTTGCAGAAGAGCAGGCCGGTATTGTGGGTTACATTCTTTGGGCGCAAAAGAGCGGCTTTCGCGATCAGGCTGTAATGGAGCTGGATCAGGTTGCAGTGCTTCCAGCGGAACAGGGCAGGGGTATTGCCCGTTGTCTGATAGATGAGTCTTTGCCGTTGGTAAAGCAACAACTTTGCAGACAGGGCTCGACGCTCAAACACATTATCGTGAATACCCGTGCCGACAATCATGCGCAGCGCTTGTACCGGAGTGCCTTGGGCGCGGAAGTGGTAGCGACCATTGCTACGTTTCTTTCCTTTAAATCGATGAGGTATTTATGCTGGCTCGACAGTTGGACAGCAATAACCAGGAATAATGGCAAGGAGTCACATGCGCCCGTTGCTTGTGTTGTTAATCATTATGCTCGCCGGCTGCGCCGCGCCCAGCAAGCGCGCGACACTGCCGCCTCGCACTCATGAGCCCTGTTTTGAATACAAGACCTGTACGGTTGCCGTGCAGCGAGCTATCTCGAGTGTTTGGATGCGTCCCGCTACGGCAAGAAACGGTATGCAGGTATCTGTACTTGTTAAGTTGAATAGTGACTATGACGTGAGGGAGCAACGTATAACCGAGTCCAGCGGTGACGCCGCATTTGATCAGAGCGCACTGACGGCGATTTCTGACGCGGCACCTTTCGACGAGCTGAATGGCTTGGAACCTCTGATGGGATTCTTTTTGTTCCATGAGTTGCGCTTTCAGTTCAAGCCAGAGGATTTGAAACGATAATAACCACACCATTCAAGGGCGGCAGCTGACTTGCTGGGCGGCAGACATCAGCATGTCGCCTTGTACCGGTTGCATAAGCTGGGTGGCTGTATGCACAAGGCAGGGTAGCGGTTGGGTGTTTTTCTTGTGCAAGTAGTGAGTGCCTTTTCGTTTCGGCCAGAAGTAAGGGTTGCAGCGGATGAAGAGGGCTCGATTGGTCTTTATATAAGGTCGGTATCTGATGATAAAAACAACAATATCGGCGGGTTGGGTTGTGGTGGTGCTGTCTCTGGCAGGATGCGCTGCGTCTTACCCTGAATATAAAAGCGCTGACACGGCGGCAGTGACTTTCAAGTCAGCTGTTATGGGTACTTCGGTTTGGGTGCCCAAGGGGCGCAAGTGCTTCGAAGCAAATGGTAGTCAGCATTACGGCAACTGGTCAGGTACCTCGGATGCGTGGAGCGTGGGTTTTATCGGTAGCTCGGACGTTGCCAAGCCTCATGAGCGTACTGCTTTCGATAAGGCGCTAGGGATGCAATACGAGCGTACGGTGAATGTGCCCGCTAACCTGGAGTTCGCGTTTTATGTGGATGGCATTACCGAGTTCGGGTACGCCTCGAATCGGTATTGCGGCTTGATGCCAGCCTTTACTCCGAGGGCAGGCGATGAGTACGAGGTTCGCTTTCGGTCGCGGGGTCGACATTGTTCTGTCGAGGTCTTTGAAATAGACAAAGGCACCAGAGGGCTCTTCAAGGTAGACGTACACTACTATCCGCGGTGCGGCAGTTAAGCTGATTGGCGTCACGCCTTTCGAGTGGGGGGTGTACCCCAGGGATAAAATGCTTTTTCACGGCAACGTTTCCTCGGTAACCGCGCTTTTTTTCAGTCAGCGGCAGGGCCATAAAGGTCATGTTTTAATGTGCGCTTTGCTCTGGCTGCATTTGGCCGAACTTTCGATCACATGGAGGTAATGTGGGCCTGATCATTCTCCCCCTGCTGGCGGCCTGGTTTGCCGCTTTCGTCTATTCGGGATTTATGTTGTACGCGATCTTCAGCGGCGATAAGCCACTTTGGTACGCTGCTGCCACGCTTGGGTTTGGGGTCGTGTTGGCCTTGGTTTACCTGCGAATAGGCCTGTCGGGCTTTAAAGCCAGGGAGACGGTGTGGGCCTTCGAGATACACTTGTTTTTCCTGCTCAACAAGGTGGCGATTGCGGTGTTTGTGGCGGCGGCGGTGTGCTATTTCTTCGGCTGGGGTGCGGCAAACTTTGCGCATATCAAGGCGGTGTGTTTTGTCTTGAGCTTTGCTGTGTCGGCGGGAGCGCTGATGGGGACGGTTTACGCTGATAGCTTCCAGCAAAGGCACGGGATCGGTACCACCTATTGAGGGTTGTAGTGGCGGGCCTCAGGCGTATTATCTCGCGACCTGGAGGTGGGCTGCACCCAGTCTCATAGGCATCTAGCTCAATTCATTGCCGCGACCGACGCAGGCCCGCATCGGTCGCGGCTTCCATCAGTTCTCCGTGCCGCAGAAGCGCTCTTCGCAAAGGTTCTGATAGCAGTTCACCAGCGCATCGATGGTACACAGGAACTCGCCATTCCCTGACTTGGACTCCTTGCAGACGGGATCAGGTGACCAGATAAGCTCCGCTTTCAAGCTGCTGCCGCAGAACTCGGCTGCCTGGTTGCGCAGGCTAAGTTTGGCAAGATCAACCGCCGCATCGCGCTTGAAGAAGGTGCCCGAAGTGCCGGTGAAGGGGTAGTCGCGACCAGAGCCCACATACTGATTGGCTTTAGGCTGCGGGGGCTGTGTTGATTGCTGTGTTTGGGGCGCTGTCGTCCCTGTTCCTCCGCTACGGGCAGAAGCGGAGGCCGCTTTGGTATTGCTCGTGGTGGAGGTTGCTTGCGCCTGCGTCTGCGCGTTGCTTGCTCCGCCCGGTGTCTGGTTTGTTGGGGTTTTTCTATCCGCAGCACCTGGTGACTCAGCTGAGGTGGAGCTTGCTGTTGCGGCAGGAGTGCTTGTTGTCGCGGTAGTGCTGGTCTCGGCTTGCTGAGCGCCAGCTCTAGTGCTGGCGCTTGCGTTAGCTCTGCTGCGTTCCAGCTCTGCGTCATAGCTGCGCTGCAAGCTGCGCATTTGGCCGGTATTGCCGTCGCTCATGACATCCGTCATAAAGGCACTGCCAATGGCTGCTTTGGAGGCTCCGTCTATATCGGCAGAGCCAATCACTGCGGCCCCTGCTGCGAGTGCAGTGAGCTGTCCGAAGTCGACTTCGGGGTTTTGTCGGTCGTCGGCGACCCAGCGGCCATTGTCCTACTGGTCGCGGTACTCAGCGCCATCGCCTATGAGCCCTCTGGAGCGAACATTGAACCAACCCTGTTTTTTTCCGTTTACATAGCGGCCGGCGATGAAGTCGTGGGAGTAATCACCGAAGTGGAAAACCGACTCTTCAAAGCTGATACCGTGCTGCTTGCCCTCTTTCCATTGGCCGACGACCAGTTCGTCTAGACCATTAGTCCAGGCGCCTGGGCCGTTGAGCAGGGCGTTCTGATAGTTGCCTATCCACACCGCGCGAAAGCGTCCACCTTCATAATCAAACACGCGTTGTTTAGCGCCAAAGCCGTTCAACTCGCCCTGTGAAAAGTGCCCGACAGAGCTGACCACCATGTTCTGAGTGTATTTGAACAGGTGCATACCGAAGCCATCGAGTTGGCCCTGGTGATTGAAGTCGCCGTAGTTGTAACGTTGGTAGCCGTTTGTTTGCAGTTCGCTGCTCAGCATGCGTGCGGTGCTAGTAGTGCCCGGGATGCCGCCAATCTGAACAACCCGCGTGCCGCTTTTGCGCAGCATGGTGAAGATGCCTTCGGTCATCACGCCATGTTCGAACCGGCCGACAAAGCGTGCGTCTGATTGCGCCGCTTTGGCCTCGGCCACGCCATGGGCAACTCCATCGACACAACTACCACGCACAAACTGCCAGGTGAAACTGGTGGGCTCAGTATCAAGGTTATTGAAATGGGCACTGTGGTCGGTAATGCGACAGTCGTTCCGGGTCTCCAGGCTGGGGTAGTACGCGGCAACCGCCGCAGGGAATCCGGCGCGCGCAAGCTCGATGTCGCGCAGCAGGGCTGACTGATCATACTCACCCTGAAAATTGTCCAGTATCGCTTGGTTGCGAGGGTTGAAAACCTTGTCGTAGGGCGGTTCTTTGGGAGTTGTAGCGCGGGTGATGTTGCGGATGCGTCTTTCCAGGTCCTGCATAACCGGGTCCCTGATGTAAGGGTTGCTCCCGTCTGCGTTAATACTTTGTACAAAATCGCTATGCCAGTCGTTGGAGGTAGTGGCGCATCCACTGAGTAGCGCCACTACTGCGGTGGCAAAGATGAGTCTGATCGGATGGCTGCTCACGATTCCTCCCTGGAATGAATGGCCTAACTTGGCTAGTTGGGCTTCATAGTAGCTTTTTGCCGTTACATTTCAAATGTGCCGGTGGCATCACATTCTTTGCTTGGATTCGGCATTTGCACGCCTCACAGTCTCCGACGGGTTCTCCCCAAACAACACCTTGTAGTCCTTGGCAAACTGCCCCGCATGCCAGAACCCCCAATTGGCGGCAGTGATGGCGATGGGTGTGTCGTGCCGCGGGTCGCTCAGGATGCGGCGTACCTGATTCAGCCGCGCGGTGCGCAGAAATTGCAGCGGACTGATGCCAAGGATGCTTTCAAAGCTGTACTGCAGCGTACGGCGGCTGACGTGAGTGAGTTCGCACAGCTCGGTCATACTCACCGCTAGCTGGGGGTTGGCCGCCAGATGCGCCTTGACCTGGTCGACGACCCGCTTGCGGTGGCTATAGCTGGGGGTGGTGTGCGAGGTCATGTGCTCTTCGCTAAGCAGGGCGAGCAAGGCCGTAGTGGCCAGGTCTTGCTGTAACTGACTATTCAGGCCGTTGGCGCTGTGATTGACCACTCGCTCCAGCAGAAAACGCACCTGATCCAGCTTGTGTTGCTCAACTGTTAGCCGCGGAGCTGATTCAAGCTTGGTCAGGTTAATTGTGCGGCCCTCGCGTTCGGCGGCGCGCAGCAGTACTTCTTCCTTTACCACGATGCCGTAAATGTCGAAGGCCTCGGGTGTCATCAACTCAAAGTCGCGGTCGCCTGGGCGGCACATCAGCTGGTTGCTGTCGACCTGCAGGCCGTTTATGCGGCAGTCGGCGGTTTGTGCCGGAATTCCAAGCCAGACGGCATCCTTCCAGACGTTGCACTGCTGCCTTAACGAGCGGTTGGTGTGCTCCTTGAACAGCTGAAAGCCCTCCAGTGCCACCTCATCAATACGCCCGTAAAAACGGCCGGCGCCCAACTGGTCGTATTCCTGCTGCCAATTGGTCAGGTTGTGGGCATGTTCGTCGGCGTCCTGTGCCTCGTGGGTGCTCCGTCCTGGTGCGTCGGGCGATATAGGTGAGTGCATCGATGGGCTTCTGCAGTTGGCCTCTAGGCTTGAAATGATCGGTTTCTGGTCAGGCTGGTGTTTCAACATCTTGAATTGGCGAGCAAATTTCGATTTGCCAAAACTTGATAGTGCGCTGGTACAGCAATCGCAGCATTGGCTGGTATCGATTGCTGCTATTACGCGACGTTGCCGCATTTTAGCAGCAAGTTCTGTGCCCGAGGTAACCATGACTGACATCTATCGCTACACACTGGGTAGCACGACCTATCAATTCCGTGGCCTGGCCGAGCTGATGGCCAAGGCGACGCCACAGCGCTCTGGCGACCGTCTGGCCGGTGTGATTGCGCTCTCGGCAGAGGAACGCGCCGTGGCGCAAATGACGCTAGCCGATGTACCGCTCAAGACTTTTCTGAACGAAGCGCTGGTGCCCTATGAGCAGGATGAAATTACCCGGCTGATCATCGACGAGCACGACCTGGCGGCGTTTGCGCCTATAGCGCATCTGACCGTCGGCGACTTTCGCAACTGGCTACTCAGCGACCACGCCACGCCGGAGGTGCTGCAGTCCGTCCGGGCCGGCATCACGCCGGAGATGGCGGCGGCGGTCAGCAAGATCATGCGCAATCAGGATCTGATTCTGGTCGCAAAGAAGTGTCACGTGACCACCGCCTTTCGCAGCACCATCGGGCTGCCAGGTCACCTGTCTACCCGGCTGCAACCCAACCATCCGACCGACGATGTGAATGGTATCGCCGCCAGCATTCTTGACGGCTTGCTGTACGGCAACGGCGATGCGGTGATCGGCATCAACCCGGCGACCGACAACGTCGCCCAGGCGATCAAGCTGATGCAGCTGATGGGCGAGGTGATCGACAAGTATCAGATCCCGACCCAGTCGTGCGTGCTGACCCACGTGACCAATACCATCGAGTGCATCGAGGCCGGTGCGCCAGTGGATCTGGTTTTCCAGTCGATTGGCGGCACCGAGGCGACCAACAGCAGCTTCGGATTCAATCTGGCGACTCTGGCCGAGGCGCAGGAGGCTGCGCTCGGCCTTAAGCGCGGCACCGTGGGCGATAACGTCATGTACTTTGAGACGGGGCAGGGCAGCGCGCTGTCGGCCAATGCCCACCATGGTTTGGATCAGCAAACCTGTGAGGCGCGTGCCTATGCGGTGGCGCGCAAATTCAATCCGCTGTTGGTGAATACCGTGGTGGGCTTTATCGGTCCGGAGTATCTGTTCGACGGCAAGGAAATCACTCGCGCCGGGCTGGAGGATCACTTCTGCGGCAAGTTGCTTGGCGTGCCCATGGGCTGCGATGTCTGCTACACCAATCACGCCGAAGCTGATCAGAACGATATGGACAACCTGCTGACGCTATTGGGCGTGGCGGGGTGCTCCTTCGTGATGGGCATTCCGGGCTCGGACGACATCATGCTGAATTACCAGACCACCTCCTTTCACGATGCGCTCTATGTGCGCCGCGTGCTGGGCTCGCGGCCAGCGCCGGAGTTTGAGCAATGGCTCACCCGCATGCAGATCATGCGCGACGCCGACCGGCACATTCTGCACGACGCGCTACCCGAACCCTTTGCCCGCTCGCTGATTGCGTTGCCGGGAGGCCGCGCATGAGCAAGCCGGACGATCAGCACCTGCAGCACGGCAAAGTGGTGGATAACCCCTGGCGCCGACTGCGCGAGTTTACCGATGCGCGCATCGGCCTGGGCCGCGCGGGTATCAGCCTGCCGACCAGCGAAATGCTGGCCTTTCAGCTAAGCCACGCCCAAGCCCGTGATGCGGTGCATTTCCCGCTGGATGTGGACGCGCTGTGCGCGCAGTTGGCGCATTTGAGCAATCTGCCGAACGGCGCGCCCTTGCGTTTGCACAGCCAGGCGCAAGACCGCACCACCTACCTGCAGCGGCCTGATCTGGGCCGCCTGCTGGACGACGCCTCGCGCGATCAATTGGCGGCCCTACCGGCGAGCAGCAGCCAGAGTGATCTGGCCATCGTGATTGTGGATGGCCTGTCTTCCTTGGCGGTGCAACAGAACGCGGCGGCCTTTCTCGCGCCGCTGCTGGCGCTGCTGCGGGCCGAGGCTGAGCCTTGGCGGCTGGCGCCGGTGACGGTAGTCGAGCAGGGCCGGGTGGCGGTGGGCGACGGCATTGGCGAGCTGCTGAACGTGCGTGCGGTGTTGCTGCTGATTGGCGAGCGCCCCGGCCTGAGTTCACCCGATAGCCTCGGCCTGTACCTCACTTGGAATCCCAGACCGGGGCTGAACGATGCCGCGCGCAACTGTATTTCCAACGTGCGTCCGGCAGGGCTGCCCTACGCAGAGGCGGCGAGGCGCGTGCTCTATCTGCTGCGCGAGGCGCGGCGGCTGAACCTCTCCGGCGTGAAGCTGAAAGACCGAACCCAGGACGAGGTGATTGAGCACGGCGGCAGCGGCAAGAATTTTCTGGTTTCCGAGTAACGCAGCACGCGCAACACAAGGCTTTAAACCAACAGCAACTTTCATTTAGAAAAGTAGAGGAATAACCATGTCGACAGACAATCAGGAGTACCTTGCCAAACGGCAACTCAAGCGCGGCACCGCGGGCTGGATTCTGCTTGCGGGGCTGGGTGTGTCTTATGTGATCTCTGGCGATTTTGCCGGCTGGAACTTCGGCATCGCTGAGGCGGGTTGGGGCGGCTTTGCCATCGCAGCAGTATTGATGGCGCTGATGTATCTGACCCTGGTGCTGTCACTAGCCGAGATGTCGGCAGCCATCCCGGCGGCGGGCGGTGGTTACAGCTTTGCCCGCCAGGCGATGGGCCCCACCGGCGGTTTCATGACCGGGCTGGCGGTACTTATCGAGTACGCTCTGGCACCGGCGGCCATCGTGATCTTTATTGGCTCGGCGGTGGAGTCGTTGCTGGGTGTCAACGGCCCCTGGGTGTACGCAGCCTTCTATCTGGTGTTTGTGGGTATTCACCTGGCCGGTGTGGGCGAGGCGCTGAAGGTGATGATGGTGATCAGCGGTCTGGCCGTGTTTGCCATCGTGGCCAGCGGTGTGGCGCTGGTGATGCACTTTGATGCCAGCAACCTGTTTGACATCGCCGCGACCGAGGCCGCCGGAGCCAGCGACATGCTGCCGTTGGGTTGGTACGGCGTATGGGCGGCACTGCCCTTCGCCATGTGGCTGTTCCTCGCGGTGGAAGGCGTACCGCTGGCTGCTGAAGAAGCCAAGGACCCAGGCAAGGATGTGCCCAAGGGCATTATCGGTGCCATGGTCTTCCTGCTGTTCACTGCGCTGCTGGTCGTGGTGCTGGTGCCGGGCGCAGCTGGTGCCAAGGCCATGGGCGAAAGCGCAGTGCCGCTGGTCGATGCGCTGAACGCCACTGGTAACGGTAGCCTGGCCACGCTGGTCAACGTGCTGGGTCTGGCCGGTCTGGTCGCCTCTTTCTTCTCGATCATCTACGGTTACAGCCGCCTGGTGTTTGCGCTGTCGCGGGCCGGGTACCTGCCCAAGTCGCTGTCATTGACCACCGAGCGCAAGGTGCCGGCACGGGCGTTGATCGTCCCGGGTATCTTTGGCTTCCTGGCTTCGCTGAGCGGTGAGGGTGACCTGATGCTGGCCATGGCGGTCGTGGGTGCGACTGTGTCCTACGCGCTGATAGCGCTGAGTCATATCCTGCTGCGTATCAAGCAGCCTGATCTGGTACGCCCGTACAAGACCCCCGGCGGCGTGGTGACCTCTGGCACGGCATTGGTGCTGTCGCTGGTCGCCCTGACCGGTGTGTACGCTTTCGACCCGCGCGCCTTCTTCTTCACCATGGTGCTGTTCGCTGTCGGTGCGGCTTACTACTTCGCTTATAGCCGCAAGCATCTGGTGGCCAAGTCGGCCGATGAAGAGTTTGCCATGCTGGCTGACGCGGAGGCTGATCTGGCGGCGGCCTGAATTGGGTGGGTTACGCTGAGCAACAAGGCCGCCTGCGGGCGGCCTTTCTTATGGGCACCATTTCTGTCGGTCAAAACGGGACCCACTCGGCAATTGCGATCATTTTGGCCTCCAGCTGCGGGCGTTCTGCGGTATACCGGCCGCGTGGCGAAGCAGGGCAGCTTCGCAGAGAATTGTCCCGGAGGCTGGATGAACAGGTTATGCAGGGCGGCGCTGATCGCTGTACTTTTCTTGGCTGGCGGTTGTGTCACCAGCGAACTTTATAAAACGCACGAGTACACCGAGACCCTGGATGCGGTGATGGTGTCGGCGGATGAGCAATGGATGGTCGTGCTAACGCCGGATCATCACTATGTGTTCCCCTTGCCAGAGGCCGTACGCAAGACCTTTGCCGCTGAGTTTCACGAGCAGGTTGGTGCACGCTTTGAAGGCTTTCAGGTCAACTCGCTGCAGGGTGTTTCCGGTCAATACCGTCTGTACATCAAAAATGCCAGCGAGGTCGACCGGGCGGCGGCATTGGCTGCGGGTTACCACGCCGAGGGTAATCTGTTGGCTTTCGAGGAGAGTATTGCGGGTACTCGCTACCCGGCGAATGGGCTGCGAGTAGATGAGACCATGCAAGCCCAGGCATTGAACCAGCGTTATCAGATTCGCGTAGAAGAAAGTCTGCGGCCGCACCTTCTGGGTTTGCGCACCCTAGTGACACCGCTGGCGGTTATGGCCGACGGCCTGCTGGTTGTTTTTTCTGTTCCGCCGGTGGTGGTGATTGGCACCGATATCGCTATTAATGGCGTGCAACCGTTCCACAATAATTAACAGCGGTGATGCATTGCCAAGGTCAGACTAGGCGTCGCGCAGCAAATCCTGGCTGTTGAGCAGCGCATACGCCACCTCCGGGTGCTGCTTCATGCAACGGCGGATGGCGGCGGGAATGGCCTTGCGGGTTTTACGGCATAACCCCGGCTGCGGCGCAAAGACCATGCCGATACCGCGTATTACGCGGATCTCATCGATGCCGGGGCCAATCTGCAGGCGTATGCCCAATTGTTCTTGCATGCGCTGTTGCAGATGCTCCAACTCCTGCAGACTGGTCACACTTTCGAGGCGCTCTACCAGCCGCCGTTCTTCATGCAGCGTCAGGCGCAGGATGCGTGCATCGGCACTCGGATCTTCCAGCAGTACGTCGCGATCGCAGTCGCAGGTACCAGGCGGACAGGATTGGCGTAGGGCGGTCGAGGTCATGTAAGGCAGCTGGCTTGAGCGTTGCGGTTATCGTGCGATGTTTTGCTGGCGGCTGCAATGACTGTGTACTGGAGTCTCTTTCGGTGGCGTAGCAAGCCCAGGAAGCTGATAACGGCGTGCGCTAGCCTGCCGTTGGAGCGCCAATTGGATGAGCTGTGTTGCCCTAGTTGCCAGGTGGGATTGCTATGAGATTTGCTAACCCGGCCTAGCGGTGTTGCAGAACTTAATTTAGTCGCGAGTGAGGTCGGCTTTTTTTCTTGCTGCGTGATATCTTTTTTGCGTTTGGGCCAAGGTCGGCCTCTTACCTACGCCCCTTTTGTGAGAAGGAACTCAAACCATGCGTCCCGAACTACCCCCATCACGTTATGAAAAGACATCTCCCTATCCTGAGCAGCACCTGGAGTATGGCGAAGATACGTTATATGGCGAAGAGCCGGCTCACCCGCATCTTGGCTGGTTATTGCTGCTGCCGATATTGCTGGTAATGGCGCTGGGCGCGTTTTGCTTGTTTGTGCCGGACAAGTGGCTTGCTGTAGAGCATATGGATCAGGCAGCGACTGCGATGCCCTTTGATCCCCCGCGAATCGAGACTCAAGCGGCTTTGCTGGGCGTTCCTCTGCCGTCTGCCAGCGTGCAGCAAAGGCTTCAGCAGCGTCGCGCCTTCTTCTCCGGCGATTTTGAGTTTCTGGACCAAAGTCTCAGTGCTCAACGACAGCAGGCTTTACTCAACCCGCAGCAAACCATGGACTACGATCCCTTTATTCAGGGGCTGGAAGATACCGCGCTGGCGGGTGTGGATGTCTGCCAACGGTGGTTGCAGGCGATGCCGGATTCTTACGTGGCGCATTGGGTATGTGCCGAGGTCTGGAATGACGGCGCCTGGGAAGCGCGTAGTGAAAAGCGCAGAAGCGACATCAATATTGCGCAAACCGTTCTGATGGAAGAGCGATTGCATCAGTCCAATCAGCTACTTGAGCGGGCGCTGACGCTTGATGAGCAGCCAGTGGAGGCACTGACCCTGCTTGCGCAGAATCACTTTCTTCTGGGTACCCGTGTCGATGAAGGCTTTGAGTGGGCGCAACTGCTCAATATATTCGACGGCAAAGATGCATCGTCGTCTGAACCCCGGCCGCACTCACGCACCACAGGCTTGGCTAGCACCTACATTGAGCGGGCGTTAGCGGTTTATCCGCGCTACTTGCCAGCACATCGGACCTGGGCCAATTTTCTGCAGCCTAGGTGGGGTGGGTCAGAGGCTCTGGTGCTGAGCGCCATAGATCAGGCGCAGCGAGCAGGTATAGAAGAGCCGGATTTGCTCGACATGCGTGATGACTTCGTTGTCTACCCTGCTATGTTTTCGACACCCGGTGCCACACAAGCCTACTGGGAAAAGGCAATCGCTCAACAGCCTACTCGCAAACGTCTGGAAGGGCTGCTGCATGACCAGGTTGGCCGGAAAAACTGGAAAGCCATAGTGCCCGCAGCCGAAGCGCTGATTGCTCGTTACCCGGATGACGGCGGCGCCTATTATTGGTTGGCGGAAGCCAAGAAAATGATGGGCCAGACCGATGAGGCGCGGGCCGCTCATCTTTACGCGGCTGCGTTGGGCAATGATGCAGCCGCCCAAGAGTTGATCATGGCCTTTATTCGCGGCGGCCTGGGCATCGACGAAAACTATGCCGGCCCGAGTCTTCCCCAGCTATGCCATTACAGCGCTGCTCTGGGCTCACCCATCGGTGCCAACTGCCTGGGCGCTGGGTACTTCGAGGGAGGCCAACCCGGTGTGCCCTTTGCGCGTGACCCCGCGCAGGGTTACGCCTGGCATTTACTGGCCTCCCGA
>Ga0105357_10001109_pt1 | contig 14580 bp, 11 predicted proteins | sample GOMGulsemesocosm_4_FD_83660 | JGI IMG/M metagenome (GOLD analysis project Ga0105357, IMG submission 83660) | Methane-oxidizing microbial communities from mesocosms in the Gulf of Mexico - GOM15B Gulf of Mexico | ecosystem: Environmental > Aquatic > Marine > Cold seeps | place: USA: Gulf of...
GCCATTTTCTTCATCAACCAAACGCTGTAAATTGGTAAAATTGTTACGAACAATCGTGGTTGCTGAATTTCGGGCTTCTTCGGTTTTAAAGCGAGCAACGACAACGTTATCGCGATTTAACTTAATTGACTGCCAGCGGATCTTGTCTTTGCGCAGCAAGCTCTTGATTTCGCTTTGGGTGGTTTCCAAACGCTTCTTCAAGGCCCTAGGAGTATCAACTTCTAATAAGAAGTGCACACCACCGGCCAGGTCCAAACCTTTCTTCATCGGCTCGGCGCCCCAAGAGCGTAACCACTGCGGCGTAGTCGAGGCCTGACTTAAGGCAACGACAAAATCAAACCCAAGTTCACGGCTCAAGGCCTCTTTAGCCTTGAGCTGATCATCCGCGCTGTACAAGCGAATCAACGCGCTTTTGCCGTCGCTCTTTTCGTCGAAGTGGCGAACATCCGCGTCGTCTAATATTTTAGTAAACTGCTCCACCACCCTGTCGTTTACTTCAAACGAGGCCGATTGCCCCGATATCTGGATAGCCGGGTCGGGAGCGTATAAGTTAGGCGCTGAATAGATAATGCCCAGGGCGGAGATCGCCAAAATGAGCAAATACTTCCAGAACGGATAGCGGTTTAGCATAATTTATTCCGTTAACATCAGTGAAATCTACTGCTTGACTACCAAAGCAAGAAAACTCGAGGCATAAAACTCAAATAGAGCCCCATGACCACAGTAAACAGTAAGACTTGGACCAAACGATGGTCCCAAATTCAAAAGCCCAGAATTATATAGGTTTGCACGAGAACAACAATCGTAAACCTGATTTCTTATTGGGCCTTGGGGTATTTATTGGGGGCGTTCACGGAAATTACAAGCTGCGGGCTTCGATACCAACAGATAACGGTTCCAGGCTGTGACGTTATGCAGGGCCGCTCGAGAATTTGAGCAATAAAACAACAATGACCACCTGCTGTGCTCAACATTCAAGCAAGCCGATAAAGCTCATAAGAAAAAGATCAACGTTGAGTAAGAAGACAGGAAAGCGAGAAGACGATAGATAAGAAAACCAATAGTAATTGGACCACAACAACGACAAGGTAACGATCTAAGGCTAACAAGAACCTGAAAAGAACTGAAAGAGAGTGAATAAAGGGTGGGGTCTAAAGGGTGGGGTCTAAAGAGTGGCGATCAAAGGATGGTGATTAAAGACTAGCGATCAAAGGGTGGTCATTAAACGATCAAAGGATGGTGATTAACGAGTACGATCAAAGAAAGGGATAAAATGTATGCGGGCTTTTTAAAAGTCCCTCCAGCTGCCGATTACTCGTCCTGACATTGCGCATTCCATATGCCAGCAACTGAAGGACACACAGGATAGCTCAGGTGCCAACCATTAAAACATAACTATAACTAGGTATTTTAATGCCCAGTCAGCCACAGCCGATGGCCAGAAGACCATCGACCTCAACCGCATTAGTCAAAAGCCGTATTAGCCGGCAGCCAAATCGGGCTCTAATGGCGGCACGTCCATCCCTAAGCGAGTATAAAATTCAACGACGAAAGCTTCTAAACGCTGCTGTTCAATAGCCTCTCTAAGCTCGGCCATGATCATTTGGTAGTGTCGTAAGTTATGAATGGTATTCAGTTGCGCTCCCAATATCTCGCCGCATTTATCAAGATGATGTAAATAGCTACGGCTGAAGTTTTCGCAGGTATGGCAGTCACAATGAGGGTCGAGTGGCCCGGTATCATGACGGTGTTTGGCATTGCGAATTTTCACCACGCCCTCGGTGGTAAACAAATGGCCGTTTCTGGCATTACGAGTCGGCATCACACAATCAAACATGTCGATGCCGCGACGTACCGCCTCAACGATGTCCTGGGGCTTACCCACCCCCATCAAATAGCGAGGCTTATCGGCAGGCATGGTGTGAGCTAGATGCTCAAGGATACGGACCATATCTTCTTTGGGCTCGCCAACCGACAGCCCGCCAATAGCGTAACCGTCAAAGCCGATTTTTTGTAGGCCATCCAAAGACTCTGTGCGCAAACCTTCGTACATGCCGCCTTGGACAATACCGAATAAGGCCGAAGTGTTATCCCCATGGGCGGTTTTGCTGCGAGCTGCCCAACGTAAAGACAACTCCATCGATTCACGAGCTTCCTCTTCGGTCGCGGGGTACGGCGTACACTCATCAAATATCATGACGATGTCAGAACCCAAATCACGCTGCACCTGCATCGCGATTTCTGGGTTCAACTCTACTTTGGAGCCATTTATAGGCGATTTAAAGACAACGCCTTCCTCGGTAATTTTACGCATATCACCGAGACTAAAGACCTGAAAGCCACCCGAGTCGGTGAGGATCGGCCCCTGCCATTGCATAAAGTCGTGCAGGTCACCGTGAGCTTTTATCACTTCGGTACCAGGGCGCAACATCAAGTGAAAGGTATTACCCAAAATAATATCGGCGCCAATGGCCTTTACGTCCCGTGGCAACATGCCTTTAACAGTGCCATAGGTGCCCACGGGCATAAACGCCGGGGTTTCAACAATACCGCGAGGGAAACGTAGACGACCGCGGCGAGCTTTGCCGTCGGTATTGTCAATCTCGAAACTCATTTTACAATCTTGGCTCACACTAGTGCCCCTTTATTGGCTTGCTCACCGACGCGCTCCAGCGGCGCATCGGGATTTGGATTAATAAACATGGCATCGCCATAACTGAAGAAACGATACTTTTGCTCTACCGCTTCTTTGTAAGCTGCCATCGTGTTGCCGTAACCCACAAAGGCCGATACCAGCATCAACAAGGTTGATTCTGGCAGATGGAAATTGGTCAACAAAGCATCGACAAGGTGGTATCGGTAACCGGGATAAATAAAGATATCAGTCTCGCCTCGGTAAGGCTCAATCAGCGCTTCACCGGCAGCAGCCGCAGCGGTTTCTAAGCATCGCACCGAGGTTGTCCCTACGGCCACTATTTTACCGCCCCGAGCCCGAGCCTTGTGTATTTGCTCACAAACCGTTTCATCAACTTCCATGACTTCTGAATGCATGACGTGGGCAAAAATATCATCGACCTTAACCGGCTGAAAAGTACCCGCGCCAACATGCAATGTCACAAAGGCGATATCCACCCCCATATCTCGAATGGCCGCCATCAACTCGTCATCAAAGTGCAAGCCTGCGGTTGGGGCCGCGACTGCGCCAGCTTTGTCATTATCACTGTAAACTGTTTGGTAACGCTCTTTGTCGCTGTCCACATCCTCTCGATCAATATACGGCGGCAAGGGCATATGCCCTATCGCCTCAAGCACCTCGAGCACGTCGTTGTTGCCAAAATCCAGCTCGAATAAAGCGCCTTGACGCCCTGTCACGGTCACTTCTGTGCCATCTTGCAAGACAATCACATTACCGGCCTTGGGGCTCTTATTCGCGCGGGTATGCGCTAAAACATGGTGCTGGGATATAACCCGCTCCACCAAAATCTCAACCTTGCCGCCAGTGGTTTTTTGGCCAAAAACTCGCGCCGGAATAACCCGAGTATTGTTAAACACCATCAAATCCCCAGGATTCAAATGCTTCAGTAAATCGGGGAACTGCTGATGAGCCATATCACCGGTGCTCCCATCTAAATGCAATAAGCGGCTATCGCGTCTTTGCGTCGGGGGCTGCTTGGCGATCAAGCTTTCGGGCAGTTCATAATGGAAATCTTGGCGGCGCATATCAAATCGCTTCGTTAGAGGTTAAATCATGTTATCAAATGGTTGGCCCTGGGCAAACCAAGGGTACTACAGCTCAGCAGCTAGCTGGGCTCGGCTACCTCAACTTAAATAGCTCGGCTAAAAAAGCTGCGCAGGTTATCGTAAAAGCCAAGCCTTGGCTATGATCAAGTTTCGAACAAAGGGGAATCTAAAAGAGGCGGCTGCCCATATACGTCGATCCAACGCCTATCAAGCATCCATCAAACACCTATTAAGCACCTATCAAACACCTATCAAGCACCAGAATAGGCACTGCGTTAAAGATAAGGTACCCGACAGCGGCACCAGAACCGCCACGACAGTAATAACGAAACATAGTGCCAGTACATCAGCATCACGACTGAAGCGCTAAAACCTCAACTTAGGCGGCAGCTTGGTTTTCTTGCCGCGCTTTTTTACGCTCTGCGAGCCGCGCCTGCATCTGCCGGCGCTCACGCAAGCCCGTCACAATATGGGTGGTTAACACCACGGGAAAGGTCAGCCCGACCAAGGCGTGCATATTAGCAACTATCCCACGGACCTCATCGCTCGAAAGGTAATAGAGAAGGTAGGCACTAATAAATTGGAAGACAAGGACGCTAACCAAGGCAATGCCAAAACCCCGTAAGCGCTTAAGCCGCCAGGTAGCACCAACATGGTTGATCAAAACAGAACCGTAGCTAATCATGACTAAAAACGCGGAGGCGCCGTGAATCATTAATACCGGAAACTGCAAGGGATGCCGCTGGGGCCCAAAGTCACCTTCGATGGTGATGAAGCGGTTTAAAATAAAAAAGCTAATGCCACTCAGCCAGCTTACGGCGAGCAAAATATATAACCAGCGCCGGAATACTAAAGGCATGCGAACATCGATATAAGACATAGTTGTTTACGCTTTTGTCACGGCCCTGTTAGTCACTAAAGTAAATTCACTTCACCGGCTTGATTCATGATCAAGCCCTGCCCGCCTAAAGATTGAATCAAAGCGCCATCTTCAGGGTGTAAAAACGCTAATTTTGTCAGTGCATCGGCGATTATGCAACTTTGCGCGAACACCGAAACACTATAGCTTTGATCAACAGCTGCGGCTTTGCGGGGATCGATCATGACACTTTGCCGCTGACCATCGCCACCGACAGAATCAGAATAATAACAAGCACTGGTCGCTACTGCGGGAGCTAACATCGGTAAATCTAAGTGGCTACTGGGGCTGTCAGGTAAACGCACCGCTACTGAACGCTCTTGCCACTGACTCATATAAAGATCCCCACCTGCATTGACCGTTATATCTATACCCTGAGCTTTAGATCCCCTCAAAACACTTTTAATCGCTTGGTCTACGGCATAGCCCTTGGCGATACCACCGAGGTCGATTAATACCGGGGCTAGAAATTCCACGCCGGCATCCGTCAGCACAATAGATTGCCAATTCCCGCCACTCTTCTCACCACTCACCCCAGTGGAACTCACGATAGAGTCTTGGTGTAAATTCGGTAATGAGCCTTGGCGAATAAGTGTGGGCGCAACGGTGATATCAAACAAGCCGTTGCTTGCATGGCTTATCATCAAAGCGGTTTCGAGCACCTCGCGCATAGGCGTAGACACGGCTACACACTCTGTCGCGGCTAAGCGGTTAACCTTGGACAGCTCACTTTGCGGATCGTGAAAGCCTAATAGATTGTGAACATCATTGATCGCATCAAAGGCGTCGATGCTCAGGTCCAGTAAATCATCCTCGCTTAATTCCGCTTTAATTGAGACTTCAACATAGGTGCCCAATAAGGGCTTACAGCGATTTAAACAATTCATCATTACCACGGCACAGGTGCATTGGGTTTTTAATCGGAGCTCTCAATCTCAAACAACTGCCGATTAAAACATAAAGTACGGCATTATAAATGGCGCAGCACTTGATCCCAAGTATGGCTAAGACGATTTATACCATCGGTGATGTGCCGGCACGATAAGGTAGCACCAGAAATATTTTTAATTTGATGATCAAGCTTTAAATGCTCGGAATGATCTTTGCCATCAAATTGCGCTTTCCATTTTGGATTAGCAACTTCATAACCATACGTTTCGCGGTAGGTCAGAATCTCCATTCCCATAACCTTACCTTCATTGCTGTACGCAAAAGCAATGTCGATGTTTTCATGTTTGCCAATAACCTGATCAACAATAAACCAACCATTGTCTGAGGTTTTCCAGGCTTGCAACTTTTTATTGCGAACACGAACATCGGAGGCTTTTTTGATCGAATCTCTTTGGGCGTCAGTCAGCTCTACAGCTACTGGACTCATATCAGTATTGCCCCATAATAATTTACGGGCCTGGTCGATACTCAAATAAGTTTTAGCTTGAACCTGCATCGCTGGCAACACAGAGCCTGCGGCTAATAGCGACATCGCTTTGGTAAATGAACGTCTATCCATCATATATCTCCTAGCGCTTTAGAGTTAACGACCTCATCGGTCTCGCCCTAAAATTTATTTACGGTAGAGGATCGCCCCACCGCAAAAATAAACGCCTTCCTTGGCGAAATTCCTAATTCACAAATTATTAATTCACAAGCTTCTGCTAAATTGCAGCCTTAAAATTCATAACCATAGGTGAAACCAATGTGCATACGCTCATGCTCATCCCAGTTACGGTTGTTGTTGCTAAAGGAATGCTGAGAACCGCCACCGGCGATCTGCCACAAGATACCACCGGTTACCCACCACTTTTGCTCGGCAAAGTGAACGGTTGGGCCAAAGTAGTTACCATTCTGGTGCTGGGTACCAACACGGAAGTCACTCAAATCAAAACTTGAACGCTTCAACGATGGGTCAAACTCGCCATCTTCCTGAGGATTCAAGTAATCTGATTGGTGACGAAATTCCAAACCAACAAACCACTGAGGCGCAACGCGGTAAGAAATACCAGCGGCGACATCTAAAGAGATCTCTTCTTCCAAAACGCCAGGTGATTTACGACGCTCAAATTCAACCTTGGTGTTCAATACAAGAACAAGCGTATCGTCCAAGAAATCTTTTTGTAAGAAAAGCGTAGTGGCAATAGAGTCTTGATCGATGTCAGCACCGTCTAAACGATACTTATCACGACGCTCGTAACCCAAACCAAGGGATACACCGATAGGGTCTTTGTAGGGGCTCAATACATTGTATTTAAGCGCAACCTCGTAGCCGCCAAACTGAGTATCTTTAAAGCCATCGCCAAGTTCAACAACATTGCCGTCGTCATCACAGCTGCCGCCCTGGGTTTCGATCATTGGGCCCATGCAATCGGCAACACGATAATCGTGCTTGAAAATCATACCTTCAATAGAAACGCTCAGCTTGTCGGTGATGCCGTATTCAAGCTCTGGACGTATATCGTGAAAGTCATAATCGCCAGAGTTTTTACCACGACGCCAAATATCGCTCACTTTTACTTCAAAACTACCTTCTGGACGAGTATCGGTACCCTTGGCATAAACCCAAAGATTTTCCCCTGCAAAAGCGGCCGGTGCCGCGATAGTGGCAGCAACAGCGGCCATCAACAATTTGGTCTTCATGTATCTCTATCCTCAATATTGATTGTATTGTGTGCTCGGGTCGAGCTTGCCAAATCAGAGACGGCCTTGGTTGCAAAGAACAATGCTCTGCTGCCAACTGCCGATAAACCCTGACGCGGGGGACTCTTTAGATATAAGACCCTTATTTTTGCGCGTCATCATAAAGCTATTGCGAATCATTATCAATGTTTTTTAGCTTTGCCTTTCCTAAGCGATTCAATTCGGGTATCGTGCGCAGATTCAGTAACAAGGCCCCGTCAAGTGTGCTCCCACGACAGTCAACCACTGGCCATTACCGGCCGTGTAGTACACAGTGCGCTGCGACGATTACGTTATCTTTATTCGATTTTTCAGTTTAATTTTGGTTACCCGATGCTTAAGCGCCCCACTGCACTATTGGTTTTCTGCAGCCTACTCCAATTAACGTTACTGGCTTCGGGCTTCGCGGCCGCCAGTAATAGCGCCAAGCTCCCCGCCGCTCAAACCTCTGGCGATAAAATCGAAGAAGTCGAAGTGCAGGCTCTGCGGCTAGATTCAAAGCTCGAAGACCTACCCTTTGCCATTAGCCACATTGATAAACAACGTCTAAATCAAGCTCGCAACCTAACCGAAGCCTTGCAGGGCCTACCGGGCATCAGCGTTCAAAAAACCGCCAACGGTCAAGGCTCGCCTTTTATTCGCGGATTTACTGGCTATCGTACACTCGCCCTTATTGACGGCATTCGCTACAACAACTCCGTGTACCGCGATGGCCCAAACGAATACTTCAGCCTTATTGATAGCCAATCGATAACAAGTCTCGAAGCCGTTAACGGCCCTGCCGCAACCCTGTATGGCAGCGACGCCATTGGCGGCAGCCTCAACTTACATACCGCCAGCTCAAGTTTTGAAGAAGAAACAGGCTCCTTTATAAGCGGCCAGCAAAAGATTCGCTGGGCTAGCGCAGAAGGCAGCCTTATCAGCCGGACGCAAATAGACCTCGGCCAAGGCGAAGAATGGGGCTTGTTGTTGGGTGTTAGTTATAAAGACTTCGGTAATGTTCGGGCTGCGGATCTCGGCGAGCTGCCCCAAACGGGCTACCAAGAAAGGGCAATAGATGGACGGTTTGATACCCACATTGGCGAACACTGGACCTTCACGGCGGTACACCAAGACTTAAACCAAGATGATGTTTGGCGTACTCATTCAACAATATTTAGCCGCTCATTTGCCGGCACCACCGTTGGGGACGACCTGCACCGCAGCAAAGATCAACAGCGCAAGCTGAGTTACATCAAGCTAACCGCAGACGAACTTGCGCCAAACCTACAGCAACTTGATATCAGCATCTCCCAGCAACAATGGCAGGAAGATGGCTTACGAATAAAATCCAATGGCCAAGAAATAATAGAGTACTTCGATTCTTTAATGGACGGCGTTGATGTGCAACTGCAAAGCCATATCGGTAGCAGCCAATGGCTCTACGGTTTTGATTATTATCGCGATAACGTCGACACCAGCCGACGTGAATACAAGGCCGATGGCAGCTTGGATAAAGTTGCGATCCAAGGGCCTGTGGGGGACGGCAGCCGCTTCAGTCAATTCGGCAGCTTCGTACAGCTGCAACAACCATTAAGCCCGCAGTGGAAAGTTTTATTAGGAACACGCTACAGCATTGTCAGGGCGAGCGTTGGACGTTTTGAATCCCCGGATACAGGACTGCCAAGCGCCTACGCCCAGCAATGGGATAACCTTTCGAGTAGTATCAAAATTAGCTGGGAAAATCCCGACGATACACTGCAAGCTTGGTTCGGCGTCAGCCAGGCGTTTCGCGCCCCCAACATTGCTGACCTGAGCCGTTTTGGCAAAAGCCGCAGCAACGAAATCGAAAGCGCTGCGACAGGCTTGGAGCCCGAAAAATTCGTCAACACCGATCTTGGCCTGCTGCTGAAAACCGGCTCAGCTCGAGTTCAAATCAATGCTTTTTATACCGAGATCGATAATTATATTAGCAGCACTGCTACCGGGAAAATCGTTGACGGCCTAACCCAAGTCAGCAAAGCCAACAGCGGCAGCGGCTATGTATCCGGTGTTGAGCTCAAAGCGCAGCTGGATATTTCAAGCCAATGGCAGGGCGAAATTAATGGCAGCTGGCAATACGGCGTGCAGTGGTTGCCCTATTCTACGACCGAAGTTTCTTCCAATAGTGATTCCATCAAGTCACCCTTTAGCCGATCCATGCCAGTGAGTGCTAGCATCAGCCTTAATTGGAACAGCTTGGATTATCTCAGCAGCATCGATTTTTCAATACTGCACAGCAACAAAGCTAATCGCTTAAGCGCCGCCGACCGACAAGACAGCGAGCGTATTCCACTGGGCGGCACCCCGGCCTACACCGTGCTAAACCTTAAGGCCAGACACCAACTTACACCATCGCTGATGCTCAATATGGAACTCAATAATGTGAGCGATGAAGCTTATCGCAGCCATGGGTCTGGCAGTAACGAGCCCGGGCTTGGACTCGTGTTAGGTTTTGACTGGCGCTTTTAATCGAGTATTAGAGAGTCGAGATTGGGCTTGTTAGGCGGTGAAAAGTCAGCTGCCTTGCTGTTTTAATCGTAGGGACTTCCTGCGTCTGGCATTGATCGTTATCACAAACAAGTACAACCCCGTCAGTGACAACACCAACAACACGATAGCGGCGGGCAAAAACAATCCAAGCTTGGCGTACTTATGAAAATAACTACCATCATGCAAGGATTCAAAAAAATCAGAGCGGCGGTAGGCAAGCTGCAAAATTTTGCCGGTTTTTTGATCCAGCTGTATTTCATATTGATTACGGCTGCGTACCTTAATAACACCCTTTGACGGTCGAACGTCCAAACGGTCGATATCTTGCCAGCTTTGGATTTCAGCCTCGGGAACTGACGCTGCTTGCGCTAAGATTTTTTCATAACTCACCGCAGGAATACCGGCGGCCATTTTGACAGTTGAGGGTTGAATCCAATCGCTGTTCTTTTTCAGCAGCAAGAGAATTCCGCTCACCAAAACAATCAACAATGGCAGCGCTACAAATATCGAACCCCAAAAATGAACCTTGCGATTCAGTCTATGCCACTTTGCGCTCATAAATATCGTTTTCTGTAAGATGATTTAAGAGTCTAATACTAGCAGTTTGCCGGCATTGCCTCCATCGACAAGATATATCCGGAAACTTAACAAGAAAGCCTTGACGCCCCCAAGCGCGCTGATATAATCACGCCCTCTTTCGAGCAGATGCATTTCAGATGTATTTGCCACTCTGTGCCAGCGTGATGAAATTGGTAGACATAGGGGATTCAAAATCCCCCGTTCGCAAGAACGTGGCGGTTCGAGTCCGCCCGCTGGTACCACTTATTTAGAAGAAAGCTGCTTTAGGGCGGCTTTTTTTGTGCCTGTAATTTGAGCTGCTCAAAATCAATCATTCCAACTCACTACAACCCACTTACCCTTTCTGGCAGCTGGACAGCACGCCAAAAATCACAATAGATGTCTTTACCGGGCTTGTGGAACAAGCAAGACACCCAGCAGCATCACAGCGGCATTGACCTTTTAACATCCAAATGCAACTTTAGGACACAAGCCTGGCAAGATCACAACCTAGCCCCTTTTCAATAGTCGTTTATGATTGTTCCAACTCGGCCATTTGTTGGCCTACAGAGTAAAAACATGCTCCGTAATGTTATAAAGGCAACACAGCGGCGCATTGGAACAATAGGATTCGAACCCACTTTTATTGGCATAAACTCTTATGAAAAAACAGGTTAACGAACTTAAAGACTTACAACGAGATCTCGCCTCAAAGCACGGTTTTCTGACGCCCAGCGCGAGCCGTCAATCGTCGCAAATAGACGCTGACTTTGAAAAGCTGATGAAGGACGGCTATATAATTATTGAAAATTTATTGAGCAAAGAAGAGCTCGATCATATTCGAAACGAAGTCAGTCCTCTCCTCAACCGCAGCGGCCGCAATAATTTTGAAGGCGTGAAAACCCAGCGAATTTACGATGTCTTTTCAAAAACCCGAGCAATTGATCGCTTGGCAGACCATCCACGCATACTGGGCTTAATGGATAAGTTATTCATGCCCAACTACCTAATGAGCCAAGCCCAGGTGATTAATATATTACCCGGCGAAGAGGCTCAACTATTACACATGGACGATGGCAACTACCCAATACCTCGCCCACGTCCGCCGCTTGGCGCTGCAACTGTTTGGGCTATTGATGATTTCACCGAACTCAACGGCGCAACCGAAGTTATACCGGGCAGCCATCAATGGGGCGAGGACAGAAACGGCAACAGAGACGAAACGATCCCCGCTGCTATGCCGGCAGGTTCAGTGGTATTTTTCTTGGCCTCGACGTGGCACGGCGGCGGCGCAAATCGCTCAGAGGCCTCGCGCCTTGCGGTAACCTGTCAATATTGCGAGCCTTATTTGCGACAGCAAGAAAACTTTTCTTTGGAGCTATCTAAAGACACCATTCGCGAACTATCTCCAGAGTTGCGCTCATTGGTTGGATATTCGATACACCCACCGTTTTGGGGCATGGTTGATGGCAAGCACCCGTTACGGTTGATCGATTAGAGCGGAGTAGAAAAAATTTAGGGAAGCTCTGATCAAGTCCCACCAGTTCTCTGCGGGACTTGATCAGGGGCTTCTTAGTACGGCAGGCTTCCCCCCGCCAACGCTACATAACTACAGTTTTCCAGCTCTTGATCGATATTCTGAAACGGTGGCTCCGGTCCACTTTTTAAAGGCCTTGCGAAAAGCACTCACATCCGAAAACCTCAACTGCTCTGCGACCTGCTCAACCGATAAACTCTGCTGCTGCAACAACTGTAGTGCCCAGTCTCGTTTAACCTCTTCGCGAATTTTAATAAAAGTGGAGCCCTCTTTTTTTAGCTTTCGCCACAATAAATTCGACGACATACTCATCTTAGCTGCAACCTGCTCGATATCTGGCCACTGGTGTAGCTGTGATAAAACCAGCGCCTCGCGTACAGATAAAGAAAACGGATTCATATCACGCTGCAGCAAATGCAAATACTTGTTATCCCGTAACATCTGCTGCGCCATCGCCATGTCCACCGACACCGGTAACTGCATGTAACTTGCTGGCAGCAGCATTTCGTTACGCTCACAAGAATATTCAATGTGCTCACCAAATAAATACGCTAAATGACTCTCATAAGATCGCACCGGAAAAGAGAAACGAACTTGAGAAGGCTTCACAAATTCACCCAACTGCCAAGCCAGCAAACCCAAACAAGAGCGCATTAAGCTCTGTAAAAGAAAGCGGTTATCGAAACCGTCTGGTGATTCGCACTCAAAACCCAACACCACAAGGTCACCTTCAGCACCGAGGGTAATCGCTAGCCCGCTATTGAGCATTTGATAATATTTATTAAAGAAATCGATGGAATCTGAAAAATTTCGAGCGCCCGATAAGCCTAGGCAAAATACCGGAAAGGAACGTAGGGGTAATTTAACGCCGAGAAAACCCAGAGCCGCGTCATTCATTTCGCGTGACACCAGATCCAAAATTTCGGCATACTGCCGTATCGAGACTCGATAACCAACCGTGGTAATAAGTTCTAGGCTAAGGCCATGATGAGCCAACACTACGTTTATATCGCCACCACGCAAACAAAATCCCGCAAGCATATCGCTGACGAATTGCGCTGGGATTGAAGGCGTAATAACATCGTTTAGATGCTTTAATCTCTCTTGATATTCTTCGCTACCGGCCAAAGCGACCTCTTTCAATAAAACTAAAATGGCAGCAGTAGGATAAGATATGAGGGCCTGTCCGTCAAAGAAGTATTAACGACAAAGCCCGGTCTTGAAAACTCTAAACCACACTCGATCACAGGAGCGAGCGACACTAACTACAAAAAAACACTTTAAAAGACTCATGGGCAGAATCCTAATTGCTGGCGGAGGTGCGTCAATGCAATCACCCAAACCACCAACAATTATTTTGTTTGCCAACAATAACAAGTCTTAAATTTAACAACACCATTAAGAGTTGTGTAACTTAGTTAGCGCAGGGCTAGCAACTTTAGCAACAGCTGAGTCTAAAGATTTTTTGTAACAGGCTTTACTTTGGGCCATATGTGACAAGGAACGAGAATATCTCACTGACTTAGAATCGCACACTTGAGCGGCAGTGTTTTTCAAACGGCGGTACAAAATTTCTTGGCCGTCTTTCTTAGATAAATCTAAATCTGAAAAAGTAACTGATTCAGAATGATCTGTTCTCGATACCATGGCTGATGCTGACATTGCGCCGGTAAGTGAAACAACTAGAGCCAATGCTGAGATAATTTTTTTGCTATTGCTATTCATAGTGGAGCCTCAATTTTTTATTTGTTCAAACATTAATTTTTGTCTTCGTAAACTTAGACGGCAAATAATTAACTTTGGTTTGAATAAAAATGGACTCTACGGTGAAACGCTCAAATCTAGCGACGAAATGGTTTTAAACTTATAAAAAACAACACAAAAATAACGATCAAAAACACAGCTAAGTCATTGATGCCAAAGTAAATTATAAGCTTTCATATTTGGAGGCAACGGCTCGGCGTAAATAAGTGCAAAGAACTCATTAAAGTTAAGCTTTGCAGCCCAGTGGCCCATCAAAAAACTAAAAAACAAATCCTAAAAACAAAAATCAGCGACAAAAACTAGCCACGGGCGATCAATGTTTTGATAGTCTTAATTAGCTCTTGCTGGAAATTTAAATCAAGGGGGCTGTGTTTACTCATCATACGATACCAAATAGCACCGAATAACATATCGAGCATAAACTCCATGCCTTCGGCGCCAACCTCGCCCGCTCCTGGCGCCTGAAGAATAACCAAACGCAGAGCCTCTCGGCGCGGTGCAGAATATCGACGCCACACGGTGTTTGCAAAATCCGAATCCGCCTGGGCCTCGGCCATCATTGCGGTAAACAATTGGCCTATATCGTTCGCCGTCACAAAGGTGGCACTAAAGAAACTATTAATGTCGTCGCTAAAATTACCTGTCACCCCAGAGAACCCTGAATTACCGACTAGGTCGACACTGGCATCAACGACAATTTCACGCTTGTCTTTATACCAACGATAAATCGTTGAACGGCTGACACCTGCGCGCTTTGCAACAGCATCAATCGAAACCTTCTCATAACCCTGCTCGCGCGAAAGATCGACAAATGCCTGCAATATGGCAACACGCCCTTCCTCACTACGAGGCCGTCCTCGGCTTGGCTTTTCAGTCA
>Ga0105357_10001114_pt1 | contig 14548 bp, 7 predicted proteins | sample GOMGulsemesocosm_4_FD_83660 | JGI IMG/M metagenome (GOLD analysis project Ga0105357, IMG submission 83660) | Methane-oxidizing microbial communities from mesocosms in the Gulf of Mexico - GOM15B Gulf of Mexico | ecosystem: Environmental > Aquatic > Marine > Cold seeps | place: USA: Gulf of...
AAATAGCCTACAGCCCATTATTAAATGCAGCAAGAATCCGTTACGCCTATTCAATGACAGTTCACCGAGCGCAAGGGCGTAACTGGAATAATGTGTTTTTGGACGCAAGTAGAGGCTCAAGTGGTGATGCGATAACAAATGATGCTTATTTTAGGTTTTTATACACAGCAAGTATGTGTACAAATTTTAAGTTTAATTTTCTCAAATACCCTAAATTAACACCGTTATATAAATGTCAGTTTTTTTCAAATAGTAATTGCAAAATTGCACCTTTCACCATTGCTAAAGGCTTTAATTACAGTGTTACTGAAGGCCAAGAATTAGAAAGCTTTATGCCACCCGTTGGTTTTGATTCAGAGGTTATTGAGCTGAAATCTTTATGTTTTGAGGTCAGTAGAAAGGTTCAAAATACAACATGGCGTATTAGCGAAATTAAGCAGCATAGTTATCAAGAAATGTATACTTTTGAGCATAACTCAGGAGCAAAGCAAAGAGTTCGCTTTACTTATGATAAAAATATTAAGGTGAAAACCCTTGTTTATCCTGATGAAAGTAATGACCCCAAGTTATGCAATGAACTTAAGACATTATTAAATACTTCTCCCAAGCTAAATGAGCCAAGACTAATAAAAGCAATGGAAGCTATTGAAGAATTCTATTCTTCAACGGATTTTAATATTTTAACGGCTAAAGAAAGATCTGAATGGGAAATGCTAATTGGCCTAAGTGATGGAAACGATTCGATAGAACTTAAATTTTGGGTAGATAAAGCTGGTTTAGCAACAAAGGTAATGCCTGAGCGTGCAAGCACACAAGATGTTATGGATTTAATGAAAGGTGCTTTAAATGAGTAATGAAGTATTCGCTCAGATTAGAGAACTTAAGCAACAAGGTAACTTTGTTGATGCCTGGAATTGTGGCTATGCCGTTTTTCAAAACGATTTAAACAATACTTATTTGAGAACTGCTTTATTTTGGGTTTGTTATGCTGCAATAAAAGCGACACAAGAGTCTGTGTTAAATCGTCAAAATAAAGCCCCCAATAATAATGAGCAGGATGTTGTTAATTCATGGGTTAGTTGCATTGGGCAACTAAATTTACCAGTACCTTGTGAAGAACTCGATTTTAGGTTTTTTAATTTATTTAAAGGCTGTGGTGAGCATTATCAAACGTACATTCAAATGCTTATTTTTTATGGCGCAAATTTATATCAACCTGATGATTTAAAACCATACCCTACAGAACGTGGGGAATATCCTAGTTTGGTCGTTAGGTTAGCGAGACAAACAAGTAAAGCGTGGTTACAACATCATAAAGAATGGCAATTAGATTTAGACGGTATTTTAAACCTTTTACAATATGCCTTAGACAACGCTTTAGATAAGAATAAAACTTGGCTTCAGTTTGATATTTCAAAATGCTTAGTAAGTGCTAATCGATTTGATGAGGCTAGAAATGCTGCCCTTTTAGTTTTGCGTAAGAAAATGTCTGAATCATGGGCGTGGGGAGCATTAGCTGATACTTATGTTGTAGAAGATACTAAAGCTGCAATAGCTTGTTACTGTAAAGGCATTGTTGAAGCTCATGAACCACCTTTTTGTATTCCAATGTACTTTGGCCTCGCTAAGTTATTCTCTGGTAGCAATGAGTTTAATTTGGCATCTGCGTCTTTAAGCAAACTTATTGAAATATACAATGAGAAAGGCTGGGCTTTAAAGCCTGAGCATGAAGAACTTGTTCAACAAACATGGTTTGATGCTTCGTGCATAAATGACTTCGATTTTAAAGCTGAAATAAAAAAACTTTCTGATAAATCACTTCAATACGCGACAGAAAAGCTAGAAATGGTTACTGGCATTGTTGATTCACATCACCGATCAGGTAAAGGCTTTAGTATTTATGTAGATTTAGGTAATAAGCTAAGTGCTAGAAAAGGTCTTTTTTATGGTAAAGGGTTACCAGATATTGGTAGTTGGGTTGAAGTTAAAGTCGCTTCAGACCAAGGAGAGTCTGATGTCTTAGAAGTTCATAAGATTGATGACCAAACCAGCGAAAAAGTTGTAGAAATTGAAGGTGATTTAAAGCTTAACCCTAAAGGGTTTGGTTTTGTGAATGATGCTTTTATTGCACCATATTTATTAAATGGCTTAAATGATGGCGAGTTTATAAAAGCTATAAAAATATGGGATAAAGATCCTAAAAAGGGAACTCCAAGTTGGCGAGTAATTAAAGTGATTAAGGGCTAATGATGATGAGTAATAATAACGGAATTGAGGTTTAGAATGGTCAGTCAAACTAACGAACAAGCTTTAGAAGCAGCAATTGAAAAGCATTTAACAGGTACTTGCTTAGAAGATCTAAAAGCAGGAGTACAAGAAGCTGCACCTGATTTTAATAATAAATTATTCAAGCTTGGATACCCGTCTGATTTTGACATGCACTACGCCTTGGATAAAAAGTTCTTTTGGCAGTTTTTGCAGAATACTCAAGAAAAAGAGTTAGATAAACTTAAGAAAAACAATCCTAATGACTGGGAACGCAAAGTACTTGAACGTTTTGATAGGCTGATAAAAAAACATGGCATATTACACTTACTTAAAAAAGGTTTAAGTGTTGATGATGCTCACTTAAACCTAATGTACCCAGCACCACTGGCAAGTAGTAGTGACAAAGTTCACCAGAACTTTGCGGCAAATATATTTAGTTCAACGCGCCAAATTAGATATTCTCAAACTAACCCACTTCAAGAAATTGATATGGTGTTATTCATCAACGGCATTCCGTTAATAACGCTTGAATTAAAAAACCCTTGGACAGGGCAAAACGCTCGTTATCACGGTCAAAAACAATATCGTGACGATAGAGATACTTCTCAGGCGCTATTACAATTTGGGCGTTGTTTAGTGCATATGGCAGTTGATACTGATGAAGTCTATATGACAACTAAGTTAGCTGGTAAAAGTACTTTCTTTTTGCCATTTAACAAAGGTAATAACCATGGCCAAGGTAATCCGCCAAACATGTTTGGTCACAAAACCAGTTACTTGTGGGAAGAAGTATTTAGTAAAGATAGTCTAGCTAATATTATTCAACACTTTGTCCGCTTAGATGGTAGCAGTAAAGATGATTTGAAAAAACGAACGTTATTCTTTCCTCGCTATCATCAAATGAACGTTGTTCGTAATTTAATTAATCATGCCGCAACTAATGGTGTTGGCCATACATATTTAATTCAACACTCAGCAGGTTCAGGCAAGTCTAATTCTATTACATGGGCGGCATATCAGTTAATTGAAACTTATCCTGTTAGTGCCGATATTCCAGGTTCCAAAAGCATTGAACAACCATTATTTGATTCAGTGATTGTAGTAACGGATAGACGATTACTAGATAAGCAGCTTAGAGATAATATCAAAGATTTTTCGGAAGTTAAGAATATTGTTGCTCCTGCATTTAAGTCATCAGAGCTTAAATTTGCACTTGAAAGCGGTAAAAAAATCATCATCACCACTATTCAAAAATTTCCGTTCATCATTGATGGTATTGGTGATTTAAGTGATAAACGCTTTGCCGTAATTATTGATGAAGCACACAGTTCACAGTCTGGTTCGGCCCATGACAATATGAATAGAGCTATGGGCAAATCTGAAATTGAAGAAGCTGAAGATGCCCAAGACAAAGTGTTGCAAGCAATGCGCTCTCGTAAGATGCGAGGCAATGCTTCTTATTTGGCATTTACTGCTACACCTAAAAACAGCACCTTAGAGAAGTTTGGTCAGCAACAAGAAGATGGCAGCTTTAAACCGTTTCACTTGTATTCGATGAAGCAAGCGATTGAAGAAGGCTTTATCCTTGATGTTATTGCTAATTACACAACATACAAAAGCTATTACGAAATAGAAAAATCAATTCAAGATAATCCTGAGTTTGATAGCAGAAAGGCTCAGAAACGTTTACGTGCCTATGTAGAGACTAGCCAGCAGACTATCAATACAAAAGCTGAGATTATGCTTGATCACTTTATCCCGCATGTAGTGAATAGTAAGAAACTACGTGGTAAAGGCAAGGGTATGGTTGTAACCCAAAACATAGTTACAGCTATCAGGTATTACAAAGCAATTAGGAGAATCTTAGAAGACCAAGGCAATCCATTTAAAGTGGCGATTGCCTTTTCAGGTACAAAAGAAGTGGATGGTATTGAGTACACGGAAGCTGAGATGAACGGTTTTGCGGAAGGTGAAACTAAAGATAAATTTGATACCGATGAGTATCGCTTATTGGTTGTTGCCAATAAGTATTTAACAGGCTTTGATCAACCAAAGCTTTGCTCTATGTACGTAGATAAAAAGTTAGCGGGTGTTCTTTGTGTTCAAGCATTATCTCGTTTAAACCGCTCTGCACCTAAGCTTGGTAAGAAAACTGAAGATTTGTTTGTTCTTGATTTCTTTAATAGTGTTGATGAGATTAAGGCTGCATTTGATCCGTTTTACACTTCTACAACTTTATCTGAAGCCACTGATGTAAACGTACTGCATGAATTAAAAGACAGCATGGATGATGTTGGTGTTTATGAATGGTATGAAGTTGAAGATTTTGTTAAGCGCTATTTTGATAATGAAGATGCACAGACCTTAAGCCCTATCATTGACACTGCTGCTAACCGCTTCAATGTTGAACTGGATCTTGAAGATGACGACAAAATAGATTTTAAGATAAAAGCGAAACAGTTTGTGAAAATATACGGGCAAATGGCCTCCATCATGCCATATGAGATCGTTGCGTGGGAGAAGCTGTTTTGGTTCCTGAAGTTTTTAATACCAAAACTAATCATTAAAGATCCTGATTCTGAAAAGCTAGATGCTTTATTAGATTCTGTTGATTTAAGCTCATACGGCCTTCAACGTGTAAAACTCAATTATGGCATTGGTATGGATGATGCCGAAACTGAGCTTGACCCACAAAACCCTAACCCTCGTGGCGCTCATGGTGGAGATGATGAACGCGACCCGCTTGATGATATCATTCAGTCTTTTAACGAAAGGTGGTTTCAAGGCTGGAGTGCAACTCCAGAGGAACAAAAAGTAAAATTCGTCAATATTGCTGAAAGTGTGAGAAGCCATCCTGATTTTGAAACTAAGTATCAAAACAACCCTGATCCTCATAATCGAGAGTTGGCGTTTGAAAAAATGCTTAAAGAAGTGATGTTATCAAGACGAAAAGATGAACTGGAGCTTTATAAATTATTTGCTGGTGATTCAGCATTTAAGACATCATGGACACAGAGCATGCAGCGTACTGTTGGGTTGTAGTTATCAATTTAAAAAATTAATAGTTGTAAGGAAGAAACATGGAACAAGCAGTACAGTTTAATAGGCTATATAAGGATATTTCAGAGAGTTTAGAAAGTGCACAAGGTGATCTATCCTCCTTGAATGTCGAGAATCAAGAAGGTAAGGAAAAGTTAAGCGGTATTGTTGCCCAACTAACTTCGATTAAAAAGCATTTTGATCAGGAATTAGGGCTACTTCAAGAAAATGCTGAATGGGAACATTTTGTTATTGCGTTTTTTGGTGAAACTAATGCTGGTAAAAGTACAATAATAGAATCCCTTCGAATTTTGTTTAACGAAGAATCTCGCCAAAATTTAATCAATGAAAATGTTAACGACTTTGAGGCTGCAAAAGCAAACTTAGAGGAACATGTCGGAATCGTAAAACAATATATTGAACAGGTTATTCTCACTCACACTGAGCAGTATCAATCATTACAAAAGGAAGTGTTAGGAGTTTCAGACATTGTTCTACTGGAGTCATCCAAAAGAGTGAAGAACAAAAACTATATAAACCTTTTTCTAGGTCTTTTATTAGGAAGCGGTATCACTAGTGCGTGTTGGATGATTTTTGGAGGCTAATATGAATAATGCTGTAGATATCACACGGACTATACTTTCAGACATTTCCTCTACAAGCGAGGAGGGAAAGATATTAAGTGAATCAAACCTAGTCGATAAAACCTTAACGGGAATAGACTTGCTAGTTCAACCTTTTATGCAGGTGCTTGATTCATCGCGCAAAATGTATAAAACAGATGGCACAATAATAGGGACTGGAAAGGCCGATTTTACTCAAGGTAATACTACTTATGTTTTAAATAAGTCAGAAAAACAATTCCATTTGATCGATGTTCCTGGAATTGAGGGAAATGAGTCAAAATATGAAGCGATGGTAAAACAAGCTGTAGCGAAAGCTCATTTAGTTTTTTATGTTAACGGTACAAATAAGAAGCCTGAAAAAGCAACAGCGGAAAAGATTAAAAGCTATTTAAATCGTGGGACACAGGTTTGCCCAATATTGAATGTGAGAGGGAATGCGGATTCTTATGAGTTTGACGAAGATAGGGAGTCTCTGAGCAGTGAGCATAATGAAACTGGGTTATTGCAAACAACCCGAGTGCTAGAGCAGTGTATAGGAAAGAAAAGACTTCTGCCTGCATCATGTGTTCAAGGCTTGTTAGCATTCTCTTCATTAGCTAAAACGATGCAGAATGCATCTACTATTCATTGTTCTCGAAAAAATGACCTTGTAATTCAACAACGTAACTTTTTAAAGCACTTTAATACTTATAAAACCATGCAAGAATTTAGTGGTATAAGTAATATTGCTGATGTTTTAGAAAGTAAAGCTGAAACTTTTCGTGAAGATATTGTTGAAAGTAATAAAGTTAAAGTAAAAGAGTTGCTCAATGAAAATTCTTCAATTTTGAGTACTTTGTTATCTGATTATCAGTCCTTTTCTAAAAAAATTGTTCCTGAATTTTTAGCTTGTGAAACCTCTATTAATGATAAATTTGATTTATTTCAGCAAAGTTTACGCAATGGTAGGCGGAACCTACTAGAACAATTCTTTTCAGACTTAGCTAACAAAGCTGATGATATTGTTGAAGAAGACTTTGGAGATGAAGATACAATATCCAGTAGATTGAAACGTGCGAGTAATAGTGGTCAAGAACAGTTAGAGAAGGAGTTCTCTGAACATTTTGGGAAGTGCGTTGATGTTTTATTAGATGACTTAAGAACCTCCATGCAACGCCTTATTGAAGATATACAAAGAGTTGAGTTTCAAACGGATATAGAAAATATCAAATCGCTAAATAAATTAGACTTTCAAACAGCAAAAATAGATATGGGTTTTGATCTAAAAGACTTTGGTAAGTTTGCATTTAATGTTGCATCTTATGCAACTACAGGCTTTCTTATTGGCTCTGCATTCCCTGGTATAGGTAATGTTATTGGGGCGGTTGCAGGTGCGGTTGTTGGTCTACTATCAAGTGCATTATCAATTTTCACTAGTAAAGAAAAAAGAAGTAGAAAGGCTCAGTCTAAGGTTCAAAGTAGAATCGATGACGCTCGATATTCAGCTTTAGAAAAAGTTAACGAGGATCTTGAGCAGATTATTAGTGAGGTGAAGAAAAACTTAATATCTCCAGTCAAAGAGCAAATTGAAGTTCTTCAAAAAAGTATTGATGCACCAATTGTAATTATTAATCAACAAATAAAAATAATGACTAACTTATCAGATAAAGTGGAAGTGATGCCGTATGGAACAGTTCAAGCAATTTAATATAGAAAAAACAGTAGTAGTAGAAAAACTAACCCAATTGGAGGGGCTTCTAGAAGATCTTTCTTCATTAGGTATGAACGTTGATGACGGTTTTAAAAAAATTAAGTCAGCTTTATTATCAATAGATAGCGATGTTTTGAAAATAGCACTACTTGGCGCATTTTCTGACGGGAAGACAAGTGTTATTGCTTCTTGGTTAGGGCATATTATGGCTGATATGAATATAGATATTAATGAGTCCTCTGACCGTATTGCGATATATAAGCCTGAGGGCTTGCCAGAAAAATGTGAGATTATTGATACTCCTGGCTTGTTTGGCGATAAAGAAAAAAATATAGATGGAAGCCAAGTCATGTATAGTGACCTTACAAAAAGGTACATATCTGAAGCTCACATTGTTCTATATGTTGTAGATGCAACCAACCCTCTAAAAGAAAGCCACAATGATATTGTTAAATGGGTTTTACGGGATTTAAATAAACTTTCATCTACGATATTTGTAATTAATAAAATGGATGAAGTAACAGACTTAACTGAGCAAGTTATGTTTGATGAACAGGTTACCATAAAGAAAAATACGTTAATCGAAAAACTTATTCGAGCTGTAAACCTCTCACCTGATGAAATAAATAATACAAAAATGGTATGTGTCGCATCTAACCCAGGAGGTCGAGGATTAGAGTTTTGGTTTTCAAAGCCTGAACATTATGAGAGTCGTTCTCGAATAAATGACCTCAAATCTATGACCAATGAAGTACTTAGTAATAATTTACCACAAGAGTTGATTACTAAAACTGGAATGGATGTTGTAGGGGATCTTATATCAAAAAAAGTTAAAGATGCTAATGATGAGTTAGATACGCTTGATGCATATTTTAAACAAAATAAACAAGAAACTGAACGAATAGCTCAAGATATAGATAGCGGTACAAAGCAGGTTAAACGGTTATCTGGAGAGCTTTATGAAGAGCTTAACGTTATTGAAAATAAGCTCTTATCTAGAATAAGAGCGCTATCCTTAGAAGATGTTCAACCATTTTTAGAAGATGAGATAGGCCATAACGGTGATGATATCGGCTATAAACTCAACTTAAAAATCAAAACAACAATTGATCGCTATTTTGAGCAGTCAGCTCAAATCACTAGTCAGATAGGTAGTGATATAAAAAGGCATTTAGATACAAGTGAAAACTTTATTAATTCAATTTCTCAAAGTTCACTTAATGCTACTAGCGGCATAGCAAAGAGCATATCAAAAGTACCTGTTGATTCTATTAAAACGGCAATTTTTACGGCAAGAGATATTTTGGGGAATATGGGCGTAGCAATCAAGTTCAAGCCATGGGAAGCATCTAAACTAGCTGGTAATTTGAGTAAGTGGTCAGGGCCTATTGGCGCAGCCATAAGTATTATTTCAGATCTACTGAGTGCTTATCAAGAACGAGAGCAAGAATTAAAATTACTGGAAATAAAAAAATCGATCAGTGATATGCTCAAGGAGACATTTCAAGAACTTTACAGTTTGATGAGTGACGATAATAAGATTTTTGCGTTTTTTGCCCCGCAACTTGTCGAATATGAAAAAGTGCTTGCTCAAATGGAGTTGGGATCAAATGATTTAGAGAATAATCGCCAAAAACTATCAGTAATTGTTAATAAACTTCAATCAATAAATTTAAATGTAGCTCATAAAACGGATGTGATTCCTGTATCCGAACCAGTGTTATAAATCACTTTGAGTTGGAGTTAATACCTCCAACTCTGATGGTTTTTTATTAACCAGTTATAATCAGGCCAAGGAATTAGATTAAGTTATATGGATTACTTATTATTAAAAGAAAAGCAAAGAGGTATAAGAGAAGGGTTTTCGGAAAATCTCTCTTTGAGAGTTCATCGTGCTTTGAGCTGGTTAAATAAATCAGAACAATGTGGTGAAGACAAAGATAGCCAGTTTATCTTTTTATGGATTGCTTTCAATGCTGCATATGCACAAGACACTGAGTGTATACAACAAACTGAAACAAAAGCATTTTCATCATTCATTTCTAAATTGGTCGAGTTAGATCAAGACAATAAATTGTATTCATTGTTATGGTCTGAGTTCACTTCAAGTGTAAGGGTTCTGTTAGACAATAAATTTGTTTTCCAACCTTTTTGGGATTTCCATAATGGAAAGATAACAGAAGCTGATTGGAAAGATCGCTTTTCAAAAGCAAAAGCTTCAGCAAATTATGCATTAGCTCATAAGCATACAGAGCAATTAATAACGATTGTTTTACAACGTATGTACACACTTAGAAACCAAATGATACATGGTGGAGCGACTTGGAATAGCAGTGCTAATCGTACACAAATTAGAGATTCCGTGGCGTTTCTATCGCAATTAGTTCCTTATATTATTGATATTATGATGGACAGCCCAGAACAGCTTTGGGGTGATGCTAATTACCCGGTGATTAATGAATAGACGTTAGCTTAGAACATTATTTTCAGGGAATATCATGCCAGACATAGTTAAAATAAGATTAAAAGATGCACCAGATCGTATTGGTTATATGAATTTGACTAAATCGAGAGGTTTAGGGAAACGTAAAAAAGTTTTTGTTGAATTCATGGATGGTCGAGCTGAGTATTTTTATGAAAAATATCTTGAAGAGGTTAATGAAGAAGAAACCGCTGAAGATATGGTTGAGAAAGGGCAGTATGCAACTATAGATCAACTAAGGCACAGTTTAACGTTTCAACGGCTTAATGGGCGCTTAGCTAATCTTATTTATAGTATGGAGTCTACAAATACAGACTTTTACCCGTATCAATTTAAACCTGTCTTAAATTTTCTTAACTCTCCATCTGGTGGTTTATTAATAGCTGATGAGGTAGGTTTAGGTAAAACTATCGAGGCGGGGTTAATTTGGACTGAAATTCGCTCCCGTTATGAAGCAAAACGCCTTTTAATTGTTTGTCCTGCAATGTTAAGAGAGAAATGGCGTGATGAAATGCAACTTAGATTTGGTGTTAAAGCTGATATTTCTGATGCCAAGCAGGTATTGGATACAGTTAAATCATTTGAAAATGGTAGTGCTCATGAGTTCTGTCTAATAGCCAGTATGCAAGGGTTAAGACCTAGAAGGGGCTGGGATACAAATGCAGACGAAGTTAAAGATAGTGCTTCACAATTGGCTAGATACTTTAAAGATCATGAAGAAGGAGAGCCTCTTTTTGATATGATCATTATTGATGAGGCGCATTATTTAAAAAATTCTGAAAGTATGACCTCAAAATTAGGTGGGTTGTTGAGGCCATTAACACCTAATCTTTTAATGCTTTCAGCTACTCCTATCCAGACAAGTAGCTCTGATTTGTTTACTTTACTTAATATACTCGATGATGGTAGCTTTTATAGTGAACAAGATTTTGACTCTGTATTGGCAGCTAATGAACCTTTGTTAAATCTAAAAGAGCAATTAATTACTAGTGCTATTAGCCAAAATGATTTTTTACAATCCCTAGCTAAAGCTAAAAGATTCCCCATTTTATCAAACAACCGTCAGCTTACTTATTTGATTGACAACCCGCCAAGTGAAAATGATCTAACCGATAGGGACAAGCGGAGTGAGCTGGCCAGTAAAGTAGAAAGCATTAACTTACTTAGTAGTGTTGTTTCACGGACAAGGAAAAGAGATGTCCATGAGTGGAGAGTTGTAAGGAGTCCGATAGCTGAAGTTATTGAAATGACATCAATGGAAGAGCAGCTATACAGTGATGTTACTAATGCAGTTAGAGAATACTGTGCACGTTATGATGCCCATGAAGGTTTTTTATTAACAACACCACAACGACAATTATGTAGCTCAATGCCAGCCGCTTTAAGAGCATGGAAAAGAAAAACGTCTTCCTTAACAATGGAAATGGATGTTGAGGATATTGAAGGTGAAGTAACTTCCGGTGTTGGCCCTCTAGTTTCAGCCTTACTGCGTACAGTTGAATCTTATGCTGATCTTGATGAACTTACTGAATTTGACAGTAAATTCAAGAGACTGGCTGAAGTTCTTCTAAAGTTTTTTTCTGACAACCCTGATGAGAAAGTTGTTTTGTTTTCTTACTTTAGGGAGACGTTGAACTACTTAAATGAGCGATTAACCAATTTAGGGATAAAACCGATCTTACTGTACGGTGGAATGTCTGAAACGAAACAGGAAATAATTAATAGATTCAAAGATGATGCAAGCTATAGGATTTTAATCTCATCAGAAGTAGCAAGTGAAGGGGTGGATTTACAATTCTGCCGAGTGTTAGTCAATTATGACCTACCTTGGAACCCGATGAAGGTAGAACAAAGAATTGGCCGTATTGACCGACTTGGACAAAGTGCCGAAAAAATTATTATTTGGAATTTGTTCCTTGAAGATACTATTGATCAACGGATATATGATCGTTTATTAAGACGCTTAGGGGTATTTGAGTATGCTTTGGGAAGTATGGATGGTGTTATTGGTGAAAAGATTAAAAAGTTATCTAACTCTTTGCTTAGAGGTAAGTTGAGTGTTGAAGAAGAAGAAAACCGAATTGACCAGACAGAGCAAGCCCTTGCGAATTTGAGGCGTCATAACGATGATCTGGAAGATGAAGCTGCGGGTTTAGTTGCCCATGGTGATTTTATTTTAAATAAAGTTAAAGCAGCAAAGGAGCTACAGCGCTTCATTACAAATGAAGATTTATATTTGTTTTTTTCCAATTTACTCAATAGCTACTTCACTGGCTCTCAATTAATTGAAATTGAAAAAAGTGAGGTAATTAAGTGTGAGTTAGAATTGAGTGTGGATGCAAAATTAGAGTTAGGTGAGTACTTAGTTAAAAATAAGCTAAACAGAAATATTCTTTTAAAAGAAGATCATGGACGTGTAAAAATAGTGTTTGATAATCATCAAAAAATGACTAGAAGTAAATGGGTTTCAATTAACCAATTCCATCCATTTGTTAAATTTCTAATGGACAAAAAACGCTCGGAAAGAGATGTTAACTCACCACCTATTGCTACTTCGATTTCTCGATACCACATACCGGAAATAGAAGAAGGGGATTATGTTTTTTATGTTAGTCGATGGTCTGTTCAAGGTGTTACCACATCAGAGCAACTAGTATATTCAATATCACCTATTGGAAGTGAAAAGGTTATTACTGATATTAAAGCTGAAAAGTTAATAAACCTTACTGTTGTTGAGGGAAAACGTTGGGAAGAAGCCTCTAGGGTGCTTAACCACGATGTAATTCTTAATCATATAGATTGTTGTCGAGATGAACTGGATGATCTATATGGTGTTTATGTTGATGCAGCTAAACGTTCTAATGATGACAGGGCTGATATTCAACAGTTTAACGTGAAAAAGCACTATGAACGAAAAATAACTCGCTTAAAAGATTTAGTAAAAGAAAAAGAGCGAATGAATGATACGCGTATGAGACCTGCAAACCTTGGTAAATTGGCTAAATTAGAAAGCCGACTTGCAGAACAGCTTGAGTCATTTGAACGAAAAAGAAAAGTTGAACATGATAAAGTCGATGTAATTATGGGAGTAATTCATGTTAACTAGTTTAGGGATAAACGTATGGTAAATAGTGTACTGAAGGATGCTTTGCTTAGTGCAGGTGTTAAACCTATAAAAAGTTCAAAGAATAAAGCTCAAAATCCCTCTAAATCGAAGGAGTTAAAATTTAATAAGCGAAGAGTTTTCGTTCACGATGCTCAAAAACTTACTAAGCAAGGCTTTCTCGTTGGTCTTGATACACAAAAAAACAAAGGTTTTGATAATGCAGAACAAGCGCGTTCATCAGAAACTTTTAAAAAACTGAAACAAGATTTTCCTGAGCTAATATTTAAAGTTATTAAAGTATCAATAGATGAAAATTATTGGATTTTTGGTAGTGAAAAAGTACAAGCAAAAGCAAAAAGGAATAAAGAAAATAAACCCAAAAAACAAAAGAATGTAATCACTAAAACACCCCCAAAAAAAATCTTAAAGCCTAAACAAGCAAGTGTTAAAAAGAATAAGAATAGTTACCCCTTAATTCAACAGCCACAAATGAAAACGGTTAAGCAAAAGGTTACTCCAAAAGGCAATGCTGTACATAATAATACTAAATTAGTTCCTAATTCTTTGCTGACTGAAAAAGCTAAAAATGTCACTGTCACACTGATAGAAGGTACTCCTCCTTATTCCCCTCCTCTAAATGCAACAAGAGATGATCACATTATTATTGGGTTTGACTTAGGTACAGCGGGTACTAAAGTCGTTTTTCGAGTTCATAATAAAAACATTGCCTACGCTATCCCATTTTATAAGAGCGGTGAAAATAGCTATATTTTACCATCTTGCATTTTTCAGACAAATGACACTTTTTCTTTAACTAAAGGTGATATAAAGCTACAAGGCTTTAAGTTGAACCTTATAAAAAATGGTAGTAAAGCCGGAAGAGCTACTAATTATATGGTTGCATTCATGGCATTAGTATTAAGAAAAGCTTTAGATTATTTCTTCTCCGAATATAGGGACCTCTATGGAGAATCAAATATTGATTGGGAGTTAAATTTTGGAATCCCAGTAGAATCAATGCAAGACAAAAAAATAGTTAGGCTCTTTCAAAAAATAGCTATTGCAGGTTGTCAATTAGGTCTATCGAGGTCGAATATAACTCTGTCTAGAATTACTGAATACCTTAAATTAGCTGATCAAGATATAAATTGCGTGATGAAAGGAAGCCATAGTCAATTTGAACAACTCGGAGCTGACATGGTGGGGGTGTCTCCAGAAGTTACAGCACAAATAAAAGGGTTTATCCAATCAAGAAGGTGGGATAAAAAGAAGAATCGAATGTTATTAATTGATGTTGGTGGTTCAACTGTTGATGCTTCTTATTTTGTAATAACGGG
>Ga0105357_10001115_pt1 | contig 14533 bp, 13 predicted proteins | sample GOMGulsemesocosm_4_FD_83660 | JGI IMG/M metagenome (GOLD analysis project Ga0105357, IMG submission 83660) | Methane-oxidizing microbial communities from mesocosms in the Gulf of Mexico - GOM15B Gulf of Mexico | ecosystem: Environmental > Aquatic > Marine > Cold seeps | place: USA: Gulf of...
TATCCCATAAGGTATTTGCTCTGATTTGTAGCATGGGTTTTATTTTTTTTAGATCAGCATCGCTAATAGGAAGACTTTTATGTTTGAAAATCCAAGCGTTTTTTAATTGTTCTAGTGGTATGTGATTCATTAGCTAGGCTCTGTTTTTATTTTGAAGAAAACAGTTTAATTATACCGAGCTGAGTATAAATTAATAGATATTCTATTAGAGTCTGTTGATTTTACAATATTGTTTCTGCTGCTATTTGTTGAGTATTTATACAAGGCAGAGCTTTTTTATGTGGTTGTTCTGTTTCTGTGATATTTAGCCCTCTGTGTGAGATTAATGGTAATAAGCACCTTATACCGTCAGCAATAATATCACTTTACTTATTTTAATCATGGGTTTTAAGGAATAACTCTCAGTAACACCTAATAAAGTTTGTTACCCCAGCTAAGTTTATTACGTAATACCGTAAAGTAGTTATGATCAAGGGGATGCACCAAGTCAATTGTGGATTGACTTTTTCTGATGATTACCTCATCTCCTGGCATAACCGCTAATATTACATGACCATCACAGCTTATTTGTAAGCGTTCTTGGTTTTCATTGGCTAATATCAATTTAATTTCACTATTACCATCAACGACAATTGGTCGGCTAGTTAACGAATGTGAAAACATGGGTACCAAAGATAACGCATTTAAATTGGGTGTTAAAATAGGACCACCAGCAGACATTGAGTAAGCGGTTGACCCCGTAGGAGTAGCAATAATTAGGCCATCTGAACGCTGGCTAAACATAAAGCAGTTATCAATATAGACTTCAAACTCTATCATGCTAGCCACTTTACCAGCATGTAGTACCGCTTCATTAACCGCACTGTTTGAACTTTTTAGTTTTCCGTGTCGGTAAACTTCAGCTTCTATAATAAAGCGTTTTTCTGAGCGTGATTTCCCCGCTAAAATTTGCGCTAACGGATCAATGATATCGTCAGGTGATAAATCGGTTAAAAACCCTAAATTTCCACGGTTTACGCCAATAACCCCTATATCATACCAAGCTAGAACTCTTGCAGCACCTAACATATAGCCATCGCCACCGATTACAATGGCCAGATCTGCCTGTTCACCAATTTCAATTAATGAACAAGTAGTCATATTGTTAATTGTCATTGAGCTGGCGACTGAGCTTTCGACCAACACCTGATATTTATTCTCAATTAAATATTGGTGTAAGATGGTAATTGTAGCGTTAGCGCCTTGGTGATCGGGTTTACCGATAAGACCTATTGTTTTAAATAGTTGAGTCATAACAAATATTACGTAGTTTTAATCTCTATAGGACAAGTTTCCCCCTATTTGGATGGCTTGTAAAGTTGACTTTTGATAAAATATTTTTAATTTAGTTTTAAGTTCAACTTGAATCAAACAAGCTAGACCCCATAATTAGCAATAATGTTAAAGTTTACCTAGATTAATCGGAGTTTTTCATGACAACAGAGTCAACAACCAATAACACAGAGCAAAATAGACCGGAGCAAGAAATCACGCCAGAGCAATTAGCGGATGAAATAGTACAAGAAGCTGAAGAGCAAGTAGAACAGCAGCATGAGCAAGAACATGAAGTGATTAGTGTAGAGCAAGAACGCATTAATGAATTAGAGTTAGCTGTTGCCACTGTACAATCTACGGTTAGTGATCAAAAAGATTCAGTTATTCGTGCTAAAGCTGAAGTTGATAATATTCGCCGTCGTGCAGCACAAGATGTCGAAAAAGCGCGTAAGTTTGCCCTAGAGAAGTTTGCCAGTGAAATGTTAACGACGGTCGATAACTTAGAACGTGCTTTGCAAAGTATCGATAAAGAGGATGAAACTAAAAAAGGGGTTATTGAAGGTCTTGAATTAACCTTACAAGGTTTAATTGCCTCATTAGATAAGTTTGGTGTTAAAGCCGTTGATCCACAAGACCAACCGTTTAATCCTGAATTGCATCAAGCGATGTCAATGCAAGAAGTACCTGATGTAGCGCCCAACACAGTGATAGCAGTAATGCAGAAAGGTTATGAATTAAATGGCCGATTGATTCGTCCTGCGATGGTAATGGTATCTAAAGCCGCACCTATAGTAGATACGTCAGCATAGTAGCAAGGTCACCTTGTTGCGGTATCGCCAAATTTAGGTATTAAAAGTACTGACTTATTTTCGTCAATTATGTACTTTTTCGTTAAATTCATCCATATACCCAAACGACTTCAAAATACGTGTTTCAGGATGTATGATTTGCTCTGTAGCCTTGAAACCCACATCTTGAAGTAGCTTGGTTATTGGGTATATAGCTTAACGTTAAGTATTATGCTTAAGTTCATTCATCTAAAGCGATAAACTACACCCAAATCCATTAATAAAAATTAGTGGATTTTTTTGCTTTTAATACATTGTATTTAGAATAAAAACACTTTTATTTACATTTTTCTATTGAAAAGTAATTTGCTGACCCCACTTATTATTTCAACAACAAATTAGATTTTACTCTTTACTTAAGCCGGAATAAACGGCGCAGTAATCAAACAATGAATAGGAGCTCCCACCATGGGCAAAATAATCGGTATTGACCTAGGAACAACTAACTCATGCGTAGCTGTTTTAGACGGCGATAGTGTACGTGTAATTGAAAATGCAGAAGGTGATAGAACAACGCCATCAATCATTGCCTATACTGAAGAAGGCGAAACTTTAGTAGGGCAACCAGCTAAACGTCAATCAGTAACAAACCCAACAAATACCTTATATGCTATTAAGCGTCTAATTGGTCGTCGTTTTGAAGATGAAGAAGTCCAACGCGATATAAAAATCATGCCATTTGGCATTGTTAAAGCCGATAATGGCGATGCTTGGGTAACGACACGTGATAAAAACGTAGCTCCGCCACAAGTATCTGCTGAAGTATTAGCAAAAATGAAAAAAACAGCAGAAGACTACTTAGGTGAAACAGTCACTGAAGCTGTTATCACGGTTCCTGCTTATTTTAACGATTCACAACGCCAAGCAACTAAAGATGCGGGTCGTATTGCGGGTCTTGATGTTAAACGTATTATCAACGAGCCAACAGCTGCTGCCCTTGCTTACGGCATGGACAAACAAGAAGGCGACAAAGTTGTTGCTGTTTACGATTTAGGTGGTGGTACATTTGATATTTCAATTATTGAAATTGATGAAATGGACGGCGAGCACACGTTTGAAGTATTAGCGACCAATGGTGATACTCACTTAGGTGGTGAAGATTTCGATAACCGTTTAATCAACTATCTTGTCGCTGAATTCAAAAAAGAGCAAGGCATGGATTTAACCTCTGATCCACTTGCGATGCAACGTTTGAAAGAAGCGGCAGAAAAAGCGAAATGTGAACTTTCTTCAGCGCAACAAACTGATGTTAACTTACCTTACATCACTGCTGATGGCTCTGGTCCTAAGCACATGAACATTAAAGTGACGCGTGCTAAATTAGAATCATTAGTTGAAGATATGGTTAAAGCAACATTAGAGCCACTTAAGCAAGCACTTAAAGATGCAGATTTATCCGTAAGTAAAGTTGATGATGTTATCTTGGTTGGTGGTCAATCTCGTATGCCAATGGTACAAAAAGCGGTTACTGATTTCTTCGGTAAAGAGCCACGTAAAGACGTTAACCCTGATGAAGCAGTAGCTTCTGGTGCGGCGATTCAAGCGGGTGTTCTTTCTGGTGATGTAACTGACGTTCTTTTATTAGACGTTACGCCATTATCATTAGGTATTGAAACGATGGGTGGCGTGATGACGAAAGTTATCGACAAAAACACCACTATTCCAACGAAGCAATCACAAACATTCTCAACAGCTGACGATAACCAAGCGGCAGTAACTGTTCATGTTTGTCAAGGTGAGCGTAAGCAAGCGTCTCATAATAAATCTTTAGGTCAATTCAACCTTGAAGGTATCCCTGCTGCACCACGCGGCCAACCGCAAATTGAAGTAACTTTCGATATTGATGCAGATGGTATATTGCACGTAACAGCAAAAGATAAAAATACCGGTAAAGAGCAAAAAATTACCATTAAAGCATCTTCAGGTTTATCTGATGAAGAAGTAGAACAAATGGTACGTGATGCTGAAGCAAATGCCGATGAAGATGCGAAGTTTGAAGAGCTTGTTTCTGCCCGTAACCAAGCTGATGGCATGATTCATTCAACTCGTAAACAAGTTGAAGAAGCAGGCGAAGATTTACCAGCGGAAGACAAAGAAAAAATTGAAGCTGCATTAACTGAGCTTGAAGAAGCGGTTAAGGGTGATGATAAAGAAGCGATTGATGCAAAAACTCAAGCGTTAATGGAAGTATCAGCTAAGTTAATGGAAATTGCTCAAGCCAAGCAAGAAGCTCAAAGCGCGGCAGAAGGTGCTGCTGAAGATGGTGGCGCAGCGCCAGCAGATGATGTAGTAGATGCTGAGTTTGAAGAGGTTAAGGACGACAAATAGTCAGTTAAAAAGCTTGTTACTAGTTATCTCCATTATGACGTTGTTAGTATTCGCTTGGTAAAACCAAGCTCCGTGCTTCTGCCTTGTAATGAAACTAACTAGTTTAAAGCTTTTTAACTTTGCTTTATAACGTCTTTTTAAAGCGTCGATATTTCTCGACGCTTTTTGTGTATAAGAAATCAGTAATTAATTTTTAAAATTGGTGCTGATTTTCTTGATTTTTTCGGACTACTTCTAAAAATGAAGAAAATTAGTCTCAATCAACTTGAAGTAAAGAAACAGATCTATGTCAAAACGTGATTATTATGAAACGCTTGGCGTTTCAAAGAGCGCTGAAGAAAAAGAAATTAAAAAAGCCTATAAAAAATTAGCGATGAAATTTCACCCTGATCGTACCCAAGGTGATAAGGCAAAAGAAGAAACCTTTAAAGAAATCCAAGAAGCATATGAGATATTAAAAGACGATCAAAAACGCGCTGCTTATGATCAATACGGGCATGCTGCTTTTGAACAGGGTGGTCAAGGTGGTGGCGGTGGTCATGGTGACTTTGGTGATGCCTTCGGTGATATTTTTGGTGATATTTTTGGTGGCGGTCGCGGTCGTGGTGGACGTCAATCACATGCGCAACGTGGTTCAGATTTACGCTATAATGTAGAGTTAAATCTAGAAGATGCTGTTAAAGGTAAAAGCTTAGAAATTAAAGTGCCTACGTTTGTTACTTGTGAACCTTGTAATGGCTCAGGCGCTAAAAAAGGTACGAGTGCTAAAACTTGTAGTACTTGCCATGGACACGGCCAAGTACAAATGCGTCAAGGGTTATTTGCCGTTCAACAAACCTGTCCAACCTGTAGCGGTAAAGGCAAGGTTATTGCTAGTCCTTGTACCTCATGTCGTGGTCAAGGACGTGTTGAAAAAACTAAAACTTTGTCTGTTAAGATCCCCGCAGGCGTGGATACCGGTGATAGAATTCGCTTGTCTGGTGAAGGTGAGGCCGGTGAACATGGCGCGCCATCGGGTGACTTGTACGTTCAAGTCAATGTACGTGACCATGAAATATTTGTTCGTGATGAAAACCACTTGTATTGTGAAGTGCCAATTAGTTTTGTTACCGCAGCATTGGGTGGTGATATTGAAGTGCCGACATTAGGCGGTAAAGTTAAACTTAAAGTACCAAAAGAAACGCAAACGGGCAAAATGTTTCGCTTACGTGGCAAAGGTGTTAAATCAGTACGCAGCTCTATTACGGGTGATTTAATGTGTAAAGTGGTACTTGAAACGCCTGTTAACTTATCTGGTGATCAAGCTGATTTATTGCGGCAATTAGAAGAAAAAATGGCTAATAGCAGTAAAAAGCATAGTCCAAAAGAAACAGGTTTCTTTGATGGCGTAAAAAAGTTTTTTGATGACTTAAAAAGTTAATCAATTAATTTGTATGAATAAACACACTAAAAACCACAAAAAGTTAAGTCTTCTTGTGGTTTTTTATTTAAAGCGACTAAGTTTTTCTAAATATTAGTGTTTTCTATTTATTGCTCGAACCGAATAAGTCAGTATAAAAAGTAATATGATGACAATTGAAAAACTTCCACCGTGACTTATTTCAACAACTTCATCATAATCAGCACTTTCTAATGATAAAGCGTATAACGCATTACTGTCGTCTGAGCTATAACTTGTGACAATATCGCTATTACCTACTTGGTATAAATCAATTAATATATCGTAATGGTCAGTAGGGTAGCCGGATAAAAAGGTCGTCATTATTTCATATTCATCTAAGTCAGACTCACCGTCAATAATAAAGTTATCAGTAGTGTAATAGTGTTTCCAAGGCCCTCCGTTTTTGCTGATGTACAATAAAGCATATACTTCACCCCATTGACGCTCGGTATAACTGTAGATGTCAGCATCAAAAATAACGCTAAATGTTTGATAAAAACCATCGCTGTCATAATCATCTTGCAGTAGGGTTGTTGCACCATATATTGAAAATTCAGCAAAGTTTACATTGTTGATATAGTTATAACTACGCGTTTTTGATACCTTAAGTGGTTTTATTGTCGTTTGTAGCATTTCAGTTCTTGTTTTACCTGTCGCTTTACCAATGTGTTGGTCAACTATTGATGCTGCTTGATTTTCTTTAGCAATGGTAAGTCTAAGATCTGTCGTCAGATTTTTTGATAGTATCCCAAACGAAACACTTGTTTGTTCTTCGGCAATGGTGTGACTACTAATGAGTAAGTTTGCTAGTAGTAATATACCAATAATGTTCTTATTAATTAAATTTTTAGTCATCGCCCTAATCATCATTTTTATCATCATATAGCCCTATTAATATTTACTTGTTGTTGAGGCTATTAAAGCGTATTGAAGCTGAACATTCGCTGAACATTTTAAGTAACCGTGATTTTTAAATGAATACTTAGCGAGTATTTAGTTCATGTTCAGAAAATGTTCAGCGAATGTTCAGTTGCGATGGAGTATGATTTTAAATAAGCTATAGCCATTAATGTCAGTATTCGGGAAAATGATGAAATTTACTTTATCTTTAATTATTATTTTGGTAATCACTTTCATGATCACCTTTTCTACGCACACGATTGCTCAAGGAAACTATGGGGCAACAATAAGCACAATGAAAGCTAATCAACAAAGTAATAAGCAGCAAATACGGGTTAAAAGCCCTAAACAGGCTGCTCAACTGGCTCAACGCCGTTTTGGTGGTAAAGTACTTAAAGTGCAAGTGCAAAAGACAGGTTACAGAGTCAAGTTAATTAAAAAAAGTGGTCACATTATTGTTATTTCTGTAGATGCCAAATCTGGCCGAATTAGTGGGCGGTAATATTATGCGTTTATTACTTATTGAAGATGACATTGCACTACAACAAAATTTAAACAAACATTTAGTGGCGGCAAATTATTTAGTTGATGTCGCCAGTGACGGTGAAACAGGGTTGTTTCAAGGGTTAGAGCATCCTTATGATGCCGCAGTAATTGATATAGGTTTGCCGATTATTGATGGCATTAGTGTTATAAAAACGTTAAGAGAAAAAAATAAAAACTTTCCTATTTTAGTCCTTACGGCACGTAACAGTTGGCAAGATAAAGTAGCCGGTTTAGATGCCGGTGCCGATGATTATCTGACTAAACCTTTTCATGGTGAAGAATTACTTGCACGCTTAAATGCGCTTATTCGTCGTTCAGCAGGGCAGGCGAGCCCGCTCATAAAAAATGGTCCATTATCACTCAATACTAAAAGTCTACAGGTTGAAGTGAATAATCAAGTGGTTAAATTAAGCAGTTCAGAATATAAAGTGCTTGAATATATGATGTTGCACCTTGATGAGGTCACCTCGAAAGCGGTATTGACTGAACATATTTATGATCAAGACTTTGATCTAGATTCTAATGTCATTGAAGTATTTGTTCGGCGTTTACGCAAGAAGCTGGACCCTGACAATGAATACGGTTTTATCGAAACGCTTCGCGGGCACGGTTATAAATTAAATCGCTACTCTTAATCATGAAATCAACCATTAAATCAGCCATTAAATCAATAATGAAAACCAAGGTGACTACCGCACCTTTTTGGAAAATAAACTCATTAAAGGTTCGAGTGCTCTTAAGTACGTTAGTGATGACTCTTATCATGTTGCCTGTTATTGGTATCACCTTGACTCAGGCTTTTGAACGACAGTTAATAGTTGCAATGAAAAACGAACTTATTGCCTATAGTTACTCAATTTTGACCGTTGCAGAAGTTGATAATAAACAATTGTTGATGCCAGAATACTTATTAGAAAATCAATTTAATATCAGTCAATCAGGTTTGTATGCATTGATCAATTCGCTACCCCGTGAAAACACCCCAGCAGAAAAATTATGGCAATCACAATCATTGCTAACGTTATCATTACAGTCATTATCGGCAGAACTTATCCCGTCACCAAAAATAGGAGAAAATACATTTACTTCTATTACGTTTGAATATACAAAACATTTACTTTATAGCTTTAGTGTTAGCTTTTCGGATAATGCCCAGCCATTTCCTATCACTTTGCATTTACTTAAAGATCAAAAAGAATTTTTGTTAGCACTAAGTGATTTTAAACAGCAACTATGGAGTTGGCTGATTGTATTGATGTTAGTGTTTATTGTCATTCAAGTCGCTTGGCTACTCTGGACATTAAAGCCATTAAAAGTATTAGCGAATGAACTGGCGACTATAGATCAAGGTAAGAAAAATGCATTAGATGCACAATATCCGCTTGAGTTACAACAAGTCACTTCGCAGTTGAATACCTTGTTATTAACTGAGCAGAATCAACGTAAACGTTATCGAAACGCCTTAGCTGATTTAGCACACAGTTTAAAGAACCCACTGGCTGTTATGCAAAGCGAAGCAAGTTTATCAAAAGATGCTCAAGCGCAAATTTCTTTAATTAATAATATCATTGAACATCAATTAAAAAGGGCACAAAGTGCGGGTGAATCTTCATGGCATTTAGGGGTCGCGGTAAAACCGTTATTGGATAAGCTCATGGCGAGCTTGATAAAGATTTATCAAGAGAAGCAATTACGCTTTATAGTAAAAGTGGATAAAAATACTTTATTTAAGGGCGATGAAGCGGATTTGATGGAAATGTTAGGTAATATTGCAGACAACGCTTGTAAAGCTGCAAAATGTACAGTTGCTGTTACAGTGATGGTAGACAATAAACAATTAAGGATAATAGTTGAAGATGATGGCATTGGTATTGAACCATCACAGCAACAAGCTATTTTAGCGCGTGGAACTCGAGCAGATACCTACCATGCCGGTCATGGTATTGGCTTAGCCATTGTGCGAGATCTGGTGAGCAGTTACCAAGGTAAATTATCTATATCCACTTCCGTGTCACTGGGTGGCGCTGCGTTTACACTGACGTTTTAATTCTTACTAGAATGCTGGATTTTGAAAAGTCGCGTCATGGCTGTTCAGCTTGCGTTCAGTTTACTCTTGATATTCTTGTAACAGTTATTGGTTATAAGGATTTTATCATGAAAAATGTCATATTTTATCTAAGTTTAGTTATTAGTACGTTAGTGAGTTTTACCATCACAGCAGAGCAAGAAACGCAACAATTTAGCGATGCAGAGCTAGCTCAAATGCTGGCGCCTATTGCGCTGTACCCCGACAGTTTATTAACACATATTTTAATTGCTTCTACATACCCTATCGAAATTATAGAGGCTCATCGTTGGTTGAAAAAAAACGATAACCTAAATACTGATAAAAAGAGTCAGTTATTAAAATCGTTTGATTGGGATGCCAGTGTGAAAGCGTTAATTCCATTTGATCGGGTTCTCAGTCGATTAAGTGCAGACTTAAGTTGGACACAAGCACTTGGTGATGCTTTTTTGCAAGATGAATCACGTTTGTTGTTAAGTATTCAAACGTTAAGAAAACAAGCGAAGCTTGCAGGTAGTCTTAACAAAATGGACAACATGGATATCCGTTATGAAGATAGCAATATACTTATTTTACCGAGAAAAAAAGAAGTTGTTTATGTGCCTTACTATGATTCGCGCATGGTCTATGGTTCATGGTTTTGGACAGCCTACCCACCGGTATATTGGCACTCTAATCGCCGTGCAGATGTAAGTCATTACCGTCCTTTTCATTGGAATGCTGGTGTGCACATTACCTTTAATTATTTTTTTAGCGCTTTTCATTGGCATAATCGATATGTGGTCGTTGTTGCACCACATCGCGCTCATTTTCGTAATTACTCTCAGCGCCCACGCCGTCTAATTGTTCACGGTGGTTATGCTAAGCGTTGGTCTCATAAACCTTCTCATCGAAAAGGTGTTGCTTATCGAACTAAAAAAACCAGTAAAAAGTACTATAGTAATCGCGTCAGTAGTAAGCGTGTAGGTGTGCACCGTGCTAATACAGCGTTTAACACGAAAGCAAACACAACTCACCGTAACTTTAAACAACGCTTACAAACTACTAAGCATTCAGATCGCAAAATAAAGCACAAGGTAAAGCATGATGAAATGCAGTCTCGTCCAGCGAATAAAAAGTACGCGTTACATCATAAATCTCGTAGTACAAGTACCTTTAATAATAAACAGAGTCGTAGAATTAGTGATCAAAAGAGAAAGCAACAGCAGTTTCGAGAGAAAAAATCCTTAAATCATAAAAACAGCTCAACTCAAAGAAATCATCGAAATCAATCGAGGGAGAGATAATAGTACAGAATTATTCTTGTTGAAAACCAGGTAACACACCAGTGCGGCTATATCGTCGAGTTTTTTCATTCTACTGTAATGATCTCATTAATAAAAAAATCAAGCACTTTCAATGATCACTGGTATATACTAAAGATATTTCATTTTACCGTGCATAAATACAGAAGAATATAAAAGGAAAATCATGCCTATAACAACGATAGATACATTCTTAAAGAAAGAATCAGCTAGTGGAATAATTTTGATGTTTACTGCTGTGTTAGCAATGATCATTGCTAATTCCCCTTGGGTTAGTTGGTACAATTTATTACTTGATGTACCCGTGGTTGTGGCCGTTGGAAGTCTCGAAATAGCTAAACCATTACTGCTATGGATAAATGATGGCTTAATGGCGTTATTTTTCTTCTTGGTTGGGTTAGAGCTGAAACGAGAATTTTTAGAAGGTGATTTATCAAAACCTGGGCAGGTGACGTTACCTGCAATTGGCGCTATTGGCGGCATGATAATGCCAGCCTTGATTTATGTCGCGTTCAACTATGAAAACACGAGCGCACTCAATGGTTGGGCTATTCCAACAGCAACGGATATCGCATTTGCCTTAGGTATTTTAGCGATTATTGGCTCGAAAGTACCTTTACAGTTGAAAGTATTTTTAACTTCATTAGCTATTTTTGATGATTTAGGCGCGATTGTTATTATTGCTTTATTTTACACCGAGCAGTTATCACTATTATCACTTGTGATTGCGGCGACTATGATCACCATATTGTTCGTGCTTAACCGGTTAAATGTGACTAGCACGTCCCCTTATATATTTATTGGTATAGTCTTATGGATAGCGGTATTAAAATCAGGTGTACATGCAACCTTAGCAGGCGTTATTTTAGCCTTCTTTATTCCGATAAAAGGTAAGGGAGATGAACCTTCACCACTGAAGTCATTAGAAGATAACTTACACTCTACTGTTGCCTTTATTGTGCTCCCTATTTTTGCTTTTGCTAATGCAGGAATTAGTTTTGTTGATGTTGGTGTGGCACAAATTATGTCGCCTGTACCGTTAGGGATTATTTTAGGTTTAGTCGTAGGTAAACAATTAGGCGTTTTTGGTTTTTGCTTTATCGCGATAAAATTAGGTTTTGCTAAATTGCCAGATAATGTCAATTGGTCATTATTGTATGGTGTCGCATTGCTCTGTGGTGTTGGTTTTACCATGAGTTTATTTATTGGATCGCTAGCATTTGAACAAATGAATGATGTTCCTTTATATAAAGACAGGCTAGGTATTGTTATTGGTTCATTGATATCAGGTGTTTTAGGTTATTTAGTTATTAATCACGCGGTTAAAAAATCCAGTTAACTTGTCATTATAATCATTAAGTATATACCCGTATATGGTGTCTATTTTCTGGCGGTAGCTGGATGAAATAGACACCATTTTTCGGTACAATAGCAAAAATTCTCTCAGAGCTTTTTTATTAAATATGCACTATAAGTATCACGATCTTATTCAACTGTTTAATGACACTTTTTTTGAAGCGTTTAATACTCGCTTAATTAAAGGGGGTGATGAACCACTTTACTTACCTATGAATAGCTTACCGGAAGGCTGCTTTTCTGGAGCAACAGAGCCTTGTACTTACCATCAAGTAATCTTTGCCCGTGGTTACTATGCCAGTGCCTTTCATGAAATATCTCATTGGTGTCAAGCAGGTGAAGCAAGACGGCTGTTAGAAGATTATGGCTATTGGTATAAACCGGATGGCAGAAATGAGCTTGAACAGGAGAAATTTGAGCAGGTTGAAGTGATTCCACAAGCAATAGAGTGGGCGTTTAATGTCGCCGCACAAAGAAAGTTTCATGTATCTTCTGATAACCTAAGTGGATTTCAAGCAGATACAAATAGTTTTAAAAAGAAAGTATTACAACAAGTTCAGCTGTTTTTAGATAAAGGTTTCCCCGTTAGAGCCAAGCAGTTTATTGAAGTGTTAGCTCAATTTTATAATACACAGTTACCGTTAACTATTGAAAGTTTTTCTAAAACTAAAGAAGATAAAGAAGAGAGTGTATGTTCAAGCTAGGTTTAATTATTAACCCGGTCGCTGGCATTGGTGGTAGCGTTGCTTTGAAAGGTAGTGATGGCGTGGCTATGCATGCTCTTGCTATAGGTGCAGAGCCAAAAGCTAATGCCCGGACTCAAACCACATTAGCAGTATTACAGTCTTATCAAGATGAAATCACGGTATATACAGTGAATGATTTAATGGGTGAGCAGGCAGCCAAGGCGTTGGGTTTTCAAGTGAACCTAGTTTATAAAACCGAGAACGAACATACGCAAGCAGAAGATACTGAGCAAGCGGTTAGGGCTTTGCTTGCTGAACAGGTTGATATCATTCTTTTTGCTGGCGGTGACGGAACAGCGCGTAATATTGCCAAAGTAGTCACTGAACATGCCAACCAAAGTAACCAAGCGCAAATACCTGTTTTAGGTATTCCTGCGGGCTGTAAAATTCATTCTGGGGTTTATGCTATCACGCCAATAGCAGCGGGGCGTGTGGTGGAGTTAATGGTAACTAAACAGCTAGTTACGTTAACAACGGGTGATATTATGGATATTGACGAATCCTTATTTCGCCAAGGTGTTGTTAAAGCCAAGCGCTTTGGCGAAGTACAAATTCCGAGTGAATTACGATACGTACAAGCGGTTAAATCAGGTGGTAAAGAGTCTGATGAATTAGTATTACAAGATATGAGCGAAGATATTATTGATAAAATGAATGAGGCAGAAGGTAGTTTATTTATTATTGGCTCAGGCTCGACAACTGCTTTTTTAATGACAGAGTTGAACCTTGAAAATACCTTGCTTGGTGTGGATTTGGTGCAAAACAATGCTTTAATCGCCAGTGATGTTACCGAAGAGCGGTTATGGAAACAGTTAATGCAAGCTCAGAAAAGTAAGCAACGTGTGCATTTGATTATCACTCTAATTGGTGGTCAAGGTCATTTATTTGGGCGAGGTAATCAACAACTAAGTCCGCGTATTATTCAACACATTATTGAACAAAAAGGCGGTAAAGAAAATATTACTATTATTGCCACTAAAGCCAAGTTAACCGCACTTGAAAACAGGCCATTAATTAGTGATACCGGTGATGTTAAACTAGATCAGACCTTGTCTGGTTTCATGCCGGTCACCACAGGTTATAGAGATCAGGTATTATATCCGGTTGCTAGCCCTATGTAGGCTATTAGTTTTTTATGGGGATATTGCCAAACGTATTTGTAAAAAGTTAAACCCTATCGTTTGAACGTTGAATAATCATTCTGACATATTAGAAAATTTCAGATTGGAAGAGAGTTATAAAAGGTAATTACATGATAAAAAATTTACATACAGTCGCTGATGTTTATCAGCATTTAGATGGTTTGTTCGATCAAGATATTGATAGTGACACCTTATTTGCTAGTGGTTATTTACGTGGTTTGTTTTCGTCAGCCGTTTCACAATTCGAAGATGAAAAACAAGAGATATCGACAGCGATAATCCAAGCAGTAAGCGATAAATTAACTAAAGCGAAAACCGAACTTAGCCCACAAGATAATGCCATAGTGCAAAATTTTTGGTCAAGTTTACAACAAGTGATGTTAAATTAAATCGTGCCTATGCAGATAAGACAGGAAGCCGTCATTCCCGAGGTGTTTTGTCGGGAATCCAAGCTTAAAGACAATGGATCTTCGACAAGTGACCTCGAAGATGACGTTTTCAGAAAACTTCTGAGCCAAGTGCATAGGCATGAATTAAATTGAA
>Ga0105357_10001117_pt1 | contig 14502 bp, 13 predicted proteins | sample GOMGulsemesocosm_4_FD_83660 | JGI IMG/M metagenome (GOLD analysis project Ga0105357, IMG submission 83660) | Methane-oxidizing microbial communities from mesocosms in the Gulf of Mexico - GOM15B Gulf of Mexico | ecosystem: Environmental > Aquatic > Marine > Cold seeps | place: USA: Gulf of...
ATCTATTTTGATCTGCAGTCCTATAGCGGCTATTTACAGGCCTTGGGCGAAAGTCGTTCGAAAGGTGCTGAAGTAAGCTTTGAGCAAGCTTTGTCTGAAGATTGGACTTTGCGTGCTAATGTCACTTATAACGACACTGAAACAACAGCGAACGATCAGCGTCGTCGTCGACCACGGTGGTTGGCAAACTGGGGTATGGACTATGAATATGATAATGGCATTCTGTTAAGTGCTAACTGGCGTACTGCCAATGGGCAAACTGATGCATCGAACGTGATAGCTGACTATAATGTGCTGGACGTACAGTTACGTTGGACAATTAATTCATCGCTAACGGTATTCACCCGAGTGGAAAACGCACTTGATGAAAACTATCAAGAAGTGCCAAGTTACAATACCGCCGGCACTGGCGCTTACGCAGGTGTTAAACTGAGTTTTTAACCCGATGTGTTTGATCGGAGCGATATCGCTCCGATCGAGTGAAGCAAAGTAAACTGCTGTTATTAAGCTTCCAATTAACCCTCCATATAAAGAGTATCGAGTGGCACACCTGAACGCTAGACCGCTAATTGTGTTTCTTATAGTGATGGTGCCGCTGGTATTGATCGCCGCGTTATTTATTGGTCCCGTTATTTCTTCGGTCGAAACCGTGGGCAACGCCCTTGTGGGCAATGCTGATAATGTGGAGCAATTAATAGTTCGCGATATACGCATGCCGCGAGCAGTATTTGCATTGCTTTGTGGTGCTCTATTGGCGAGCTGCGGCGCAGTTTGTCAGGGGCTTTTTCGTAATCCATTAGCCGACCCCAGTTTGATTGGTGTGACCGGTGGCGCGTCCATGGGGGCGAGCCTAGTTATTGCTCTGGGTTTTATCGCCGGGCCAATCATGACTTCTCTCTTTGCCATCTCAATGGGTGCATTCCTCGGTGGTAGCCTGGCAACTTTTTTTGTTTATCGCTTGTCGATAAATGAACGGGGAGCATCGGTTTCTGTGATGTTGCTTGCTGGTATTGCTGTAACAGCATTCGCGAGCGCTGTTACTAATCTGTGTGAATTTTTTAGTGATAATGAACATTTACGTCGTATCAGCATATGGCGAATGGGTAGCTTAGAAGGCGCGAGCTGGATGGAGTTATTGTCTCTATTTGTCTTGTTGATCGTCGTGTTAGTTATTCTGATACGGGCCAGTCAAAGTCTAAACGCCTTACTGCTTGGTGAATCTGAAGCCAGGCATTTAGGCATCGATGTTGATTCCTTAAAGCGTCGTATCATTTTAGTCGTCGCTATGGCGGTCGGTATTTGTGTTGCTATGGCCGGCACGATCAGTTTTGTCGGGCTTATTGTCCCGCATTTAATTCGTATTTTGATTGGCCCCGATCATCGCTATTTAACGTTTGGTAGTGCGCTTGGCGGCGGCTTATTATTACTGATTGCGGATACCTTGGCTCGTACTTCGTTTGCCCCAGAGGAAGTTCCCGTTGGAGTGATTACTGCTTTGGCGGGTGCTCCTTTCTTTATCTTTATGTTACGCCAACGTCGTAACAGTATCGGTGGATAAATCTATGTCGCCAAGTTCAATGAAAGGAGCAAGCGAGGGGCGCAATACTCTGCGCCTTATCAATGCTGAGCTTTCCATTGCGCGGGCCAAGCTTGTTAGTGATATAAACTTAGAGGTGAAAGCGGGCGAGATTGTTGTGTTACTGGGCCCCAATGGCGCCGGTAAAAGTAGTGTGCTTAATCTCCTTAGCGGGCAGCGTCGACCAAGTCATGGTCAAGCGTTGATGGCGGGCATTGATATTGGCGATTGGCCATTGCGCGACAAAGCCAAACGCATGGCTGTATTGGCGCAAACCTCGACGTTAAGCTTCGCCTATAAAGTTGAAGATGTTGTTGGTCTTGGGCGAATTCCTCACGACAGCGGGCGAGTTAAAAACCAAGTTATTGTCGAGCAGTGTCTAGAGCTAATGGATGTCCTGCCATTACGTCGGCGTTTGTATACCGAGTTGTCCGGTGGTGAGCAGCAGCGTGTGCAACTTGCCAGAGTGTTGGCTCAATCTTATGTTGATGATGACGATGCGCAATGTTCATTTTTATTATTAGACGAACCCACCAGTGCTTTGGACCTTTCTCATCAACAATTAATTTTACAATCATGTCGAGATCGAGCATCAAAAAATTGCGGTGTCGTGATGGTGCTGCACGACTTAAACCTCGCTTTTCGTTATGCAGACCGTTTAGTTTTATTGGATAAGGGGCGTGTCGTAGCCCAAGGGTCCGCCGAGCAGCTGGCTGATGCGCAGCTCATTCGTTCGGTTTATGGTGTCGATGCTCATATTGTTAAGCATCCACTACATGGCTGCCCCAGTGTTGTTTTTTGATGACGATTGAGTTTGTAGTTGCGTTTATTCTTAGTTTACTAGCCGCCAAAGTAAGTTTAGCCATGGTGTTAGACTCCTTACTTGGTGAAGTAAAAAGGTGGCATCCTCTAGTCGCTTTTGGTCGGCTAGCGAATGCTATTGAGCTACATCTGAATCTTGGTGTTGATAGCCGGCTGTTGAACAAGTTTAAAGGTGCCGGAGCATGGGCGCTATGTGTATTGCCTTTTCCAGTAGTAATGATACTGATAGAAAAAAAGCTCCTGCAAGATATGCGCTACGAGTTGCTAATAAACCTGGGCAGCATCGCTACCTTATATTTCTGCGTAGCCTGGAAAAGCTTAATCGAGCATGCTAGAAATATTATTGTGCCATTACAGTGTGGTGATATAGATTTAGCGCGAGCAAAACTGGCGTATATTGTCAGTCGTGATACCAAGGCCTTGGATCATACCGGTATATGCAAAGGGGCCATTGAATCTACTTTAGAAAATGGCAGTGATGGTATCTTCGCGCCTATTTTTTGGTTTGCTTTATTGGGAGCTCCTGGTGTACTGATTTACCGCTTGGCAAATACTTTGGATGCCATGTGGGGCTATAAAAATACGCAGTACAAAAGTTTTGGCTTCTTCGCGGCTAAAATGGATGATGTTCTAAACTACGTTCCAGCTCGGCTGGTAGCGCTTAGTTATTCAATTTTAGGCCGCTGCACCATAGCATTCAGGGCTTGGCGCTTACAGGCAGCTCGCTGCCCAAGCCCCAATGGCGGCCCGGTAATGTGTGCGGGCGCAGGGGCGCTCGGTATTCGCCTTGGCGGCGTCGCGACGTATCATGGAGCACGGCAGTGGAGGTCTCGAATGGGTATCGGAAAGTTACCACTGCCACAGGACGCGCTAAAATGTGTGAATTTAATAAATCGAACCTTGATATTGTGGCTCGCTGTAATGTGGCTCATTACAATGACTTCTATCTATTTAGTATGATTGTTCTTTTGTAGTTTAATGAGCTCTAGTTTTATAGTTCTGATTTTTGATTAACCAGAAAGGCCTTGATTGTGTTTCAGATATCAGAAAATAAATTTTCGTTACTAAACACTAGAATGAGAGCGCCGCTGGAACATGGTGGCGTGCTACCCAAAAACGATGTTGATGTTGATGTTGATGTTAATGTAGAGCAAGACGGAAGCAATACCTTGTTGGATTTATCAACGGGGATCAGCCCTTGGGTTTGGCCAGTACCAATAGTTCCCCAGCATGTGTGGCAACGATTACCTGACGATGACGATGATTTAGAGATTGTAGCTGCCCAGTATTATCATTGCAGCGATGAGCAGATTTTAGCGGTGCCGGGTAGTCAGTGGTCTATTCAAAAAATACCAGAGTTGTGTGGTGAGGGCGCTAAGGTTGCACTCCCCCTATCTGGGTACCAAGAGCATTGGCAGGCTTGGCATTGTGCCGGTCATGATGTGGTGTTTTATCATGATATGAGTGATTTACTGGTTATATTGAATGCCAATATTGAGATATCGTTTGCTGTTGTGATTAACCCCAATAACCCAACAGCTGAAGTTTGCCTTGTTGAAAACTTGAAGAAAATTGAACGTATTATTGAGCAACGTCGGGGCCTGCTAGTTGTCGATGAGGCCTTTATGGATTCGACGCCTGAGCACAGCTTTATTAGCGAAACAAATTTCGAACACTGTATAGTTTTACGTTCCGTTGGCAAATTTTTTGGTTTAGCGGGTATTCGTTTAGGGTTTGCGATAGTGCATCCTAATATGAAGCATTATTTGGTCAGCAGTATTCGGCCGTGGGGAGTGAATGGTATAGCGCGCTATGTCGGAAGGTTATGCCTTAACGACAGTCGTTGGCATGAATTGCAATGTGAACGTTTACAACTCGCGAGTAAAGAATTGCTTACGATACTATCTAAGCTAGATTTTAGTGTTAGCAGCAGTAATTATTTTGTAACCTTAAGCGGTCGGCAGAGAGACGTGATCAATTTTCACCGATATTTACAGGCTGAAAATATTTTAAGCCGGTTATTCACAGCACCAAAATCAGAATCTTGGCTGTGTGCCGCGCAAGCCGCCAATATAAATACAGCTGAAGGAAGGCTAAGATTAGGCCTGCCTGACGAACTTGGCCTAACTCGGTTAAAGAAAGCCGTGTTGGAGTACCTTAGCGTAGATGAATAATAAAGTAATTGCATAGGATATGGTTAACAATATGAGTTTTATTAAAGGCATGAGCCTAGTATTTTTTGTTTTGCTAGGCAGCGCCGCATTACTGGTGTCACCAACGGTTTTATCCGCGGAGGCTGATGCTCAGGCGAAGCCAGAAGAAGCAACGCAGACTTTACGTGCCTTGGGTATGACGCAAACGGCGACTCGGGTAATCGCATTGGCACCTCACTTGGTTGAAGCGATGTATACCGTTGGTGCTGGTGATAAGCTACTGGCGGCGGTCTCCCATAGTGACTACCCCGAAGCTGCATTGGCATTGCCGAGGGTTGGTAATTATACCAATATCAATATTGAATCGGTTTTGCGTCTCAAACCCGACCTTGTTCTGGCGTGGCGATCTGGGAATGGGCCAAAAGTTATTTCGAAATTGCGACAGCTTGGTATTCCGGTCTATGTTTCGGAGCCTGGCAATTTATTATCAATAGCAGCAATGCTAAAAGATGTCGGTACTTTAGTCGGCGGGAAAAATACTACAAGAGCCAGCAATGAATTCCTAAGTAAATATGAAGCCTTACGAGCTAAGTATAAAAACAAAAAATCAGTTTCTGTTTTTTATCAAGTTTGGAATAAACCGTTACAAACCTTGAGCAATAAAAGCATTGTTAGTGATGTTATTGATCTTTGCGGTGGTCGTAATGTATTTGGCGAATCAAAAGCAATAGCGCCTAAGGTTAATGTCGAGGCGGTATTGAGGGAAAACCCCGATGCGATCGTGGCAAGTGGTATGGGCGAAGAGCGTCCAGAATGGTTGAATGATTGGGGTCAATGGACAAGTTTGACAGCAGTTGAACATAAGCACTTATTTTTTGTGCCGCCTGATTTGATTCAGCGACACTCGACAAGGTTATTACAAGGCGCTGCAATTTTGTGCCAACAATTAGATCAGGTACGAAGTGATAATATATTGCCTGGTTTTACTGAGTAATTTGATAGCGTTAACTTTCTGAGGAATGATGATGGACGATAAAGATAACAGTTTAGATGATAAAAAGAGCGTTCGCCATAAAGAGCGCATGAAACAGCGTAAAGATATCGTTGACGCCGGAATCGCTCGTGCTCAAGAAGATCGGGGTGTTTTGATAGTGCTGACAGGCGACGGTAAAGGTAAGAGTAGTTCGGGGTTCGGGACCGCAGTACGTGCTGTGGGTCATGGTTTCAAGGTTGGTATAGTTCAGTTCATTAAGGGTACTTGGGACTGCGGGGAGCGCAATGTGTTGCAGTCTTTGCCTGGCGTTGAATTTCATATAATGGGCACTGGTTTCACATGGGAAACCCAGAACGACGGGCAAGATAAAGTTGCGGCGCAAAAAGTTTGGGCTGATTCAAAGCACTTGTTCTCTGACCCGAGCGTTCGGTTGGTGTTGTTGGATGAGATGACTTATGCCTTAAACTATAAATGGTTGGATAAAGACGAAGTGTTAGAAACCATTGCTAATCGACCCAGAGAGCAGAGTGTGATCATCACGGGTCGCGGGGCGAAGAAATATCTACAAGACGCGTCTGACACTTTTAGTGAGATAAAGTCGGTCAAACATGCTTTTCAGGCAGGCGTAAAAGCACAAAAAGGCATCGAGTGGTGATCTCAACGCTATGGCAGGCAGGATGTTGATCACTTCTTTGATCGGACTTTATGGTGAGTAAGTGTTTTTATTTTTTACGCCATGGTCAAACCGATTGGAATTATTGGCATCGATTGCAGGGGCGGCAGGATGTTTGCCTAAATGATGCCGGTCGACAGCAATGTCGAGATATAGCTGGGGTAATAAAAGACTTGGGTAAGCTAATGGTATTTTGCAGTCCACTGCAGAGAGCCAGGCAGAGCTGTCAAATTATACTTCCTGATGTTTTATCGAAAGTTAAATATATAGAGCCGCTGGCCGAGCTCAGTTACGGGGAACAACAGCGTGTTCATGATGCTTATAGTATCGACCTTTATGCTAGCGTAAATAATAAGTTCGATGTTGATCCAGAAGTTTACGTACTGGATAATGTTACGCAGGCAGATAAAGGCAGTGTTAACGTTAACTGTCTTTGTAATATTGATCGTTTTGATGATATTGACAGCTTAGGTGATCTTGACCGTGTGATCGAATTTATTGTCCATGGCGTTTTCAGTAACGATTCAAATAATAATATTCTATTGGTATCTCACGGCTCTATTTTTGAGTATTTATGTCTGCAGCTAAATTTACCACCGCTTAGTTTGAATAACGCGGCTTTAGTCAAAATTTCAATTTCAGAAGAAAATAACAAAGCTTTAACACCTGGACCCCAATTAATGGCTTCGGCTTATCGAGATTGTTTCTGGAAATTACAAATTCTTCACCCCGGTTTTGAAATCGACAATACAAAGAATGAATAACATGCGTGACAACAGTACTTCTTCAGTTAAACCTAAGCCATTGCCGTATCGAACTTTGATGGTGCAGGGCACAACCTCAGATGCGGGGAAGAGTACTCTGGTTGCTGCGATTTGCAGAATTCTATCCGATAGGGGATTTAGTGTTGTCCCGTTTAAGCCCCAAAACATGGCGTTGAATAGTGCGGTAACTGAGGATGGTGGCGAAATTGGACGGGCCCAAGCCGTGCAAGCCCAAGCTGCAAGGTTACAACCTCGCATCGACATGAACCCAGTATTGCTTAAGCCCAATACCGATACGGGTGCGCAGGTAATTATTCATGGTCACTCGATTGGTAATATGGAAGCTTTGGATTATCACGAGTACAAAACTACCGCCATGGCTGCGGTACTGGAATCCCATGAGCGATTGTTAAAAGAGTTTGATGCCGTTATTGTCGAAGGTGCGGGTAGCCCTGCAGAAATAAATTTGCGCGACCGTGATATTGCTAATATGGGTTTTGCCGAGGCAGTCGACTGCCCTGTTATCATTATTGCCGACATCGATAAAGGCGGTGTCTTCGCGCATTTAGTCGGTACGCTAGAATTGCTGAGTAAAAGTGAGCAAGATAGAGTTATCGGTTTTGTGATTAATCGCTTTCGCGGCGATATTGCATTGTTGCAATCAGGGCTCGATTGGCTAGAAGATTATACTGGTAAGCCAGTTCTTGGCGTCGTACCTTATCTGCACCATTTTCACCTAGAAGCCGAAGACGCCATCGCGGATCCAAAGAAAAGTTTGGAGACATCAAGTGCAAGCGGGTCGAGTATTAAAATAGCGGTTTTATTACTACCAAAAATTAGTAATCATACGGATTTTGACCCACTGGCATTGCACCCTCAAGTTGAATTGACGTTTGTTGATTTACTAAGTGAGCTTGGCGAGTGCGACCTGATTATCATCCCCGGCAGTAAATCTGTGCGGTCGGACCTCAGCTACCTGAGAGAGACCGGTTGGGCTGAGAAAATTAACCGTCACTTACGCTACGGCGGAAAAGTACTTGGTGTGTGTGGTGGCTTTCAAATGTTAGGGCAGTCTATTGATGACCCCATGGGCGTCGAGGGCGAACTAGGTTGCTCTACTGGCCTATCTTATCTGGATATGAATACCCAGTTGTATGATAAAAAACAATTAATGCAGCGCACTGGTTTTTTGGCAGATAAACAAAAAATTGTTTGTGGTTATGAAATTCATGCAGGTTTAAGTCTTGGGCCAGCTTTAGATGAACCTTTGTTTTTCTTGCATCCAGCTTCGGCTCAAGGCCAAGCCTCAATTGGCGAGAGTAAGTTGGAAGCAGAAGGATGCATAAGTGCTGATCGACAAATTGCCGGCAGTTACTTACATGGTTTGTTTGATCATCAAGAATCCAGAGAATGGCTGCTATCGTGGGCAGGTTTGGAATCTGTTGAAAGCTTTGATTATATGGAGCTACGAGAAACAGAAATACAACGACTGGCAGATTGCGTAGCAAAATCAATGTCGGCGGCTAAAAATCTACTTGGAGCTTAATGTTTTCGATTGAGTCTCCTCACATTCGCCAGTGTCTAAACGCTAGTGATTCAACAAAAAGCTTAAGCTCATCAACCCTGCCAGCTCGACTAACTCAACAGTCGCGCCTGCGGTGTCTCCAGTGCAGCCGCCTAAACGGCGCATCATCAGACGCCGAAGTAGAAGCCAGCTGATGAACATTACTGAGCTGCAGATCAAAACTGTCGTTAGCCCAAGGCCAGAGAAGAGCACTAGCGCTAGAAGAAGATAAACTGCAATGAACGCGTTAAGAGTATTATGGGAAACCCCCTGTAAAAATGCCTTGGCTGAACCTTCGTTACTAACGTAGGGGCAACTATTAAATATCCCTAGTGATGCGGCTCTAGCAATCATTGGCAGGGCAGTGAGAGCGAAAAAAATTGCGGTAATATCCAGGCTATTGCTAGTGGTGGCATTTTGGCTGATTGAATGGCTCGCAGAAATAATGCCTTGTAGAGCCGCAAACTTTGCAATCAAAAGGCTGCCGATCGCCATAAGCCCACCACTGCCGCAGCGTGGGTCTTTCATTATTTCAAGGCTACGTTGTTTGTTTCCTAAACCACCAAGCCATGCATCAGCGCTGTCAGCCAAGCCGTCTATGTGTAGGCCTCCGGTAATAAATACCCACACGAGTAAAACACTGGCAGCAACTAAGGCGCTATTGCTTTCTGATGTTGGAACTAGGGCTATGCTTGCCAAAACCAAGCCAATGCAAAGACCAACAAAAGGAAAGCACAGACTGGAACGTTGATTGTCGTTATCTGCAATTTTTAAGAGTGTTGGCATTGGTAATCTTGTTAGAAATGTAAATGCCAAATTTAATGATCGTAGCCAAGCAGGAAAATTCTTTGTTAATACAGCTTGAGCTTCAATGCTTTTTTTCATGTGTTATTAGCTCTAATGGCGTTTGTGATATTTAGTGTGTGGTCACGGGTGAATGTTTCCCCATCGGTTACTTATCGAGGAGCGGCTGATGAGATACCAGCTGCGGCCAGTCAGGCTTTCCTGGCTCATGAAATATTTGTATTCGACTGATGCAGGCGTGAGGTACGCTGAGGCGAGATAATGGTCGCAAACCCATGCCTAATACATGAGCCAATATACAGCGAATGACACCGCCATGGGTAATTAGCAACGTATGTTGGTTTTTATGCTCGCTGACCAATGAGCTCCATTGCGCTACAACTCGTTCGTTAAAGGACTCTATGGTTTCGCCATTCGGTGGCGGATAACTCTGGGGGTCGGCCCAAAAATTCTCTACCCCGGCTGGGTTTTCTTGCATCACATCCGATACAAGTCGTCCCTCCCAATCACCAAATGATATTTCTCTAAAATTGTCGTTGGCAGTGCACTGAGGTATGTTACGGGTTTTAGCGGTAAGCTTTGCAAAATTTAAGCAGCGTTGGGATGGTGAGCAATAAATGTTAAGCCAGTCATCACTGTTATCGATGGCCTTTTGCATTTGTTCAAAACCCTTGGTACTCAAGGCGCTATCCCAGTGGCCGCGAAATATTTCACCGCCGTCGCAATGGCCATGGCGTAATAAATCTATCGTAGTGCAGTTCACTGACTTACCCCAGCCTCAGCGAATGTCGACATATTATTGTGTAAAGCACAGGCTTGTTGGAGTAGAGGGATACATAAAGCCGCGCCGCTGGCTTCGCCGAGACGCATGTCGAGGGAAAGTAATGCCTTTAAATTAAGTGCGGCGAGTAACTTTTTGTGACCAAGTTCTTCAGATTGATGGCTGGCAATAAGCCAGGCTCTAACACCTGGGTTTATTTTACAGGCGACTAGGGCGGCGGCTGTGCAAATAAAACCATCGACTAAAACGCTGATACCGGCTTGCGCGGCCGCGATAAATGCTCCAACCAATGCGACAATTTCAAAACCTCCAAGTTGGCGTAAGTAAAACAAAGCTCGTTCACTTTGATTTTCGAAAACAATGCCTTGAGCGTCGCGTTTGGCTCGTTCGATAGATCGCTCAATTAGCTCGATCTTGTTGGCTAAACCGCCTGGGTTTAAACCTGTGCCTAAACCGGTTGTTGCAGATGGCGCTAGCGCTAGTAGCGCTGACGATAATGCTGACGCTGAACTCGTATTGCCAATACCCATTTCACCGCCAATGAATAAATGACAATTTTCATCACAACGCTCAACGGCTTGTCGACCTTGCTCTAATGCCTGGAGGCATTCTGTTACGGACATAGCGGCGGCGGTACTAAAATCTTTGGTCCCCGCGGCGATAGTGCTGTCTAAAACTTTGGGGAGTTCGGGTAACGGCGAAACCGTTCCTAGGTTAACCACTTCAAGTCTGCAGTTGTTGTATGTCGCTAGGGCATTAATGGCAGCGCCGCCATTGCTAAAATTGTGAATCATTTGCTGAGTCACGGCCTGGGGGAAAGCCGACACGCCTTTAGCGGCTATGCCATGGTCGGCAGCAAAAATACTGATGTGAATGGCTTCAATAATGGGGCGGTCAACTCCCTGGTGGCTCGCCAATGTTATCGCTAGCTGCTCTAACCGCCCTAGTGAGCAAGGAGGTTTAGTCAGCTCAAGCTGGCGCTTGTGTGCTTCAATTGAGGCGTCATCAGATGGCGCGGTAGCTTTTTGATTAAACCAGAGAGTAGTCATTGTCATTTCTGTTTAGAGTTGTTTTAGTTTGACAGGTATGGTGGCGTGTAAATCAACTTATACGTCTTTTAATATCTGAGGCAGGCCCGCTATAACGAGCTCGACCTTATCGCAACGTTGGGCCAATTGTTGGTGTAACCAACCTGTCTCGTCGACAAAGCGGCGGCTTAGCTCCCCCATCGGAACAATGCCGTTACCGACTTCGTTGCTGACAAAAATAATTGTCCCTGGGAGACTGTCTAGAATATCCAATAATGCTTGTTTTTGTTCAGACCAACAACTTGTAGGGTGCAATAAACAATTCGTCACCCAGAGTGTTAGGCAGTCAACCAAAATGCAGTGGTCCTCTTGAGCGTACTGGGCTAGGCAGCTCGCAAGCTCAACGGGGCACTCTATAGTTACCCAGTGGGAGGGGCGGTCATTTTGGTGTTTCTCTACTCGGTCTTGCATTGCCTTATCGTTATATTGGGCGTCAGCCGTAGCGAGAAAGCTTACCTTCAGGCCTCGGTCTTCACATTGTTGGGCGATGTTTTGGGCGTGGCTGCTTTTACCAGACCTAGCGCCACCAAGAATTAGATGTTTCATTAAATTGGGTCTATCGCTGTAAATGTGTCGCCCTAGTTTTAGGCGGGGCGCTTATGTTAACAATAAACGCGGAATTAGAATATTTGTAAGTGGCGTAGTTATACGGATACGTGAGCGGAATAATTAACGTGGCTGAGGTGTCTGGCGCTGCTGAATTTCGATGACTAGGCCACTAGATGACGGTCAAAATATAACAGCTTTAATGATGTAGGTGTCAACTTGTGTTCCTAGGCGTCTATATTTTGGAGCTCTAATCCTTTCGGTGTTATTTGTGGGTTTTGACGACTTATTTCTACAAAAAACTGGTAAAAAAAGCTTAAACTTCGATAATTAAAGATCGAGAATATGAGTAATGACAAACATCTTGGCTGGTTTATGCGCTAGGCTAATAGGGAGCGCGCATAGAAACAGTCGAATCATGAGGGTGGCATCCAGCAGGTGATCTGGATTTAAGTAATATAAAGGGAAAACTAGGACTCTATGAATGTAAATGATTCATCTATTCAAGACCATATGACCATGGGATTTGTGACTGTTGAACCAACGGCGTTGTTGAGTGATATTTTGAACACTTTGCTGCACGAAGGTAACCCATGTCTAATCGTGGTAGAGGATGATAAGCCCATAGGGATTATTACTGAGCGTGACTTGGTTAAACTGATGTCCGAGCACAGCATTAATGGGCGAGAGATAGATAGTTTAACCGCCGGGGAAATCATGACGCCCCAGCCGATAACCGTTAATTATGGTTCTCCTTTGAAAGAAGCGTTTGTCATTTCTCAGTCCTATGCTGTACGGAACCTTCCTGTTGTGGATCCAGATGGTTATTTGATGGGGATCATTGGTCAAAACGATATTCTTAGTGCTCACTTTAATATGCTTGATGAGTTACAGACATTGTCTATGGAAGACGCATTATTGGGTATTGGCAACCGTCGCGCCATGGAGATGGACCTGCATTACACTCATAATAATGCCTTGCGCTATCAACGTTACTACTCTGTTGTTTTGTTAGATGTCGATGAATTTAAAAAATACAACGATCACTACGGTCACCAAGAAGGTGACCGAGTGTTGAAGCTTATCAGTGATTCAATAACCAATACTTTACGAAGCTCGGATCGCTTGTATCGCTACGGAGGTGAGGAGTTGCTGATTTTGTTGCCAGAAACTTATCCTTTAGTTGCCGCCAAGGTTGTCGAGCGGGTATTAAAAGGCATAGAAGCGAAAGCTGAGCCCCATTGTAAAAGCGGGCATGGCGTGATCACGGCGAGCGGTGGCTTGTGTGCTTATGAGCCTGGGTGTGGCCGAAGCTGGAAGGATTTGGTTGAGTCAGCGGATGCACAACTGTATAAGTCGAAACACCGTGGAAGAAATTGTGTAAGTTGGCATGGCGATAAAGATTCTATAGCCGCGGAGGCCGTGTAATTAGCCAGTATATTTATGGCTGGCAGGGCGAGAATATTAATAAATCTTTGTAACGAAATATTAATACTCCCGCCCATGCACCAAGTAAAAGCTTAGGCTTTTATAGGCTTATACTTCATGCGTCTTGGGCCTGCATCCGCACCTTTACGGGCCACGAAGTCATCGTGGTATTCAGCATAGTTCCCCTCAAAAAATACGATGTCACTCTCGCCTTCATAGGCCAAAATGTGCGTCGCCACTCTGTCTAAAAACCAACGATCGTGCGATATCACCAAGGCGCAACCTGGGAAGTTTAACAATGCTTCCTCAAGGGCTCGTAAGGTTTCGATATCTAAGTCGTTTGAGGGTTCATCGAGCAATAAAACGTTGGCGCCTTGTTTTAAGGTGTTTGCCAGGTGCAAACGGCCGCGCTCACCACCGGATAAGTCTCCGACGCGCTTTTGCTGATCGTTACCTTTAAAATTAAAGCGACCAGCATAGCTGCGCGAACTCACTTCGTAGCCGCCGATTTGTAACATCTCTAAACCGTCTGAAATAGCTTGCCAAACACTTTGATTGTCATCGAGGTTTTCGCGGCCCTGTTCGACGTACGCTACTTTCACGGAGTCACCCAACTCGATGGTACCTTCATCGGGTTGCTCTGATCCTTCAATCATGCGGAATAGAGTCGACTTACCCGCACCATTACCGCCGACGATTCCAACAATTGCGCCCTTGGGGATGGACAGGTTCAGGTTGTCGATGAGTACGCGATCCCCAAAGCTTTTCTTAAGGTTGGTGATTTCTATAACCTTGTCTCCGAGGCGCTCACCTGGGGGAATGTAAATCTCATTGGTTTCGTTACGAGATTGGAAATCTTGGGACTGCATTTCTTCAAAGCGAGAAAGGCGAGCCTTGCTCTTGGCTTGACGGCCTTTAGGGTTTTGACGAACCCATTCAAGTTCCGCTTTGATCGCCTTGTTATGAGAGGCTTCTGATTTCTTCTCTTGTTCTAGGCGTAGTTCTTTTGTCTCGAGCCAGTTGGTGTAATTACCTTCGTATGGAATACCACGACCGCGATCGAGTTCCAAAATCCAACCTGCAGCGTTATCGAGGAAATACCGGTCGTGGGTAATCGCCACCACGGTGCCGGAGAAGTCGAGCAAAAACTGCTCTAGCCAAAAAACGGATTCGGCGTCGAGGTGGTTAGTCGGCTCATCGAGTAGCAACATATCTGGTCGAGATAGTAATAAACGACATAGGGCAACACGGCGCTTTTCACCGCCAGAAAGTTTACTGACGTCAGCATCCCATGGCGGTAGGCGTAATG
>Ga0105357_10001118_pt1 | contig 14497 bp, 10 predicted proteins | sample GOMGulsemesocosm_4_FD_83660 | JGI IMG/M metagenome (GOLD analysis project Ga0105357, IMG submission 83660) | Methane-oxidizing microbial communities from mesocosms in the Gulf of Mexico - GOM15B Gulf of Mexico | ecosystem: Environmental > Aquatic > Marine > Cold seeps | place: USA: Gulf of...
AATTGCTGTTGCGCACTATCAATACTAAATCCACGCATAGTAATTGAAGTTGACCAATCATCTCCACCAAACGCATCACCTTCGTTAATACTAATACCTGGTAAATTATCAATAACAGCTAATACACTACTAATATTCGATTGCTGTTGGGCCATCTCAGGAGCAACAACATGATTAGCATGTGATAGTTTTTTAGCAACAACAGATATCTCTTCCATTTCATGCTCTTGATTTTTATTCTTAGAATCTTGTTCTGACGCCATTGCATTCATTGAAAAAACAGAAGCAATAGCCGTTGCTATTAAAGTTTTTTTATAGTTAGTGTTCATAAGTGTTTCCTAGATAAATAATTATTATTTCTTAGTTGGAAAAATTATGAGCTTTTATTGTGACAATCAGGTGAATTGAAATGACAGTTCGGTGATGGTTAAATGACAGTAATATGACTATTGAGAGTATGCATGATTTATCTAGAGCAGGTATAATATAAAAAATAGTACCAATCACATTAAAAATATTAAAGGTTATACATGAATATTTGGGTAGATGCAGATGCATGTCCTGTTGTCATTAAAGAAATTTTATTTAAAGCAGCTGAACGAACAAAAATCAAAACAACCTTAGTGGCTAATCATCCCATTAAAATTCCACCTTCACGCATTATTAAATTTATGCAAGTTAGTAGTGGTTTTGACATTGCCGATGATGAAATAGTAAAACGTGTTAATAAAGGTGACTTAGTGATTACTAGCGATATTCCTTTAGCAAATGATGCGATTGATAAAGGTGCAATAGCATTGAGTTCTAGAGGTGAGCTTTACACAAAAGAGAATATTAAATCTCGACTTAATATCAGAGATTTTATGGACACCATGCGCGCCAGTGGTGTAAATACAGGTGGCCCGCCTGCTTTAAACCAAACCGACAGACAAAACTTTGCAAACCACCTAGACAGTATTCTAACCCGTTATTTACAACAACAGTAACTATACCCATATATGGGTATAAACCTATACCGCTATAAGTTCTGAAAAAACAGTAACCCACTGCTCTAATGCACTCGCTGACAGTGGTTTAGCTAAATAATAACCTTGAGCATTATCACAACCCATTCCTTCTAATAAATCCCATATTTCTTTACTCTCAACTCCTTCTGCAATAACTTCCATATTTAGGTTATGCCCTAACATAATACACGTTTCAACTATCGCTCTTGATTCTGTATTTTCTAGCATAGTCATAACAAAAGATTGATCAATTTTTAATTCAGTAAAAGGGACTCTATGCAATAGAGCTAGCGATGAGTAACCTGTACCAAAATCATCAATAGAAAGTTGAAATCCTTTTAAGCGTAATCGAGTCAGTATATCTAAAGATGTGGTCAGCTTCGTCATTAATGCCGTCTCTGTCATCTCAAGCTTTAACATAGCGGGATCAACTTCATTTATCGCAACTAACTTACTCAAATGTTCAGGTAAGTCTAACGAAGTAATATTTTGAGCTGAAATATTGACTGATATTTGACAGCTAAAATGTTGCTTTTTCCATTTATTACTTTGTTTTATTGCTAGAGAAATAACCTCTTGTGTTAATTCGGCCATTAAGCCACTTTTTTCTGCTAATGGGATAAAGTCATTTGGAAAAATTAAGCCATGCTTTTTGTGCTTCCACCTAACTAATGCCTCAACACCAATAAGTTCTCTTGATTTTATACAAACTTGTGGCTGAAAATATAAAACCAAATCATGGTTTTTAATCGCTTGGCATATATCTATTTTTGTCGGAACAAAAGGTGCTTTTATTATTGATGAAATTGAACTATTGTTCTCACCATTTTGAACTTGTAGATTTTTCAGGTTCTGCGCCATATCAGCATTCAATTTTTCAGAAAAAGAACGCTCATTTTCTTTATGAGGATATAAAATTTTATTAGTTTTTTTTATCGATTGTAATGTTAATGCTAACTCAGACAAATTAATGGGTTTTATAAAATCAGTTATCACATTTAAACCGTATTCTTCTGCTAGTTTTAGTGCTGAATGTAATACCCCTAGATCGTAACCACTCATTAAGATCAAAGCGGCCTTCGTTTTCATTTTTGATAATGAGCGCATTACTTCTATACCATCAACATCTGGCATCATCAAATCAAGCAATATAATGTCATCATCATAAATTTTTTGCTTTAAAAAATCAGTAGCAACTTGATATGTTTCTACATAAAAATATTCTTCCGTTACAGTTTTTAGTAACATACAAATATGTTCATCGTCATCCACGATAAACAACTTGTTTTTTTGATTAATATTACTCATCATGATTGTTCATCCTTAAGCTTCTCATTTTTCACTATAAACTCTTCAAATGCGATATCCATTGAATTAACATGCTCTGTATAACCACCAAGAAAACTTTCTTTTATCCATTTAACCATCGTACTTTTATTATGATTAGGGTTGATTCTATTCAACTCTTTAATAAATAATGCATGTACTGCTATATGATTTTTTGCATAGGGGTAATATGAATCCATCATAATAATATCCTCTCGCTCAAAGTGTTTTTGCAATAAAATAACTAAGTTGTTTTTTAACGTAACTAAATGATTATTAGTTATTTGTTCTGAATTTATTTTATTAAAATGGTTAATTTGTTCAAATAAATCTGAATATTCAAACTTAAAGGGTTCTGAGAAGGGTTTTTCGCTCATCGATAGTAATAAGCTACTTATTTCTTTCATTTCATGAACAGAAATTACAGTTTTATTCGTTATGTTTTTATCTAAGGCATCTCTTGTGTTTTTTAATAATTCAACTGAGCTATAAGGTTTTCTAACCAAGGGGATAAATAAAAATTTATTGTGTTTCTCTTCGTTACCTATAAAACCACTGACAAATATTATTGGTAATTCAGGTAAAAGTATTTGAACTTGCTCTGCAAGATCATAACCACTCATTTTAGGCATAATAATATCGCTAATAAGTAAGTCTATTGGTTTTTCTTTTAACAAAATTAAAGCTTCTTTTGCAGACGCTACCGTATAGACTTTATAGCCTTCATTCACTAAAAACTCTTTCGCTATTTGGGTTAATGAAAATTCATCATCAACAACTAAAATAGTTTCAGTACCTGAGCAATTGCTATTCTCTTGTATTTCAACATCAAGCGTTTTTTGAGCTATTGCATTTGATACTCGTGGAAAATACAGCTTAAATGACGTTCCTAGTTCAACAATTGAATCTACATCAATACCACCATTGCTAGCTTGCATAAAACCATAGACTTGGGCTAAACCTAGCCCAGTTCCGTCGTCACCTTTTGTTGTAAAAAATGGTTCAAATAAATGCTGTAATACTTCTGAGTTCATACCATATCCGCTATCTTTTATATTCAAGCAAACATATTCACCCGCAGAAATTTTATATTTATTTGCCATATAAGGTGATAACACTTCATTTGAGGTTTTAATTATCAAATGCCCACCTTCAGGCATTGCATATTTAGCATTAATGGCTAAGTTTAATAAACTATCTTCGAAAGCGTTAACATCTAACTTGGTATTCCATAACGTTTCATTTAATTCAAAATTGATTAAAATTGATGCTGTTAATGTTTTAAGTAACAAATCCTTAGATGACAAAATAAGATCATTTATATTTATATTTCCAGCATTTATTGATTTTTTGCTTGAAAATGACAACAGTTTACTGGTTAAATCAGCGCCTCGAGTACTCGCCTTTATAATTTGTTCGCTATACTTAAATAAATCAGGCTCTTGGTTAAGCTTTCTATTTAGTAGCTCTGCGTAGCCAGAAATAACACCCAAAATATTATTAAAGTCATGTGCGATACCGCCTGTTAATTTTCCTAATGCATCCATTTTTTGAAATCGATTCATCAGTGTTTGTTGTTTTTTTAATTCGGTTAAATCTTGGCAGGTACCAATAAAACGATGATGACCATGAATATCACTTGATAATTCAGCAACAGATAATCGCATAGGAAATTCTTCATTATTTTTTCTAATCGCAACAACATCTTGGCCAAGGTTTGACGTGGGGTTTTCAGAATTTTTTAGAAAAGATTGGAAATAAGGATCATGCTTATTCGCTATTGATTTTGGCATCAGCAAGGTAATGTTTTGATTAATAATTTCATCTGATGAATAACCAAACATCTCTTCAGCTGCTTTATTAAACGAAAGAACATTACCTAATTCATTAACCGTAAAAACAGCGTCATACATAGTATCTAAAATTTCTTTTGTTTCTCTTTCTTTAGCTGCTAGTAACCTATAAGACTCTTTTTCAGCTGTAATATCTCTAAATATTGATGTGTAACCAACAATTTCATTAAGCTCATTATAAATTACTTTATTATGCCACTCTGTTGTTATTCGCTCTCCTTGCTTAGTGATAACATCATTAATACTATGTTGACCACCCTTTCCTGATATCAATAAATCACAGAATTCCTGCATTTTAGCTTGTTCAGCTTTTGGAACGATCATGTCAATAAAATTAATTTTTTTAATTTCACTCAAGCTATAACCCAACATTTTCTCTGCTGCTTTATTCCAACTGATAAGTTTAAAGTCAGCGTCCCATTCAATAGACGCTAAAGGTGCTTGCTCTTGATATAATTTGAGTTTTTGTTCTGATAACTTGAATTGGCTTATACTTTCTCTGTATTTAAATTCGCTTGAAATTTTTGCAGCAAATATCTGTAACACATCTTTTTGATATTCGCTTAAATAGACTTTTGATTTAAAAAGAAGAATTAATGAGCCTGTTACATTATTGTTAAGATCATACAAAGGCAAACCAATATAAGCTTCTATATTTTTACTTAGGAAAAGCACGTTTGCTGAGAATAAATGTTGAATATTATTTGAAAAATATAACGCTTGATTATTAAAAACAACTTCACAAGGTGTATTCTCAATAACAAAAGAAATATTGCTTTCAAACTTTCCATCTTGATAGTAACTTAACGTATCAACAGCACTCTGAACATTTTCATTCAATTGAGTAATGAGTACAGTGTCTGCCATAAAAGTTTTTACTATTTGCTGAATAATTTGATGATAGAATTTATCTTGTTCATTAACTGATACACTGCTTGCTGCTTGCTTTATTGCTTTAATTATTTCTTTGTTTTCAGAAACATTAGTAATAGAAATTAATGCAATATCTTCACCGACATCCTCAAGCATTTCTACATTAAAAATTACCGTAACAATATTTCCATTTTTAGAACGTATCTCAGCTTCTATATTCGATAGCTTTTTTTCTTTCCTTAATTTGCTATAAGCATTTATTTTCTGTTCTTCATCAAGCCAAAGCTCATGAGTAAAAAAACTACTGCTTATATATTCATCATTGCTATAGCCCGTTATATTACATAATTGTTGATTTACCTTGATGCATCTACCCGTTTTTATATCTAATACTTGCATTCCTATTGGTAAAAACTGAAATACTTTAGAAAGTAAATTATCTCTTTCAAAAACAACTCGTGATTCAACCTTATGTTTTTTAAATAAAAAGCATTTTAGTTTTGTTTTTAATGTTTTAAATCGTTCCGTTATATTAAAAATAATAAATTTTCCATGGGTATATACTGGTATTCATCGATTTTTGATCGAGATAAATGTTATTACCCTTTACTATATTCGCTAAATTCGATAAAGTCGACAAGTCACTCGATTTTAAGTTAATTAACTTCCAAATATTGATTTAAAATGGTAAAAATCTAAATAATTGTATAAAAGCAATTCAAAATAGATACAATAATCAATTAGAAAATTATGCGTCGATCTTTAAGGATATAATGGACTCAACTAAAAAATTTTTAACGCCAGCCCAAGCAGCAAAATTACTTCATGTATCACCCGTAACAATTCGCTACTGGGCATCTGAAGGTAAATTAAACTTTATTACAACGGCTGGTGGGCATCGTCGTTTCAAATTAAGTGATATTGAATCTCTTCAAAACTTGTCTACTAAAACAAATACCCAACCCGCTATTCTTGTTGTAGAAGATAACGAACTACATGCAGAACTGGTTGTCGATTTTCTTTCAGACTTATCTTTAAACTATAGAATAATTATTGCAAAGAATGGCTTTGAAGCAGGCTCTTTTATACACTCAGAAACACCTAAGCTTATTATTTTAGATATTATGATGCCAGGTTTAGATGGTTTTGCTGTTTGTGAACAAATAAGAGCGAATAATAACACCAAACATATCCCCATTATTGCTATGTCTGGTCATTCAGATCCTGAAACCATTGTAAAAATAACAAAATCAGGCGCAGATGCTTTTTTAAACAAGCCCCTTAATATAACGATATTCAATAAAACAGTACAAAAATTTTTAAAGTAGGCTTTAAAACATGCCATTAACAAAAATTTCATCAAAATACCCAAAAGATAAATTTTTCACTTATGGCATACCTCTCTTTATATTACTCATTGGTCTAACCCTTAGTTATAAATACTGGTCAGTTAACAAACAGGCAAACAAACAAAAAATACTCTCATCTTTTGTTCATAATGCAGACACCATTACTAAAAACATTGAATTAAGGCTAAATACCTATCAATTAATTTTAAAAGGTGTGCAAAGTTTTTTTTATAGCTCTGATAATATTAGTCGCGATGAATTTAAAAAATATGTTTACAGGCTTGAGCTAGAAAAACATTACCCTGGAATTCAAGGGTTGGGTTTTGCTTTATTGGTTTCTCATAAAAATAAAAAAGATCATCTAGCATTTGTTCGTTCTGAAGGCTTTCCTCAATATAAAATACACCCCGCATCAGAAAATGCTTTTTATACTCCTATTATTTACATGGAACCACTAAGAGGAAAAAATTTAAAAGTACTCGGTTTGAATATTCATAATATTCCTCAAATAAAAGAGTCTTTAATTAGGGCAAGAGATACAGGAGAATTAACCTTTACTAAAAAATTGACTTTAGTTCAAGATGCTAATAGTAAACAAAAGAACAATGCCGCTTTTGTTATGTTATTACCCGTTTATAAAAATAATGTTCCTCACAATACATTAATAGAAAAACAAAAAAATATTTTAGGTTGGATTGATGCTCCTTTTCGTATGAGTGATTTTATCGCTAGTATTTTAGAACAAACACCTAAGAATATTGATATCGAAATTTTTTATGGTAATGATAACTTTTCAAAAGAAACAATGCTTTTTGATTCAGACAACACATTTTTTAATAAAAAAGACTTATCACAAAAAAAGACCTTTTTAGAATCTCGTAAAATACGTATTAATAATAATGTTTGGACATTAAACTTTAATCTCATTGTTGAAAAAAAGTACCAACAACTTCCCCAATTATTATTCGCTATTCTTTTAAGTTTTTTAACGGCTCTTTTAATTCTATCATTAACCACAAGACATGCTAGGGCAACACAACTAGCAAACAAACTAACAGCCAAATTTAAAGAGAGTGAAATTTTATTTCGTACTTATATTGAAAATTCAAGTATCCCAATGGCAACACTAGCCTTAACGGGAAAATGGATAATGACAAATTACGCTTTATGTAATGCATTGGGTTACTCTCGCGATGAATTACGAATGAAAACATGGAAAGAGCTTACACACCCAGATGATTTAAACTTAGAATTTGGTTTAATCAAAAAAATGTTAAATAAAGAAATTGAAAAATACAGTATAAAAAAACGATATATTCATAGAAATGGTTCAATATTTCATACAAAAATATCCGTTCAAATTGTTTATAATGAAAATAATAGTCCTGATTATTTTGCTATTTTAGCGCAAGACATTACGCAAGAACACCATGCTGAACAAGAGTTAAAAGAAGCTGAAAATCGTTTCAAAGATATGGTAAACACTATTGATGGTGTGGTATGGGAGGCAGATGCTGACAGTTTTAAATTAACTTATGTTAATGAACAAATTAAACATTTAACCGGTTATACTTCTGAAGAGTGGAAACAAACTAACTCTTGGATCAGCAATGTTTATTCAGATGATAGAGAGCGAGTTTTCACACACTCAATAGCAAACAAACAGAGCCGACAAAACCATGATATCGAATATCGATTTATCACAAAAAGTGGTAAATTAATTTGGATTAGAGATTTAGTTACTGTCGTACATGAAAATGGAAAACCAAAATGGCTTCGCGGTATTATGGTTGATATTAGCCATCAAAAAGAAAATGAAACTCACCAGAAACAATTAGAAACACAGCTTAGGCAATCTCAAAAAATGGAAGCACTGGGAACTCTTTCAGGTGGTGTCGCTCATGATTTTAATAATATGCTTGGCATAATGTTAGGGAATGCAGAGCTAATAAACATTAATTTAAATAATACTAAACCATTTGATGTCAAAAAAGTAAGTAAGTATTTAGCTTCATTAAGAACGGCCGGAGGTAGAGCAACCGCTTTAATCGCTCAAATATTAACCTTTAGTCGAATGACACCAGAAACACAAAAACCAATCAATTTAAGCAAGGTGGTTAACGATGTTATCACCATGCTAAGAGAAACTATTGCCACAAGTATTAATATAGAACTTAATATTGATCAAACAGCACCATATGTTATGGCAAATGAAAACCAGTTACATCAAATAGTCATCAACTTAGTTAATAATGCTGTTCATGCAATAGAACAAAATAATGGCACAATCTCTATTTGCGTAAAGCAGAAAACTGATACTTTTAGTCAATCTCGCTATGTATGTTTATGTGTAACTGACGATGGCAAAGGCATTGATAAAAAAGATCTATTAAAGATTTTTGACCCTTTCTTTACAACAAAAGAAGTAGGTGAAGGCACAGGACTAGGGCTTTCAGTAATACACGGTATTGTAGAAAGTCATAATGCTGAAATAAAAGTAAAAAGTATAAAAGGTGAAGGCTCTACTTTCTCAATACACTTCCCTATTTTAGAAAACAAAAAAACTGAAAGACTTGAAGTAATAACCAGCCCAGTTAATACTACTGGTAAAGGTTGTATTTTACTTGTTGAAGATGAAATTCAGTTACAAAGTTTATATCAAGAGTTTTTAGAATCTTTAGGTTATAAAGTGGTTTGTGCGGATAATGGCGCAATAGCATTAAGCTATTTATCTAAAAACCCTACGTTAGTCAAACTATTATTAACTGATCTTGTTATGCCTGAATTAACAGGAAAGCAACTTTGTAAAGAAGTTAGAAAACTAGACTCTCAGTTACCAATTATTCTAATGACTGGCTATAATGAGGAACTATCAAATGAAGATAAAGAAAAGTTAGGTATCAGTCATTACCTATTAAAGCCCGTTGAATTAAGTACATTAAGCCATATTATTGCTGATATAATTTAATCCCAACTTTGTTTACATGATCTGATGTAATTGGTATTACTTAGCTCATTTTCTTTAATAAATTTTTTATTTCTAATAACTCTTCTTCAAGTTTTTCAATTTGTGCTCTACTTGCAGGTTCTCCACCATCACCAGTTTCGCCATGTTGTTCTGCTCTAAAGTTTTCATGTTCTTGGCTCATCACTTCAAGAACCGTTCCTACCATCATGTTTAAAAAGATAAATGCAGTTAAAAAGATAAAACTTAAATAATAAATCCAACTTAGAGGATGCACAGCCATCGTTTCATACATTACGTCTGTCCAATCCTCAAACGTAGCAACACGAAACAACGTTAGCATTGATATGGAAACATCTCCCCAAAGTACTTCATTAATTTGATGGAAGAACATACTGCCTACTGCGGCATAGATATAAAAAATAACAAACATTAACAGCACAATATAGCCCATTCTAGGAATGGCTTTTAATAATGCATTTATTAACAAACGTAGTTCTGGCACCATTGATACTAAACGTAAAACACGAAAAACACGTAATAACCTTGCTAATAGAACCCCTGTTCCACCCGCAGGAATTAAGCTGCCAATAACAATAACGGTGTCAAATATGTTCCAACCACTATGAAGAAATTTAGATTTATGAGGGCTGGCTAAAAAACGAATAACAATTTCAAAAACAAAAAATAGTGTAATACCGATATCAAAAGCAGCTAGCACCACCATTGCATTTTCAGACAAACTATGTGTTTTAGCGCCAACCAATAATGCCGATAGTAAAATAACAACAATAACTAAACCCTGAAAAATTTTACTAGAGTCAATCCTTTTTAGTTTTTTTTGTGCACGTAAAACAAAAGCCATCGCTATCTAACACCAACAGCAGCATCACTAACAAATGGGTTACTTCTTCGTTCTTGACCAAAAGTACTCATTGGCCCATGACCTGGAATAAAGCGAACATCATCGCCTAAAGGAAATAAGTTATTGCGAATAGAATTTATTAAAGTGGCATGATCACCACGCGGAAAGTCTGTGCGACCAATAGATCCTTGAAACAATACATCACCCACTTGAGCAAGTTTAGATTCTCGATGAAAGAAAATAACATGCCCTGGTGTATGACCCGGACAGAAGTAAACTTCCAAGGTAATATTACCAAAACTAACACGATCACCTTGATTTAGAAAACGATCTGGAGTGAATGCCTCAGCATGAGCAAAACCAAAACGCTCTTTTTGATCTTCTATTGAATCAATCCAAAATTGATCTTCTTTATGTGGTCCTTCAATTTTTACTTTGAAGTGTTTTGCCAAAGCATCTGTAGCTCCCGCATGGTCAATATGAGCATGTGTTAGTAAAACTTTGTCTAACGTTAAATTATGTTTACTTATAGCAGAAATTATTTTATCAATGTCGCCACCGGGATCAATAACCACTGCTTTTTTAGTTTCTGTACACCAAAAAATGGTACAATTTTGTTGAAAAGGAGTAACAGGGATAATCTCATATTTCAGCGTGTTATTTACTACATTCATGCCTATGCTCTTCTAAAATAATTTAAAATAAATAATCGATAATTATATACAATATTTCCCCATTAATGAGTAGTAGGTATATATTTTTATTAATTAATCGCTTTCTTTTTCTTCTAACTGCTCTTGTAATTCAACTTTTTCAATTTTTTCAAAACGTGTTGATATTTTATTTGCTGAAGTGTGAATTTGTTTTACATCAACCGCTGCTTGGTCAATATGTTTTGCTAAATTAGCAAAGCGCCCTTTAAAGCGACTAAAATCTTGCGCTAAGTCAGATAAATGCGCTTGAATAATATGAATTTGTTTACGAGTGGCTTCATCTTTTAATACTGAACGAGCAGTCGTTAAAATTGCCATTAATGTTGTTGGCGATGCTAACCAAACACGTTTTTTATTGGCAAACTCAACTAAATCACTTTGATGACCATGAATTTCAGCAAAAATAGCTTCTGCTGGAATAAACATAATAGCGCCATCAGCCGTTTCATTCTCAATAAGATATTTATCACTAATATCATTAATATGCTTTTTAATGTCGGCTTTAAATTGACGTAATGCAAGCTTTCTATCTGCTTCACCTAATTCGTTATCCATCATTTTTCTGTAGTTTTCTAATGGAAATTTAGCATCTACAACAACATTACCTGTAGGCTCAGGAAGAAATAAAATACAATCTGCAATTTTACCATTCGACAAAGTATGCTGTAGTTTAAAGCTTTGCTCTGGTAATACATTTCTAATAAGACCATTAAGCTGAACTTCGCCAAAAGCCCCTCGTGAACGTTTGTCGGCTAATACCTCTTGTAAACTCACTACATTGGATGATAACTCTGTAATTTTCTTCTGTGCATCGTCAATTAAAGCCAAACGTTGTAAAATATCACTAAAGGTTTTCGTTGTTTTTTCAAAGCCTTCGCTTAAACGTTTTTCAACTTGACCACTAATTTCTTGTAAACGCTTATCGGTTGAGCCTGTTAATGCATCAATCCGTTTTGCCATTTGTTCACTACTTTGCAGTAATGTTTTAGACAATTCATCACGGCTTGCTTGTGTAGCCTTAGATAAGTGATTTAAAAGCTGATCTAAAGCTTCTCGTTGATTTGTGTTTAGTTGATCTTTTTGTTCACTAGACTGTTTTAATAATTTAATGCGTAAATCAGCCATTTGTTGATCAAAGCTTTGTGATAACTGTGATTGTAATTTACTTTGATCAAGCTGAAGTTGTTGTTGAAGCTTGCCTATGTATTGCTCAAACAATCGGCTCGTTTGTGTTTCATTTTCTTTAAATTGTTGTAACACCGCTTTTTTTACACTGTAAAAACCTAACAATAGAAATAATAATATGAAGACACTAAGTGCCAATATAATAATGGGAATTAATAGCATTTGTTCAGGAGAAAAAATCATTCAGACAATCCAGGTAAGTAGAGAATATAAATATTATCATACTTCAGTTACTAGTGTCTTACGATCAGCTGAATATCATTCTAAACACACCCTACCCTTCTCTGATTGCCAATGCACACTTTTTCAACTCCGGTAAAATCACTTCAATAATTTGTTTTCTTGCTGTTTGTGACATGTGCGTACTTACATTAAGTGCCGCTACAACATCCCCTGCTATATTGAGAACAGGCACTGAAATAGAGGTTAGACCTACTTCTAACTCTTGCTCAACCATAGACCAACCTTGCTTTTTTACTTTTTGTATTTCAGCTAACAACAAGGACTTTTCTGTTATGGTGTATTTTGTAAACTGTTCAATATTACATTTTGTTATAAAGCTATCTAATGCTGTTGTTGACAAGTCTGCTAATAAAACTCTGCCCATTGATGTAGCAAATGCAGGTAGCCTAGTGCCTACATTTAAGGTAATAGACATAATACGCTTTGTTGTTGCAACGCGCGCAACATAAACAACATCAAAACCATCAAGTACTGCTGCCGAACAAGATTCATTCAACCGTTCAACTAGATTAGTCATCAGAGGTTTTGCATTATGCCAAATATCTAAACTTGATAAATATGAAAAACCTAAATTAAGAATTTTTGCTGTTAAAGAAAAATGTTTCCCATCTTGCTTAGCATATCCTTCACTCACTAAGGTCAATAAAAATCGCCTCGTCGCTGCGCGAGTAAATCCTGTAATTTGCGCAACTTCTGAAAGCGACATTGATGGTCGCCGTTCATCAAAAGCTTGAATAACAGCAAGCCCCTTAACAAGAGATTGTACTGTTTCTTTTGACTTTTCTTTTGACTTTTCTTTTGACAAATTAATTTCAGCTTTATTTGATATGTCGTTTGACATTAATTGAATCCAGACTTACTATATTGTTCGCAATAGTAACAAGTGTTCGCATTACGAACAAGTGTTTAGGTAAATAAAGGCACAAACAATGATAAACAAACAAATAGCGTGCTGTGCAAGTGCAGTTTCTGATATAAAAGATGGCGATACCGTTATGATAGGTGGCTTCGGTGAAGCAGGTAGCCCAATTGAATTAATTCATGCACTTATCGATCACGGCGCTAAAAATTTAACCGTTATTAATAATAATACCGGTAGTGGTCGCGTTGGCTTAGCGGCGCTTATCGAAAATGGTCAAGTCGCTAAAATGATTTGTTCATATCCTAGAACCGCAAACTCCTTAGTTTTCCCTGAACTTTATCGCAGCGGTAAAATAGAACTTGAACTAGTGCCTCAAGGTACATTAGCTGAGCGTATTCGCAGTGGTGGTGCAGGTGTTCCTGCTTTTTATACAAAAACATCAGTTGGCACACCTTTAGCTGAAGGTAAAGAATTACGCGTTTTTGAAGGTGACGAATACGTAATGGAACATGCCATAAAAGCTGACTTTGCTTTAATTAAAGCCAAAGAAGCCGATAGATATGGCAATTTGATTTTTAATAAAACAGCCCGAAATTTTGCTCCAATCATGGCAATGGCAGCTAGAACAACTATTGTTCAAACGAATAAATTTGTTGAACTGGGTGATATTGATCCTGAATGTGTTGTTACCCCTGGTATTTTTGTTAATCGCATTATTGAAGTATCAAACCCACAACAAGAATCTAAATTAGTAAAAGAAGGAGTGGTATATCCATGAGCACTTTATCTGCAAACACTTCAGCAACGGCTTCTAAACAAGTAGGATGGTCTCGCGAACAAATGGCACAGCGCTGTGCACAAGATATACAAGACGGTAGTTATGTAAATTTAGGTATCGGCATTCCAGAAAAAGTAACTCAATACGTGCCTGCTGGGCGCGAAGTTATTTATCATACTGAAAATGGTTTATTAGGGATGGGAAATTCCCCCACTGAAGATGAATTAGATCCTGATTTGATCAATGCAGGGAAAAAACCTGTCACCGCTATTCCCGGCGCTTCATATTTTCATCATGGTGATAGTTTTTCAATGATACGCGGCAATCATATCGATGTTTGTGTATTAGGCGCAATGCAAGTATCTGAAAAAGGCGACTTAGCCAACTGGTCTACGGGTGCACCTGATGCAATACCGGCTGTAGGTGGTGCAATGGACTTAGTTGCGGGTGTTAAAACTATTTATATCATCACGCAACA
>Ga0105357_10001121_pt1 | contig 14462 bp, 10 predicted proteins | sample GOMGulsemesocosm_4_FD_83660 | JGI IMG/M metagenome (GOLD analysis project Ga0105357, IMG submission 83660) | Methane-oxidizing microbial communities from mesocosms in the Gulf of Mexico - GOM15B Gulf of Mexico | ecosystem: Environmental > Aquatic > Marine > Cold seeps | place: USA: Gulf of...
CGTCAAGTAATCACTATGGATAATCATCGTTTTGTTGGTCATGTAGGCTGGCGTCAAGATAGACAAACATTTGATGCATTAACTTTAGGTTATCAATTAAGTGAAGCGACTAAAGTTTCTTATGCTTATTTAACACAACGCAACCGTATTTTTTCTGATGAAAAAGATGTAGATGCACAAGATCACTTAATCAACATTTCACACAAATTATCTGCAGGTAAACTAACAGGTTACGCTTATCTACTAGAAGAAGATAAAATAGGTGGTGCAGAAATTAATACTGTTGGTATTCGTTACGCTGGTGCAGCCAAGTTAGATGAAAATAAAGTAACTTACTCAGCTGAATTTGCACAACAAGACAATGACACAGCGGATAAATCTGCAAGCTATTTTGCTGTAGAAGCAGGTACTAAAGTAGCAAGCTTAAACGTTAAATTAGGATACGAGCTATTAGGTTCTGATAACGGCGAATATGGTTTCACAACACCATTAGCGACATTACATAAGTTTAATGGTTGGGCTGACCAATTTTTAGGCACACCAGCTCAAGGCTTACAAGATATTTATGTATCAGTTGGCGGTAAATTAGCGGGTGGTTCATGGAAAGTTGTTGCTCATGATTTTTCTGCTGATGAGGCTTCAAATGGTATTGATGACTTAGGTTCAGAAATTGATGCTGTTTACACTAAAGCTATCAACAAAACATTTAAAGCCGGTATTAAATATGCTGCATACAATGCAGGCGATACTAAAGTTGATGCTGATAAAGTTTGGGTTTGGTTAGAAGCTAAATTCTAGATTTTATAGTTAACCTGAAGATACTCGCTTTAAGGGTCAAACGAAAGTTTGACCTTTTTTTTGTTTAAAAAACATAAAAAAGATTGGTCAAAAATATTAAAATAATACGTGTATTGTCATTTAGCTATGATTAGAATAACCTCTTTTATTTTGTTACATTTCATTCAATTAAGGTTAGGGTATTTTCTTTGTTATTAATGATCGACAATTATGACTCTTTCACCTTTAATTTAGTGCACTATTTTCAAGCATTAAAGCAAAATGTTCTTGTCTTTAGAAATGATGAAATTACTATTGAGGAAATTAAAGACTTAGCACCTAACACTATTGTAATATCTCCAGGTCCTGGCAATCCAGACAATGCCGGAATATCATTAGAGTTAATTAAAAATTTTGCAGGAATAATACCTATATTAGGTGTTTGTTTAGGTCATCAATGTATCGCGCAATACTATGGTGCTAATATCGAAAGAGCTAAAAAAATTATGCATGGCAAAACAAGTTTAATTTCCCATAATAAACAAGAACTGTTCAATCAATTACAAAACCCTTTACAAGTAACTCGCTATCACTCCTTAATTGTTAATAAAGAAACATTGCCTCCAGAACTAGAAATTACAGCATGGAGCACAAACGAAAAAAATAGAATTGATGAAATAATGGCCATCAAACATAAAAAACTTGCCGTTATGGGAGTACAATTTCATCCTGAATCTATTTTAACTGAACAAGGTCATGTATTATTAGCAAACTTTCTAAATGTAAATAACGCAATGGCTCAATAATAAACTTTCATGCAAATTTTTAATAATAACGACACAATTTCAGCCATTTACCATCGAACAATTAGTTTATCGATTAGTAAAGATTTTGCTGAACAAAAGCATGGCAAAATAGCATTATCTCAACATCAAGATAGTGAACAAGAAAATCCTCGTCGTGAATTATTAGATGTTGAATTAGATGTTCAAAAAGAAAAAATTATTACTGAACATGGAGAAAGTTACTTTCGCAAACAAATAATGGATACCTTTTTTTCAGAGGTTAGTGCGCAAGTTAATAGTGAATTAGATAACCAAGAAAATTTATTCTATAATATTCTTGGTATCGAAGATGCTGCTCCAGCCATGTTAGAGCTATTGTGTTTACGTGCAACTTCCGTTAATAAAATCAAATCTCTTGCAACTTCACTCTCATGGCTACAAAGTGATTTAGTGAATTTAGTGAATAAGCCACAATACCGTAAACGTGCAGACGTACAAGTTAACAATGCTGAACTAGCAATCAGCTATGTTGGTTTAGATAATTTAAAACTGGTGCTACCTACATTTATTTTAAAACATTGGCTTCCTACAAGCACAGTTCCTTTTGGATTAATGAAAAGAAAATTGTGGAATGACAGTTTATCTGTAGCATTAGCCTCTAGTGCCCTAGCAAAACTCCATAACTTAGATACCTTTACTGCGTTTACAACAGGTATATTATCAAACATTGGGCAATTAGCTATCACGCGTGTATTTATTACAACCTATAATAATATGCATGATGAAAAAGTTCGTTCTGCTTACGATGCAAAAGATAAAAAACTATACGATATTTTAGCTAAAGCTGATTCTTCACCTGATTTACTACTTGAACAGATAAAGTTACGCAGCAGTAAACTTTCTGCAGATTTAATTGAATTGATGCATTTTGACCGCCTTCGAGTAACAGAGCCCATGTTTGATTTAGCTTATGCTAATGACATTGATAAAATGTGTCCTATTGCACAAGTCGTTGTCAAAGCAAAAGCCTACGTGGTTTTTAGAAGCTTAGCAAAAGCGGGATTAATCAATAGTGATGAAACAAGGTCTTTATTCTCTTCTGTAAAATTAGCTCAAAATGAAATTAAGCTATTAAAGAAGAGCGATATCGATCATATAAAGTTAAATTTTCAATAATTATTTTACTTTTTTTTGATTATTTATGAAAATAGAATAAGCAGTTACCTTTATTCAATATACTTACTGCTATATAACTTAAACAACTCTTAAATGCTTGCTCTAGCAACTTCAAAATATAGTTATTAACTTCACTTAGAAGTTTACCCCTCTATAAATATGCATTATTTTTGAATAAAACACCTTAAGCCTTTGTTTTACCTAGCCTGTAGCGATATCAAACAAGACAACCAGCTTTGTTCCTGTCATACTTATACCTGTCACCATTTATCAACCAAGTCTATTTTTTCTTTTCTAATTTATATCGAAAAAGAAAATTAATTAAATAGATCGCTATTATTTTTATTTATTGAGGATTTTTCAATGTCAAAATGTTTTCCTGTAGATCGCAAATTATTTGATGATGTTATGGTACCTAACTATGCACCTTCTGCCGTTATCCCAGTTCGGGGTAAAGGTTCTAAAGTGTGGGATCAAAATGATAAAGAATATATCGATTTTGCTGGAGGCATTGCTGTAAATTGTTTAGGTCATTGTAACCCTAACCTTGTAAAAGCATTAGAAGATCAAGGTAATAAAATTTGGCATTTATCAAATGTTATGACCAATGAACCTGCACTGCGTTTAGCAAAAAAATTAGTTGATAGTACTTTTGCTGAAAAAGTATATTTTTCAAACTCTGGTGCAGAATCAAATGAAGCGGCTTTAAAATTAGCACGCCGCTGGGCATTAAATGAGCATAATACAGATAAAACACAAATCATTGCATTCAAACAAGCCTTTCATGGTAGAACATTTTTTACCGTTACTGTTGGTGGTCAAGAAGCTTACTCTGATGGCTTTGGTCCAAAACCTGGCGATATTGTACACGCGGAATATAATAATTTAGATAGCGTTAAAGCGTTAATTTCAGATAAAACATGCGCAATCATGGTTGAACCTTTACAGGGTGAAGGCGGTATTGTTGCACCAGAAGATGGTTTTCTTCAAGGCTTGAGAGATTTATGTGACCAACATAATGCTTTATTGATTTTTGATGAAGTACAAACAGGTGCTGGTCGTTTAGGAACTTTATTTGCTTATATGGATTATGGCGTGACTCCTGATATTTTAACAGCAGCAAAAGGTTTAGGTGGCGGTTTCCCTATTGGAGCAATGCTAACGACTACAGATATTGCTAAACATTTAGTACTTGGTACTCACGGTAGTACTTATGGTGGTAATCCATTAGCATGCGCCGTTGGTGAGGCGGTAATAGATACCATTAATACACCTGAAGTACTTGCAGGTGTATTATCAAAAGCTCAACTTTATGTTGATGGTTTAAATGCAATAAATAAGAAATATAACCTTTTTGAAGAAATCAGAGGTAAGGGTTTACTCATTGGTGCAAAACTAACACAAGCATACCAAGGAAAAGCAAAAGATTTTTTAAATGCAGCAATGGATGAAGGTGTTATGACCCTAATTGCTGGACCTAATATTATTCGTTTTGCACCATCATTAATTATTCCTAACGAAGATATAGCAGAAGGCTTATCTCGACTTGAAAAAGCAGTTGCTAAGTTAGTGAACTAAGTTCAAAGTCGAAATTCTTCATTGCTAGCTCAGTTGAGCTAGCAAATACTTCAATACATCATTCGAGATTGTTTTATGGTTATCATACGCCCCATTCAAATGGCTGATTACGATGCTTTACATCGCATAGCTGTTGAATCAGGACATGGCTTTACATCTTTACCTATTAATGAAATATTATTAAAAAAGCGCATCACACACTCTGAAAACTCTTTTAAATCAGACGTAAGTGAACCTGGTGATCAAGGGTATCTTTTTGTAATGGAAGATACTGAAACAGGTCAAGTAGTTGGTACCACAGGCATTGAAGCGGCAGTAGGGTTAGATGATGCTTTTTATCACTATCATATTGGTAAAGTGGTTCATAACTCACGAGAATTGAATATATATAATACGGTTGAAACACTAACCCTGTGTAATGATTATACGGGTGCAACAGAAATATGTACGTTATTCTTAAATGAAAGCCATCGTAAAGATTCTAATGGGCGTTTTTTATCTCGTGTTAGATTTTTATTTATGGCAGAGCATATTGAACGATTTTCTGAGAGAGTTATTGCTGAAATGCGAGGTGTTAGTGATAAAAATGGTCGCTCACCATTTTATGAATGGCTCGAAGAACACTTTTTATCAATAGAGTTCACCAAAGCTGATTATTTAACAGGCATTGGTAATAAAGGATTTATTGCCGAATTAATGCCTAAATACCCAGTTTATATCAACCTATTAACAGATGAAGCTCAAAAAGTGATTAACCAAGTGCATAGTAACACCGTGCCAGCCATTCGTTTATTAGAAGCAGAAGGGTTTAGTCGTAGAGGTTACGTTGACATTTTTGATGCTGGCCCAACAGTTGAAGCGGAAAGAAGCTCCATTAGAACTATCCGAGAAAGTAAAAGATACCAAATAATTTTTCAAGATTCTAATGCTATAGAATTTGATAAGACAGCTAAATATATAATCTGTAATACTAAAGTTGCTGAATTTAGAGCAACTCAAGCATCTGTAATACTACGTGAGACTGCAAATCAAGTCATCATATCAACAGCAGTAGCAAAAGAAATTCAAGTAATAGAAGGCGACTGGGTTCGCGTTGTATCGAACTAATTCAATTAGGAAGCATTATGTCTGAAAGTAACAATTCAAATAAAGTTCAATTTATTAACGGTCAATGGAAAATAGGGTTAGGGCATGAAATTACTTCATTAGATCCTGCTCGTAATCAAGTAATTTGGCAAGGAAATACGGCAAGTGCCGATCAAGTTAATGATGCAATATTGAGTGCACGCACCGCTTTTGAGACATGGGGCGACACGAACCTGAACGATAGAGTTAGTATTGTTACACGTTTTGCAGAAAAATTAACAGAAAACAAAGGAGATTTAGCAAATACCATTGCCCTTGAAACAGGTAAACCACTATGGGAAACCTTAGGTGAAGTAGGTGCTATGATAGGAAAAATTAATATTTCGCTTAATGCTTATAAAGAACGAACAGGTACGGTTGAAAATGCTATGCCTGGAGCAAAAGCTTATATTCGTCATAAACCGCATGGCGTTGTTGCTGTTTTTGGACCTTATAACTTCCCTGGACATTTACCCAATGGCCACATAGTTCCTGCATTAATTGCAGGTAATACCATTGTATTTAAACCCAGTGAATTAACACCAAAAGTAGCAGAAGAAGTTATAAAATTATGGCAAGCTGCTGGCTTACCTGATGGAGTGATCAATCTAGTTCAGGGCGAAATTGAAACAGGTAAAGCGCTAGCCAGTAACAAAGCAATTGATGGTTTATTCTTTACGGGTAGCTCTACTACTGGTCATTTATTACATGACCAATTTGGTGGACAGCCAGGGAAAATCCTTGCTTTAGAGATGGGTGGAAACAATCCACTTATTGTTAAAGATATTACAGATATTGATGCTGTAGTGCATGATATTGTTCAATCAGCCTTTATCACTACCGGTCAGCGTTGTACCTGTGCTAGACGTTTATTTATAGAAGAAGGTGAGCAAGGTGATGCGATCATTAGCAAACTAATTGCGGTAACTGAAAAATTAACCGTTGGTTATTATAATGATGAAAAACAACCTTTCATGGGCTCTATGATTTCAGAAAAAGCTGCGTTAGGCTTGGTTGATGCTCAACAAGGTTTACTTGATCTTGGTGCTACGTCACTCGTTACGTTAAAGCACCTTGAAAAAAGTACTGGTTTTATCTCTGCTGGTATAATTGATGTAACAAGTATTGTTGCTAACGTTCCTGATGAAGAATATTTTGGGCCTTTATTGAAAGTATACCGATATACCGATTTTGATGAAGCAATTAATGAAGGAAACAATACGGGCTTTGGCTTGTCTGCTGGTTTACTTAGTGATAGTGAAGATTTATACAATCACTTTTTCCGCCGAATTAGAGCGGGTATTGTTAATTGGAATAAGCCTATTACTGGTGCTAGTAGTGCGGCTCCCTTTGGTGGTATAGGTGCAAGTGGTAACCATAGAGCAAGTGCATTCTATGCTGCTGACTATTGTGCTTACCCTATTGCCTCAGTTGAAGCTAAAAAAGTAGCCCTACCCGCAACGCTTAGCCCTGGTTTGAGTTTATAAGTTATACTAATTAAAATAATGGATAGCTCATTTGGTATTACTGCTATACTAAAAACGATCCATTCATATGCAGGAACTTTAACTATGATTACTAATACTGAAAGTTATATTCAGATTATTGAGTATTTAGTTGAAAATTTAAATTTATTTGAAGATTCATGCTCAGTAGATAAAAAAGCGGCAACTGTCATGGCTGTCATTGAAAAAGAATTAAGTGACCAAATAATATCTGTTTGTAATCAAAATGATAACCTCACGCATACACAGCGTAATACTATTATTCGAGAGGTTGATGCAATCGCCTATGATCTTGAAGAAGTACTATCCGGTGTAGTGAATAATCCAGCAACAGATCCTCAAAAAGAATTTATCAAAGAATTTTCTATTTTAATTAAAAATATCTTTGATAATGAAATTAAAACGATAACTGATGGTTAAGATAAGAAAATATGAAAGCACAAGTTAAATGGATTGGTGAAGAATTATTTTTAGGTGTTTCTGAAAGTGGTCATAGTATTCTTTTAGTTGCATTAATGCTTGATGGTATTGTTTCTGTCACTCATAGTTTTGAAATTATTGAAAATAGCTAAAACTGGTGATTTCTAATAATAAAATAAGCTTATATGGCTATAATAATATTACTAAAAATTTAAGCTTCTCATTCTATAAAATACATTATTTACATAATAACTCTATTAAAAAACAATATAATCAATATGTTAATAAAACCTATTCTGCTGAAAATTTAAATAAAACCCTAAACCATGTTTGCCAGGAAATTGGTGGTTGCGTTCTTAATGTTGCAATGCAAAACTATCAACCTCAAGGTGCAAGTGTTACTTTAATGATATCAGAAGAAGCTCAACCTAAAGCTATCATTGCTCATTTAGACAAAAGCCACCTTTGTGTTCATACCTATCCTGACGACCAACCTCAAAATAATATTGCGCTATTTAGAGCGGATGTAGAATTATCAACATGTGGAGTCATATCTCCTTTAAAAGTACTTAATTATTTAATTGATATTTTTAATCCAGATTTTATAGATATTGATTATAGAGTAAGAGGTATGACTAGAGATAAAAATGGAAATAAACATTTTATTGATCATGATATTAAGCAAATATGTGATTTTTTAAATACTAATACACACCAAAAATATAGAATAAAAAATAACAACCTTCCAATTAAGAATCTATTTCATAGCAAACTATACCGAACAGATATTGACTTAGAGAACATACTATTTAACCTAAAAAATTCTGAGTTGTCATTGCAACAACAAACAGTCATTTTGACTCAAGTACAAGCTGAAATTAATGATTTATTCAATTCTTGATATTTATAAAATAACCAATTTGCCCTACTATAATTGACAATTTAGATTCATTACATCAAAAGCTATTTCTAACTCTTCAATACTTTCTCTTGCTAAGTTAATATCACCTTTTAAGTAATCTTCTTTTATATGTTTTGCAATATCATGAAAAGATTCATGAGCATCATCAAGCTGATTAAGCCAAGCATTATCAAACAACATTCCTTGCTGCTCTCTTCTTATCCATGTACCGCAAGGGCATTTAGTTTTATCCATTAAAGGCCAGCTTTTTATACCCTCTGGCATTGCATTTATATTTGCGACAAAGTGGTTTATCCACTGTGATGTTGTTAATTTAAATATAGCAACTTTACGCTCTTTTTTAGAACGCTTGGTATTCGCGCAACTTATCCATTGTTGATTAGGTTTATAATTTTTTAACCATTTGTAAAGTTGGGGAATAGGCATAGGACGAGCAATTCCATAACCTTGTGCCTCCTCGCATCCCATTAATAATAAAATAAGTCCATGTTCGGTTGTTTCAACACCTTCTGCAATAATTTCTCGTTCAAATGAATCAGATAGTGCAATAACACCTTCAACAATAGCGTAATCACTAGGGTCTTCAAGCATATCCCGAACAAAGCTTTGATCTATTTTAATCGTATGTGCTGCTAAATTTCTCAAATGTGTTAATGATGAATATCCTGTACCAAAATCATCAAGAGCCACTTTTATACCTAATAATTGCCTACATATTTTTATAATTTGATTAATAGTATCTAAATCGCTTAATACACTACTTTCTAATATTTCTAATTCTAAATGACTTGCATCAACTTCAGGGTAGACACTTAAAGCTTGTTCCAAGTCAGTGATGAACAATGGTGATAGCAAATGATATGAGGCTATATTAATACTCAAATCTAGTTCAATATTTTCTTTTCTCCAGAGTGATAGTTGCTTTATTGCCTGATTAATTACCCAGTTTCCAATCTTAATTTCTAAGTCAGTATTTTCAACAATCGGTAAAAACTCTAAAGGGGGTATAAGACCTTTTTCTGGATGAATCCATCGAATTAAGGCTTCCATACCAAAAACATTGCCTGTTTTCATATTTACTTTGGGTTGGTAATATAGTTCAAACTCGTCACTATCTAGTGCAAGTTGAATTACTTTTAGCTGTTGATGTTTATAAATAACTTGTTGTTCTTGCTCTGCATTATATAAATAATACCTACTTTTTCCTGCCAATTTAGCTTGATACATAGCTTGGTCAGCATGACGCAACAAAGTATCAATATCGCCATTATCACTAGGGTAAAGTGTGACCCCTGAAGAGGCTGTAACATGATGAACCAAACCATTAATATTATAAGGTTCTTCTAATGAACTATGGATACGTTTTAACGTTTGTTCACATTGTTCAAAACCGCCTAAATTTGTTAATAATAACGTAAATTCGTCCCCACCCTGTCTTGACACTGTATCTTCATCTCGAATACATGAAGTAATACGCTGAGCAACTTCAATCAGTAAATCATCTCCTACTTTATGACCATAATTATCATTGATTGGCTTAAAGTTATCTAAATCAAGGAAACAAATAGCCAGTTGAGACTTAGTTCGTTTACTACGCGCTATCGCTTGATGAAAACGGTCACTAAACAATGCTCTATTAGGTAGCTTAGTTAAAACATCATAATATGCCATTAGGTTTAGTTTATCTTGTTGTTGTTTATGCTTGGTGATATCCGTTGATAAGCCAACATAATAACGAGTATTGTTTTCTTCATCTGTTAATGCAGATATAGAGAGTAATTCAAGATATAGCTCTCCATTTTTCTTACGATTCCATACTTCACCCTGCCAAAAACCTTCGTCTCTAATTGCCTGCCACATATTTTCATAAAAGCTTAATAATTGTTTACCTGAATTAAGAATACTTGGGTTTTTACCAACAACCTCTTCACGAGAATAACCGGTAACATTACAAAATGCAGGGTTAACATCGATAATAATACCTTTATCATTTGTAATAGTAATGCTTTCGTGCGTATCACTAAAAACACGAGCAGATAAAGTCAATTTCTCTCTGATTTTACTACGCTCTATTGCAATAACCGCCAATTGAGAAATAAACTCTATTAATTTAAAGTCGTCTGAACAAGGCTTTGTAGGTGCGCTGTGATATATAGCAAAAGTACCTAAAAGCTTATTATCTTCGCCTAAAATGGGCTCAGACCAACAAGATGCTAAATTTGCTTTTTCTGCTAATTCTTTATAATCACTCCAATAAGGGTGTGTTTGTATATTTTCAACAATCACTCTTCTTCGTGTATATGCGGCAGTACCACAACTACCAACATTATTGCCGATTTCAACGCCATTTATAGCTTCATTATAAAAGTCAGGTAAGCTAGGGGCTGCTCCTGTTAATAAATGTTTACCTTCATCATCTAACAATAAAATACTACATTTAATGTCTTTATATTCTTTTTCAATAACGGTTAATAGTGATTGTAATATTATTTTTAATGGTGCCGCTTTTACCAATAGCTCCAATACTTGGCTACGTATTTTTTCCTTTATTTCATGTTGTTTACGAATAGATATGTTACTAAGCATACCAATAATTCGTGTAGAATTGCCTTGGCTATCCCACTCAACTGATTGACCGATGGAATGTATCCAAAGCCATTGACCATTTTTAGATTTTATTCTGTATAAGTATTGAACTACCTCTTGTGTGTCTACCGTTTCTTTTAATCCCTGCATTACAAGCTCTATATCATCTGCATGCATATTTTGTTTCCAATGAGCTTCCTTTGCCTCGTAGGGTTTTTTCTTATAGCCTATTGATTTTGAATATTCACCACTAACGGTTATTGTTTTTGTTTGAGGTATGTATTCAAACCAACCTTGCTGCCCTGCACTTAATGCAAAATTTAAACGTTTTAAATCATCATTCATTGTGTTTTTCATTTCAAAAAACGTTTTAGCCATAAGGCCTATTTCATCATCAAAAAATTTTGAACTTTCATAAATTTCAGAAACATTTTTATCTGTTGATAACATTTCAGCCGTAATAATTCTAATAGGTGATAAAACTTTTTTCTTAATAATAACTAAAATAAAAATAAAAAAGATAAAACCAATAAATAACCAAATCATAATTTGTCTAAATGATAAGTCTATTTTTAGATTTTGTTCATTAATGGTATTTACTGTACGAGCTGACAATGATTGATAAAAATCATCAATTGGTAACATTATTTTTTCTTTTGCTACTGCGTATTGTTTAGAATAAAGCAGGGATATAGCTTGTGACTTGTTTGGATGCTTTTTAATTAAATACTGACCGGAATTATCTTTAAACAAACCTTCCGTTGCATTAAAGGCTTCCTTTTCAATATTAACTAAATCATTAGAGTTATATTCAGATTCTACTAACTTATCTATTTCATAAGGCAAATAGGGTAGCTGTTGCATTTCAAACTTTAAAGATGATACTTCACCTAGTGGGTGACGTTTACTTCTTTCTGATTTTGATATCTGCCAATACATTGAAGTATAGTTAATTGGCTTTGCTGACAATCCATTTCGTATTGACAATATTTGATAATAAATGTCTTTATATTTTACATTTTGTGTTTGAACGTACAGGCGGGCATATTTAGTTAAATCTTCAGAACTTTGCATTAACTCATTTGCTTTTTTAAACATTAAAAAGCGGTTATATTCAATTGATTTTAACCTAGTATGTTGATTAGACAAATTGTAAATAGCAATCGACATCATTATAAAAGCAACAAAAAACAAGCAACTTAATAACAAAAATATTGTTCTAATTTTTATATTCATTACATCTCATACTACTGGATTAAAAAGCGATAAATATTGCCTCCATTCAATAATAATTAGCTTATATTAATATTAACTTACAAACTTTGACTGCAGTTAGGTTTAAGTAAATTAAACTTTAAAAGAGTTTGATATATTTTGTAATGTTATAGCTAGGCTAGCTTGCTCTTTTGCTGTTGTTGCTATTTGTGTTGCTCCAGTTGTTGATTCCATTGAAGTGTGTTCTACATTAACAATATTTTTTGCAACATTACTGGTAACGGTTGCTTGCTCTTCAACAGCAACGGCAACTTGATCTGTCATTGTGAATATTTCATTTACTGACTTTGTAATACCAAAAATAGCTTCTTCTACCTTCTTGGAGTTATCAACCACTTCCTCTGCCATTTGCTGACTAGATTCAATAACACTAAATGCAGAATTGGCATCATCTTGTAAAGAAGTGATAAAATTCTCAATTTCACTAGTGGATTCTTGTGTTCTTTGCGCTAACGTCCTAACTTCATCAGCCACTACAGCAAAACCTCTGCCGTGCTCTCCTGCTCTTGCTGCTTCAATCGCTGCATTAAGTGATAATAAATTCGTTTGATCTGCTACAGATTTGATAACATCAACAACACTCGTTATATTTTGACTGCTATCATGAAGACTTGTTATTTTTTTTGATAAATTTGTAATCTCTGCCGCCAGTTTCTCAATAGAAGAGTAGGAGGTTTTTACAATTTCACTACCATTTTTTGCTTGTTCATCTGCATTTTTAGCCGAACTTGCCACTATATGCATATTTCCTGCAACTTCTTTCACCGTTGCAGATAATTCTTCTATCGCCGTAGCAACAAGTGCAATTTCACCTTGTTGAACAGTCAATGAATCTAAATTATGATCACAGGTAACTGATGTCTCTTCTGAAGCTGACGCAAGTGTTGAACTTGAGGAAGAGATTTCTCTAATAGCATTACTAAAATTATCTAATGTTAAATTTAATGACTCTGAAACTTTACCCATTTCACCTTTACCAATAAGCTTTGCTCTTACAGTTAAGTCGTTATCGTCTCTAACGGTAGACATAACAATTGAGAGTTCACTGAGTTGAGTACAAAGTTCTCTCACAATAAAAAAGGAAAAAGCCAAAGAAATCACTATTAATGTTATTGAGACAATAGAGTTAATGATTAATGAAGAAAAAGCACCCGATTTTTTATTTTCAACCAAATCAATTAAAAAACCACTCACTTTATTTTCTGTCTTTTTAATTTGTCCAATGCGCCCTGTTGATTGTTTAAACCAATGTTCTGCATCAACATTGAATCCGCCAATGGATGCTTTTGTTTTTGCTATAGCTCGTAAAGAAACAACCTCTTTTACTGAATCATGTGCCATTTGTTGCTCAAAAAATTGAATATTTTCATTGTTAGCAAACGCTTTAAAATTATTGAAGTAGGTATTTTGTTCAGAAACCAATGTGATAAATTTAACAAACATGCCAGACGCAAATTTATCATTTGCAAAAGCGCCATTTAATACCGCTCTTTCAATTCCTGCTCTCTCTTTACCTTGAATAAAATTATAATAAGACACTATTTCTTTTGAAACTAAAGCGTTTGTACTTATGTCAGATATATTAGTTGAAATACTTAATAGTTGAGCATTTGTTTGAGTGTAATAAGTTATTGCTTCTGGTAAAGATATAGTGAGTTGGTCAACTTGAGTACGTATTGTATTAAGATCTGCCAATCTTTGATTTATTTTAGAATTTAAGGCTTGTATTTGTTTATTATTAAAATTGTTTTCAAGCCAATAGCTATCACGTATTTTAGCTTTAGCATCTGTTGAATTTCTTTGTATAACAATTTTATCTGAGAACTTTTTACCTTTTGAGCCTAAGTAACCTGCAGTCATTCCTCGCTCTTTTTGCAATTCATGAACAAGTTCACCATAGACTGTTGATAATTTAGTTAGCTGACTAAGCTCAGCCATTTCTTTATATGTTGCAATATTTTGAAAAATAGAGTTGATACTGATAACTAAAAATCCAATTAATGGTATAGCTAATAGTGCAAATATTTTCTTTTTAAATGAAATATCAATTAATCGCATAAAGAGAACCCTAAGTATTTTATATAATATTAGGTTAAGACATTTTTTATAAAATACCAACAAATAATTCATTAAAAACGCTAATAAATATTAAAAATATGATTTAGAGCACTGCTATTTAATTAAGTTTCATATTTCGATTAAATTTATTGTTTGTTTTGTTAAAAATCACTCATCCAATCTAGTTGCTTGTTTGCTTGATGTTTTCGTTCAATAAGATCTTTAACTAATGGTGTTAGAATTAATTCCATTGCA
>Ga0105357_10001124_pt1 | contig 14450 bp, 10 predicted proteins | sample GOMGulsemesocosm_4_FD_83660 | JGI IMG/M metagenome (GOLD analysis project Ga0105357, IMG submission 83660) | Methane-oxidizing microbial communities from mesocosms in the Gulf of Mexico - GOM15B Gulf of Mexico | ecosystem: Environmental > Aquatic > Marine > Cold seeps | place: USA: Gulf of...
GTCGCCTCGGGAGCCAATAACAAGGCGAAGGAAAGGCGGCCACCGTCCAGCGGGCCGCTGCGCAAGATTAACCGCAGGGCTGTTGCATCAAAACAACATTCAAATCTTCGTCCCGCGTTACTTCCAGAACAGTCCATGTATGAAGCAAATATTCATTTTCTGGACTTGTTCTATTCAAATGCAGTTCTCACGGTACTATTCGATGACCAAGTGACATTCAAATGACGGTCAGACTGCACTGCCGGGCTCCGCCAAAAAGGCGGCGCATTAGTGCGCGCGTTACTTGCCCTCGGCCGCTTCCGCGCATCCCTGGGCCGTGGTCGGCACGCCATGGTGCTTGCGGAACAGGTCGTAAATCACCGCCTTGAGGATCGCGACCCCCATGATGGCGACGACAAAGCTGAATGGCAGCGCCCCGATGATCATTGTTATGCGGATCGCATCGATGCCCCCGAGGATCAGCATGCTGCCGACGACGAAGGCCAGCGCCACGCCCCAGAACAGGATGTGATGGTTGCGTTCGCTTTCGCTTTCCCCCGCCCCATTGATCGTGTTGACGATGAGGATCGCGCTGTCGGCGGAGGTGATGAGATAGGTCATCAACAGAAGGACGACGAGGCCCGACACGACTGCGGCGACAGCCGGATCGAGTAGGACTGCCAGCGTCGCGAAGAGCTGGTCCGACATCGCTGCGTTGACGATGCTCCCCTGCGCGGCGCCGCTTAGCTCGAGATCGATCGCGGTTCCCCCGACCATGGCCATCCAGAAGAAACACATCAGCGACGGCACCAGCACCACGCCGAACACATACTCCCGGATGGTGCGCCCGCGCGAAATGCGCGCGATGAACATGCCGACGAAGGGGGCGAAGGCAATCCACCAAGCCCAGTAGAACACCGACCAGTCGAGCTGCCATTGCACCAGCGCATCCCCGAATTCGCCGCCTGCGTCGAACAGCGTCAGCGAGTTGGGCACCAGCGTGCGCAGGTAATCCCACACGCCCACACCCAGCAACTTGAGGCCGCCGAACGCCGAGCCGACGATTGCGAACAGGGCAAGCAAGGCGAAAGACAGCCCCATATTTAGGTTCGAGAGCCATTTGATCCCGCGGCCCACGCCCGAAAGCGCGCTTATCGTCGAAGCCCCGACGAGAACCAGCAGCGACAGGATGACCGCCGCGATCGAGGAAGAACCGTCCGGATCCAGCAGCCAGTCGCCCACACCCAGCCGGGCGAGACCCATGACGAACTGCTCCACGCCGATCCCCATGGTAACCGCGACGCCCAAGATTGTCGCCACTACGGCCACGATATCGACCAGATGCCCCCAGACGCCCGACAGGCGCAGGCCGAACAGCGGCGCGAGCGCCGAACGGATCGTCAGCGGCAGATTGCGGCGATAGGCGACATAGCCAATCGCCAGGCCGACCAGCGCATAGGTGCCCCAGGCTGCAAAGCCCCAGTGGAGAAAGGTGTAGATATAGGCCGGACGCACCGCTTCGGCGGTCCGCGCGTCCACCAGGCCGCGGATGATGTCCGGATTGTTCGAGAAGTGCGCCAGCGGTTCGCCGGTCGAATAGGTGAGCATGCCGATCCCGATGCCCGCGCCGAACAGCATGGCAAACCAGGAGAAGCGACCGAACTCGGGCTTTTCACCCGGATTGCCTATCCGCAGCGTACCCGATTGAGGGAACAGCGCGAGCACGAAGCAGGTGAACATCAGGAAAGCGACGAGGTAGACGTACCAGCCGGAGAAGGTGGCGATGATGCTCGAATTGGCCGCAGACAGCGTTTCGCTGGCGCTGACCGGGAAGAAGATCGCCCACATGATCAGGAGGGAGACGATCACCTTCGACGGGATCGTGACCTCGCGGCTGAAGCCGTCGTAAAAGCCGCGCGACGCGGTCTTGATGGGTAAGTCTATCAGCGGAGGATCGATTGGGTGATCGGGCTCTGCTGGCATGTCGTCTCCTGCGCAAGCGCACCGGGGTGCGGCGCGATTTTGTCTGACTTTTTGGGGGAATCCCTGGACCGACCATAGAAAGGGTTCGGCGATATGCAAACCCGTTGTTCCCCTGATAGCAAAAGGGCTGCCCCTTGCGGGACAGCCCTTTTGCGCGCTTCGCTGCGACCTTGGCCTAAGCGGCCTTGGTCGCCGGAGCCGTCGAAGTCTTAGGCGGGGAAGCACTGTCGCTGCCCTCCTCGCGCTTGTCGAGGACGCGCTTGGCGACATAGCCGCCGACGCCCAGGGCCAGCATTGTGGGCAGGCTCATGCGCCGCAGGACTGTGGTGGCGACGACACCCAGTGCCGCGCCGCTGGCGCCGCCAATGCCGCCGGTCTGCTTGGCGAGCCTGTCGCCGACGAATGCTCCGATTACCTTGCCGATCATATCGTATCTCCTTTGCCAGACCAACGGCCCCGCACGCCCGCGGTTCCGCGATCGCAGGAGCTAGCTGGCGATGCCCCGGGTCAGCAACATGTTGGCCCGGCGCGCGATTTCTTCGAAGTCCGGATCGCCTTCGCGGCCCCAGATGACGTAGCGCAGGCCCAGGAAAACGTTCATGCCCATCACGGCCCAGGCCTCGGGCGTCCCCAGCCTCGGCGCGAACTCGCCGCTCTCACCGCCCAGCTTCAGGCGCTCTTCGATCCTCGAGCCGATGGTCTCGTAATGGGCGCGGTAGCTGTCCGGATCGACGAATTCAGCCTCGTCGATAATCCGGTAGATTTCCTTATGCTCGGCAGCGAACTCGAGAAAGGCGCGCAGTGCCACCCGCTCGATCTCCAGCGCCCCCATCGACGGGTCGAGCGCCTCGCGCGCAGCCTTCCCGACACCCGCGCTCATATCCGATACGAGCGCACGGAAGACCGCATCCTTGCTGTCGAAATAGGTATAGAAAGTGCCAAGGGCGACGCCTGCACTGCGGGTTATTCCGCTGATCGAGGCTTCGTGAAATCCCTTCTCGGCGAATTCGGTCGCAGCCGCATCGAGCAGTTTGCGCAAGGTCTTTCGGCCCCGCTCGGTACGCGGCGTCTTGTCACCCTGGCTGTGCGTTGCGGCCACTGTTCGCCCCCTTCGAATAGATTGCCTGCCTAGCAAATCGCATCCTCCGCGCAACAACAAACTTGAAAGGTGGTTCAGGTTTCAGTATCAGCTTGCTGCATAAGACAATCGGGAGGGAGAAACCGAAATGCGTCCGACACAGATTCTTACCGCCAGCCTGCTGTGCGGCGCGGCGACCGCGGCACTTGCCGCGGTTCCTGCGCAGGCTCAGTCCGCCGACACGGAGCCGCTGGAGGCTGCGCCGGCGACGGCTGCAGAGGATGTCATCATCGTCACCGCACGCCGGCGTGAGGAGCGACTGGTGGAGGTGCCGGTGGCGGTCACCGCGATCAGCGGCGAAGAGCTTTCACGGCGCGGCGCGCTGGACATCACCGATGTCGGGCAGAACGTACCCAACGTCACGCTGGAGGCCAGCCGAGCCACCAATTCGACGCTGTCGGCCTTTATCCGCGGCATCGGCCAACAGGACCCCGTTTCGGGGTTCGAGCAGGGCGTCGGCATCTATCTCGACGACGTCTATCTCAACCGGCCGCAGGCTGCGGTGCTGGATATCTACGATGTCGAGCGCATCGAGGTGCTGCGCGGGCCGCAGGGCACGCTCTATGGCCGCAACACGATCGGCGGGGCCGTAAAATACGTCACGCGCCGCCTGCCGCAGGATCCCTCGATGCGCGTTCGCGCTACCTATGGCACTTACGACCAGGCCGAAGGCGTGATCACCGCTTCGGCACCGATCAGCGACCTGGTCCGCGTCGGCGGCTCGGTTGCGCGGCTTTCGCGGGGCGGTTTCGGCGACAATCTCACCACGGGCCTCGAAAACTACAACAAGGATATCTGGGGCGGCCGCATGAGCCTGGAGGTGGGCGGCTATGGCGAACCTGCCTTCATCCGGATCCAGGGGGACTATACCAAGGACAGCAGCGATCCGCGTGGTGGCCACCGGTTGATCCCCGGGCTGGTCTCCGGCGCGCCCGTGCTCGACAATGTCTTCGACACGCGCGGAGCGCTCAGCGATCCCGAACAGGAAGTGGAATCCTACGGCTTGGCGATGCATGCCGAAGTCGAGCTGAGCAGCGCGCTGACGCTGCGGTCGATATCCGCCTGGCGCAAGGACGACAGCTATTCGCCGATCGATTTCGATGCGCTTCCGGCGGTCGATCTCGATGTACCCGGCGCTTACCTCAACGAGCAGATCAGCCAGGAATTCCAGCTGCTGTGGGACGATGGCGGCGCGTTCGCCGGCCTCCTCGGATTCTACTATCTCGACGCGAAGGCGGACACGCTTTTCGATGTCCGCATCTTTACCACTTTCGCCGGGCTGACCGCGTTCACACAGGCAAATGTCGACACCGAAACCTATGCCATCTTCGGCGATCTCACCTACGATCTGACCGATCAGCTCAGCCTGTCTCTCGGCGGTCGTTACACTTGGGATGAACGCAGCGCCGAAATCCTGCGGCAGAACTATCTCGGCGGCGGTTCGCCCGAATTCGGCGGCGCGGGTGTGCCCTTCGGTGCGGCGAGCACCGATTTCCAGGGTAGCCGGCAGTTCAAGAAATTCACCCCGCGGGCCTCGCTCAGTTTCATGCCGACGCCCGACCACAATATCTACGCCAGCTATTCGAAGGGCTTCAAGGGCGGCGGCTTCGACCCCCGCGGGGTCGGCACCAACGCCCCGGCGGCCACACCGGGCGCACCAACCGATGCTGAAGTCGCCGCCTTCCTCAGCTTCGCCCCCGAAGAGGTCGACAGCTACGAGATCGGCTACAAGGGCAATCTCGGCATTTTCAACATCGCTGCCGCAGCCTTCTATGCCGACTACACCGACGTACAGATTCCGGGTTCCGTCGCGTGCGAAGTGGGCGGCCTGCCCAGCTTCTGCGGCGTGGTGTCGAATGCCGGCAAGGCGACATTCAAGGGGCTCGAACTGGAAGCCAGCGCCCGTTTTGGCGGCGGCTTCGGCCTTGCCGGTTCGCTGGGCTATATCGATGCGCAATACGACGAATACATCACCAATATCGGCAACACCCCGACCGATGTCGCCGCATTCCGCGTCGTCCAGAACACGCCAGAGGTAACCGGCAGCATCACGGCCAGCTACGATACGCCCGTAGGACCGGGCGATCTCTATCTGGGAACGACGCTGTCCTATCGCAGCAAGACCAGCCAGTTCGAAATCCCCAACCCCTATCTCGACCAGGGCGGCTACGCGCTGCTCGATGCGAGCATCGTCTACAGTGCCCCCGGCGATCGCTGGAGCGTGGGGGTTTACGGGAAGAACCTGCTCGACAAGGAATACAAGACCAGCGGCTACACCTTCGTCGCGACCGACCCGGTCACCGGCGACATCGTCAATGGCGCCAACGGTTTTCCCGTCCCGACGCTCGGGCCAGAAGGCACGCTGACGGCATTCTACGGCAACCCGCGGCAGGTCTTCGCCACGCTCACCTTCAGCTACTGAGCGGCCGCAATTCTCTGAGGGGCGGGGTCTGCGTACCCCGCCCCTTTCGCATGGCTATTTGGCGAGCCGCGTGCGTGCCGCCGCGGTGGGTGCGCCGACCGGTATGCCGAAGGTTTCGGTGTAATCGGCGAACCGTTCGTTCACTTCGTCTGCGCGCAGGCCGAACTCGGCCAGGCTGTAGCGATGCGGGTGCCGCTTGAGCCGGGCCGAACGGTCGAGATAGTCTTCCATCCCCGCGACCGCGGGTTCCATCTCGAGATCGAGGAAGCGGTAGACGCGCTCCATCGTGCCGCGCCAGTCGGTTTCCATGTCCTCGTACTGGACATCGATCATCCTCTCGCGCGGGATCGCGTCACGCGCCGCGCGCATCCGGGCGATCATGGTCGCGGTCTTGCCCAGCCAGTCGCGGCCGGTCTGCGCGGGATCGTTGTGATCCGAATAGATGATGGTCTGGTTCCAGGCGAGCGAGGCGGCGCTGCCGACCACCTGCTTGGGATCGCGGTGGGTGAAGATCAGCCGCGCGTCAGGAAAGACTTCGAGCAGCGCGGGCAGGTCGAGCATGTGCTGCGGCGTCTTGAGGATCCACGGGCGCAGCGAACTTTCCTGCTGCGACCAGCCGATCAGCCGCAGCAGGTTGGCCATGTGCCGATAGGCGGGAATGGCGCTCTCCTCGTGGCACCATTCGGCATAGGACGGCACATTCCACTGCGCTTCCCACTTCATGCCGTACATCGACGCGGCAACGAGGCCGAGTTCCTCCTCCGGCTCGTAGGCGCCGGTCGGATGGATCGACAGCGTGCGCGGGTTGGCGAGCCGCGCTACCTTGAGGATGCGCGCGGCCAGCTTGGGCCGGAAGTCCTCCGCCTCGCCGGCTAGGACCTGCTCGAACTCGGGCCGCGGCACCGGGCTGATGGTTTCGAAACTGCGCAGGTGGGCAAAGCGCTGGTCGGCCGCGAGCAGGCGGTGAAGCCGCGTGGTACCCGACCGCATCGGGCCGACGATAACCACCGGGTTCTTGAGCGGGCGGGCGAGGATTTCCGGGTGCCGCTTGAACCACATCTGCGTGTAGAGCCGGTCGCGCAGCACGTGGTGAAACATCTTCGTGGCGGAAAATTCGCCTGCCGCGTTGAGCTGCGCTTCGTGCTTCACGCTGTCGAGCAGCACCTCGAAGGGCTTTTCGAACCAGCGGTCGCCGAAATCGTTGAGCCCCGTGGTCGCTGCCGCTTCTTCCATCAGGGCGTCCTTGTCGAGGCGCGGAGGGCCGAACACCCCCAGCTTGCGTCCGCCCCGGATCACCCCGTCCGCAATATCGATAAAGCGCGTGCGGCGCGGCGGCAGGATCGGCTGGTCGTTCAAGCTGGCAGCCCTTTCAAGCTCTTCGATGTCCCCCTGAACGTCCGGGGCCTAATGCGGTGCCCGCAAAAGGACAAGCTCGCCCCGCGGGAAGTGGCTGGCCAAGCGGGAAGCGAAAAGGCATAGGCTGGGCCATGCACGACATCGCTTATATCCGTAGCAATCCGCAGGAATTCGACGCCGCCCTCGCCCGCCGCGGGGCCGAACCAGTGGCCGACCGCATCGTCGCGCTCGACGCGCACAAGCGCGAGGCGACGACCAGGGTCCAGCAGGCGCAGAGCCGCCGCAACGAGGCCTCGAAAGCAATCGGCCAGGCGATGGGCCAGGGCGATAAGGACAAGGCCGAAGCGCTCAAGGCCGAAGTCGCGGAGATCAAGGCGTCGATGCCCGAATGGGAAGAGGCCGAACGCGCTGCGGCGGCAGAGCTCGACCATCTGCTGGCGACTTTGCCCAACCTCCCCGCGGCCGATGTGCCCGACGGCGCGGACGAGAGCGACAATGTCGAATTGGCGCAATGGGGCGAGAAGCGCAGCTTCGATTTCGAACCCCGCGAACACGCCGATATCGGCCCCGCGCTGGGAATGGATTTCGAGACCGGCACCAAGCTGTCTGGCGCGCGCTTCACCTTCCTGCGCGGCGACATCGCGCGGCTGCATCGCGCACTGGCGCAGTTCATGCTCGACAAGCAGACGCGCGAGAACGGCTATACCGAATGCAACCCGCCCGTGCTGGTGGGTGACGAGGCGATGTACGGCACCGACAAGCTGCCGAAGTTCGCCGAGGACAGTTTCCGTACCACCGATGATCGCTGGCTCGTCCCGACCTCCGAAGTCCCGCTGACCTATTCGGTCGCAGGCGACATCCTGCCCGACCTCGCGCAGCCGATCCGGCTGACCGCGCATACGCTGTGCTTCCGCTCCGAAGCGGGCTCGGCGGGCCGCGACACGCGCGGCTTTATCCGCCAGCACCAGTTCGAGAAGGTCGAGATGGTCAGCATCTGCCGCCCCGAGGACAGCGAAGCGGAGCATGAGCGTATGACCAAATGCGCCGAGGGTATCCTCGAAGCGCTGGATCTGCCCTATCGCCGGATGCTGCTATGCACCGGCGACATGGGCTTCGGCGCGCGCAAGACCTACGACCTCGAAGTCTGGCTGCCCGGCCAGGGTGCCTATCGCGAGATTTCCTCCTGCTCGAACACGGGCGATTTCCAGGCGCGCCGGATGAATGCGCGCTATCGCCCCGAAGGTGAGAAGAAGACCGCCTTCGTCCATACGCTCAACGGCTCCGGGCTCGCGGTCGGCCGGACGCTGGTGGCGGTGATGGAAAACTACCAGCAGGCCGATGGCAGCGTCGCCGTGCCCGAAGCGCTGGCCCCCTATATGGGCGGTGTCACCAAACTGGAGCCTGCAGCCTGATGCGTATCCTTCTGACCAATGACGACGGCATCCACGCCCCGGGTCTCGCGGTGCTCGAGAAAATCGCGCGGCAGTTCTCCGACGACATCTGGATCTGCGCGCCTGACGAGGAACAGTCGGGCATGGGCCATGCGCTCACCCTCACCCGCCCCGTGCGCCTGCGCAAGCATGGCGAACGCCGCTTCTCGGTGACCGGCACGCCCACCGACGCAGTAACCATGGGCCTGCGCAAGGTCATCGAAGCGCAGCCCGACGTGATCCTGTCCGGCGTCAACCGGGGCGCGAACCTCGCCGACGACATTACCTATTCGGGCACGGTCTCGGCGGCGATCGAGGGTGCGTTGGCGGGGGTGCGCTCGATCGCGATGAGCCAGGTCTATACCAAGGAAACCCGCAACAGCGACTTCGCCTTCGCCGCTGCGACCGAATGGGGCGCCAAGGTGCTGGGCCCGCTGCTCGACACGCCGCTGCCCAAGCGGACGCTGGTCAATGTGAACTTCCCTCCGATCGCGCCCGATGCGGTCAAGGGTATCCGCGCGGTGCGGCAGGGGTTCCACGACTATTCCCGCGGCACGGTCGTCGAAGGCCGCGATCCGCGCGGCTTCCAGTATTACTGGTTCGGGCTCGAGGCGATCGAACATACGCTCGACCATGGCACCGATCTCGAAGCGATCGACGATGGCTATATCGCAGTGACCCCGCTCCAGCTCGACCTGACCCACCATTCGTCGCTGGGTGCGCTGGCATCCCGGTACGAGGGCTGAGTGCACGCTATGCTATTGACCCTGCGGATTTCCGCGCGCACCTAGGCCGGGCATGAGGAGCGACAAACAGGTCGACCGGATCGCCGCAAGCACGCGGGTGCGGACTTATCGGGGGCCCCGTTTCCAGCCCCTTCGCCGTGCAGTGAAACTGCCCGTATGGGGCGATCTCGGCATCCGGCTGGGCGCGGCGCTGTTCCTCATCTTCATCGTGATCATGGTCCATTGGTGGGACCGCGAAGGGCTGGTCGACAATCTCGACGGCGAGGTCAGCTTCCTCGACGTGGTCTATTTCACCATGATCTCGATCACCACCACGGGGTTCGGCGACATCGCCCCCATTTCGGATCGCGCACGGCTGGTCGAAGCAGTGATCGTGACACCGATCCGGTTTGCGGTGTTCTTCATTTTCGTCGGCACGGCCTATAACTTCATCATCAAGCGCAGCTGGGAGAAATGGCGGATGGCCCGCATCCAGGAACAGCTATCGGATCACATCGTGGTCCTCGGCTACGGCATCTCCGGCTCGGAAGCGGTCGGCGAGCTGATCGAACGCGGCACCGACCCGAGCTGCATCGTCGTGATCGACCCCAGCGAGGACCGGTTGCACGAGGCCGAAGCGCTGGGCTGCAACATCATGGCCGCGGACGCCACCCGCGACCAGACGCTGAAGGCGGTTCGCATCGCCAAGGCACAGAACGTGCTGGTGTCCGCAGGACGCGACGATACCACGATCCTGATCACGCTGACCGTGCGCGCGCTCGCGCCGCACGTTCCGATCAGCGCGGTGGTCCGCGCCGACGACAACGAATCGCTCGCACGGCAGGCGGGCGCGAACAACGTCATCAACCCGGTCCGCTTTACCGGGCTGCTGCTTGCCGGCAGCGCCAAGGGCGAACATATCGCCGACTACCTCGCCGATCTGGCCAGTGTGTCGGGGCGTGTCCAGCTGGTCGAGCGCGAGGTCACCGCGGCCGAGTGCGGCAAGGCGATCGGCGAGCTGAACACGGGCGGGCGCGGCCTCCGCGTCTATCGCGACGGCAAGGCGCTGGGGTTCTGGGAAGCCGAGTGCCAGAAACTGCAGACCGGCGACATCGTGGTAGAAATCGTGCCGACCACCAATGGCGAAACCAAGGGCGATGGCCACGACCGGGACGACCAGGGCGACGACTGAGCCCTAGCGGAAGAGCAGGAACACCCCGCCCATCGCAGCCATGCCAACGATGAAATGGCCCGCGTCGATCAGGAAGTGGCGCAGCGTCTTGCGCAAGTAGAGGTAATTGATCCCCAGCGCCGGGGCCATGACCGTGGCGCCGAAGCCGATCGCCATCATCATCACGGCCCGGTCGCTTGCGCCGCTGCGCGCGATCCCGTGCCACAGCGTCAATGCGATCACCAGTTCGGCAAGGAAGGTCAGCCCGAAGATCAGCGGTAGATTGCCGCTGCGGATCTTTTCGTCGCTGAGGCCGGCAGCCTTTTGCCAGGACTTGGCGAACAGCATCCCGTACCAGAGCGCGCCGACCGCGAAGAATGCGAGCGCCCCAAGCAGAACCGCCAACCAGTTGATTTCGCCCATGTCCCGTATCCCTCGCGCCTTTCGATGCGCAGGAAGCTAGCGTAAATCGGCTTACGCGTGTAGGGGCGCGCGCAATCATGAGCACGACCACCACTGCAATCCCCGACCAGAAGAAGGTCGGCATGGTATCCCTCGGCTGTCCCAAGGCACTGGTCGACAGCGAGCGCATCCTCACGCGGTTGCGCGCCGACGGCTATGCGATGAGCGCCGATTATGCCGGGGCCGACGTGGTGCTGGTCAACACCTGCGGCTTCCTCGATTCCGCCAAGGAAGAGAGCCTGCAGGCGATCGGCGAGGCGATCGCGGAGAACGGCCGCGTCATCGTGACCGGCTGCATGGGCGAAGAAGCCGACGCGATCCGCGCCGCGCATCCGCAGGTACTGGCAGTGACCGGCGCGCATCAGTACGAACAGGTCGTCGATGCAGTGCATACGCACGCCCCGCCCAGCCAGGGGCCCTATGTCGACCTGATCCCGCAGCCCGACATCAAGCTGACCCCGCGCCACTACAGCTATCTGAAGATTTCGGAGGGCTGCAACCATTCCTGCGCCTTCTGCATCATTCCTGACCTGCGCGGGAAGCTGGCCAGCCGGCGGATCGACGCAGTGCTGCGCGAAGCCGAGAAACTCGTTGCCGCGGGCACGAAGGAACTGCTGGTCATCAGCCAGGACACCAGCGCCTACGGTGTCGATACGCGCCACGAGGAACGGCTGTGGAAGGGCCACCCCGTCCGCGCGCATATGACCGACCTCGCGCGCGAACTGGGCCAGCTCGACATCGGCGGCGGCACCCCGCCCTGGGTGCGGCTGCACTATGTCTATCCCTATCCGCACGTCGACGCGGTCATCCCGTTGATGGCAGAAGGCCTGCTGACGCCCTATCTCGACATTCCCTTCCAGCATGCGAGCCCCAAGGTGCTGCGCGCGATGAGGCGCCCCGCAAACGAAGCCAAGGTGCTCGAACGGCTGAAGGGCTGGCGCGAGATCTGTCCCGAGATCGCGATCCGCTCCAGCTTCGTGGTCGGCTTCCCCGGCGAGACCGAAGACGATTTCAAATATCTGCTCGACTGGCTCGAAGAGGCGCAGCTCGACCGGGTTGGCGCGTTCCGCTTCGAACCGGTCGAAGGCGCGCGGGCCAACACCCTGCCCGACCCGGTGCCCGAGGCCGTCAAGGAAGAGCGTTACGCAAGGGTGATGGAAGTTACCGAGCGGATCAGCGCTGCCAAGCTGGCCGCCAAGGTCGGGACGCGCATTCCCGTGATTATCGACGAAGTCGGCGAACCTGACGAGGATGGCGATATCGGGGCAACCGGCCGCAGCCAGGCGGACGCCCCCGAGATCGATGGCGCGGTCTATTTGCGCAACGTCCCGCAGAGCCTCGCGGCTGGCGATATTGCAACTGTCTCAATTGAGGACAGTGACGCGCACGACCTGTTCGGCGCGGTAGCCTGATAACGCGGCGGCGCCGCTAGACGCGCGTGCTTCTGCGCGGCGGCAAGCGCGGAAACCTTTCGGATTAAACGATAAGTTCTGCGCGCGCGGGCTGACGGCGGCTTATTGCCCCGCAAAGCGTTAACGGCGCTCGTTCGAGTTTCATTTACTTTCGCAACCGGCTGGCAAGCTGGCTTGCCGTGGTTTCGCGGCTGCGGCATCAAATCTTTCTTAAACCTAAGAGCGGCATAAGGGCGCTCAATGGGTGAAACACGCATCTCAAGACTGGCAGCGCCAGTGCTCGTCCGCGGACGATCGCTTTTCAGCGGTCGCCTGTTCGAGCGCTTGCGTCACGTCCTGTGGGCGGCGCTGATCAGTCTGGCGCTCTACGCTGTGTTTCTGCTCCAACCAATCGACCAGTTTTTATGGCTTTTCCAATCTCGCGTAGCGGACCGGAACCCAACCGGCGACGTTGTCTTCGTTTCTTCGAATGAAGCCCTGAACGATACCGACAACCCGCAGACGCGTTATCGGGTCGCAGCAGCTTTGGACGAACTCGATCGCCAGGGCGTGGGGAAAGTCTTTCTCGACATTCCATTCTCCACCTCAGAAAACGCGGCCGCCGACGCTCGCTTGGCTCGAGCGATTGCAGATTTGGGTCCTCGGATATCCCTCGTCGATCGGATACTAGAGGGCCCGACCGGCGAGAGAATTCGTCGTACTACTTCACCGACAATCGCTGGCCCCGCGACTCGGGTAGTCTCTGACCAAACCGATCGCGACTGGTACGGTTTCGCATGGCGACTGCATTACGCGTATCAAAACGACGGGCGGGTAACGCGATCCCTTGGGGCCGCTATCGCAGGGGTGGAAGGCAACCCGAATGAAACATTCTCGGTGGACTACGGGTTCGCCGTCGATCGCATCCCCACGCTTCAACTCGATGAGCTGTCGGGTAACGCTAGAAGCCTGTCAGAGCTCGCCGCAGAAGTTACTGGAAAAACTGTCGTAATCGGACACTCAGGCTTGGTGGCTGGTAGCCAGCAGCCAATGCCCCGCAAGATGGATGCGGCCGTCAGTTACGTTGACATATACGCGGGCGAATCGCTTAAGGCAGGACATACCGGAAGCTTGAGAGGGCCTATCGTACTCTCTTTCTTCGCGGCACTTCTATTGATTTCAATAGTCTTTAGCCGAGCTCGGAGACAGCGCTGGGTCACCTATTCCGCGACCGTGCTCGTTGCCCCGGCGCTTTTGTACGCGGCAGCGAAGATCGGCATTCGTCTCGAGCTTTCGTACGCGCTGACTTTTCTGGCGATCTATGCAGCTTTGCGCTCGAGAATGCGATGGAAACGTCGGGTCGAAATGGTCAATCAGGAAACCGGGCTGGCGAAGCTGCGCGCTTTGGAAGCCCGGCTCATTCGTGACTCGGTGACCAATGGCCACATCGTCATCGCCAAGATTCAGAACTACGAGCGCGTGCTTAAGACACTGAGGGCCGATGACAAGGGCAGCTACGTGCTCAAGCTCGTCGATCGGCTGCGCGCTGCCGATAGCAATTTGGTCGTTTACAGCGACGGCCACCATCTCGGCTGGCATGTCGCAAACGACGACACCGATGCAGTGGTCGAGCACCTCGAAGGGCTTCGCGCCATATTTGCCGCCCCGATCCAGGTAGGTGGATTTTCCGTCGATGTCGGCATCACATTCGGCATCGCCGGTGTCGAAGGCGACCCTTCTGCCCGATTGGCGGCTGCGGTTGCTGCAGCAGAGGAAACCTCCGAAGCGCACAATCCGATTGCGATTGCCGAAACCGGTTCGCAAACCGACCTGCTGTGGGACATTTCGCTGCGGGCGCGCATCGACGATGCGATGGAAGCAGGCGAGATTTACTGCGTCTATCAGCCCAAGATCGACCTTCAGTCAAACGCAGTCGTCGGGGTGGAGGCACTGGTCCGCTGGCACGATCCGGCACGCGGCTTTATCTCGCCAATGCATTTCATTCAGCAGTGCGAAAAAGCCGGGCGGATGGAACATCTCACGCGCTACGTGCTGCAGAGCGCATGTTCCGCCGGACAACTCCTGCATTTCCGCGGGCATATGATTTCCATGTCGGTCAATATTTCGGCCACCCTGCTCAGCGACATGCGAGTGGTCGGCCTCGTGCGAAATGTGCTGCAGGCCACCCGTTTCGATCCCTGTTTCCTGACATTGGAAATTACCGAGACCGCGCGTATTTCGGACCATGAAGTAGCTGCGACCATTCTCAACGAATTGCGCTCTATCGGCGTGCGGATCTCGATGGATGACTTTGGCGTTGGAGCCGCGAATTACGAAGCCTTTTACGAGTTGCCGTTCGACGAGATCAAGATCGACCGCATGTTCGTCGCGAA
>Ga0105357_10001129_pt1 | contig 14419 bp, 11 predicted proteins | sample GOMGulsemesocosm_4_FD_83660 | JGI IMG/M metagenome (GOLD analysis project Ga0105357, IMG submission 83660) | Methane-oxidizing microbial communities from mesocosms in the Gulf of Mexico - GOM15B Gulf of Mexico | ecosystem: Environmental > Aquatic > Marine > Cold seeps | place: USA: Gulf of...
TGGCTGGCAGAAAGCAAAACGCCCCGAAAACGGGGCGTTTAACTGGGTCTGTTACCGCCCGCGGGCGATCAGCTCTTGGCTGCTGCGCCCTTTTCGATCTGGCGAGTAATGTACCACTGTTGCGCGATGGACAGGCAGTTGTTGACCACCCAGTACAGCACCAGACCAGCCGGGAACCAGAGGAAGAAGAAGGTGAAGACAATCGGCAGCATCTTCATCACCTTGGCCTGCATCGGATCGGGTGGCGTCGGGTTCAACTGCTGCTGCAGGAACATGGTCGCGCCCATGATGATCGGCAGAATGAAGTAGGGATCTTTCAGCGACAGGTCGGTGATCCAGCCAAGCCATTCGGCCTGACGAATCTCGACGCTTTCCATCAACACCCAGTACAGCGAGATGAACACCGGCATCTGTACCAGAATCGGCAGACAGCCACCCAGCGGGTTGATCTTCTCTTTCTTGTACAGCTCCATCATGCCCTGGGACATTTTCTGACGGTCATCACCGTGCTGTTCGCGCAGGGCCTGCAGTTTGGGTGCTACACGGCGCATGTTGGCCATGGAGCGGTAGCTGGTAGCCGAGAGCGGGAAGAAGATCAGCTTGATCAGACAGGTCAGCAGGATGATGCTCCAACCCCAGTTACCGACAAAGCTGTGGATAAAGCTCAGTACCACAAACAGCGGCTGGGCGATCCACCACAGGAACCCATAGTCGATGGTCAGATCCAGACCGGGCGAGATTGCCTTGAGATCATCCTGAATCTTGGGACCGGCGTAAAACTGGGTTTTGATGGTGGACTGCTCACCGGGCGCTACGCTGACCGCTGGGCTGGTGAAGCGCACGATGTAGTTGCCGTTGCTGTCCTTCAGCGTGCTGAAGGTGTGTTGGGTGTTGGCGTCGGGTACCCAGGCAGCGACGAAGTAATGCTGCAGCCAGGCGATCCAGCCACCGTTGACTTTTTCATTCAGCTTTTCGTCGTCCAGGTCACCCATCTTCATCTTGGTGTAGGAGCTGTCAGCGCTCCAGTAGGCGGCACCCAGGAAGGTCGCCATACCGGTCGCGGTCGAGCTTGATGGGTCGCCGCTGTCATCACGCTTGAGCTGACCAAAGGCGCTACCGGACCAGGCGTCGCTGCTCTGGTTGTCGATCAGGTAGTCCACTTCAACCAGGTAGGAACCACGGGTGAAGGTGTAACGCTTGATGAAATTGACGCCGTTGTTGCTGGTCTTCAGGTCAACGGTGAGGCTGTCCTGCCCTTCACTCAACTGATAGCTGCTCTGCTCGCTGGTGTAGCGCGCACGGCCTTGGCTGCTGTCCGGACCCTGGCGACCAGTCAGACCACTCTGGGCTACATACAGACGGTTACTCGACTGCTCCATCAACTGGAACGGCAGATCAGGGCGGTCTTTGCGGGCCGGATACTTGGGCAGCGAGAGCGAAACGATGTCACCGCCAATCGGGTTGATGGTCACGTTCAGGCTGTCTGTGGCCACCTGAATCAAGCTGTCGTTCTGCTTGGCCGGCAAATCAGCGGCACTGACGCTGGCCTCGCCATTGGCATCAATCGGCTGGGGCACATCACTGTTATCCCCATTGGCCAGCGGTGCAGTTTCGGTCGGCAGGTCGGAATTGCCAATCGGTGCAACACTGGTTTCAGCAGCAGGCGGCAAATCCTGCTGCATGAAATCATTGTTCCACTGCAACACCATGAGATAGGTAATCACGAGCAAGGCAGCTATGAGGATATTTCGTTGCATGTTCATGGTTTGTTGGCCATCTGGGAAGATCGGTTGTCAGAAGGGGGTACAGGATCATAACCGCCTGGATTCCACGGGTGACAGCGCCCCAGGCGCCGGGCACTCAGTGCAGCACCCTTGAGCAAGCCATGTTCTTCAATGGCTTCCTGGGCGTAGCAGGAACAGGAGGGATAGAAACGGCAATGACTGGCCATCAGTGGACTGATAGCGTAGCGGTAAACCTTGATCAGTCCGAGCGCGAGACTACGCATGGGATGACGGGGGTCCAGAAGTGCGTGAGCGATTTTTCGCAGCGGTCTTGATAAGCCTGCGCCACATGCCTTGGTAGAGGTCATGCAGCGCAGTATTGTCCAGGTCGCCTACGCCCTTGCGGGCCAGTACGACAATGTCCAGGTTGCCCAGCTCAGCGCGATGCTGGCGGAACGACTCACGGGCGATACGCTTGACCTTGTTGCGATCAACTGCCCGTCGAACATTTTTCTTGGCAATAACCAGACCCAACCTTGCGTGTGCCAGGTCATTCTCTCTGGCAAGCAACAGCAGGCTGGGTCCTGAGGCTTTGCAGGTGGCTCCATCGAATACTCTCTTGAATTGAGCAGGCGTCAATAGCCTGTATTCAGGAGAGAATCCGAGACCCACCTGACAGCCGGTTCTTAAGCTGACAGGCGCTGACGGCCTTTGGCACGACGACGGGCCAAAACCGCACGACCATTTTTGGTGGCCATACGAGCACGGAAACCATGGTTGCGCTTGCGCTTCAGTACGCTGGGTTGGAACGTTCTTTTCATCTTCAAATACCTGAGTAATTCACATCAGAGCAGAGTGCCCTTTCAAGGGATCGGCAATTCTAGAGAATAAGATCGGTCAGGTCAATTTGATTTGAGCCCTGATGTACAAGTAAAAACAAAATAAAATCAAATCTTTAAATAGATAAATGTAAATACTATATATGCTGCGCAGGTTTTCTGTGGGTAAGTGCTTAATCGTCTCTGAAATCAATAGCTTGGCGCGAGTATAAGGCTGTGGGAAAGCGGTTGTCGGAGCACTTGGGTTGTTGTGCGCCTTCTGTGGATAAAAGCACTAGATATCCACAGACGATTTTATCCACCGCTCCCAGCCTGGTTTGCCAACAGGGTTGCTGGTCACTTCTCCACAGAGCTTAGATGCGCCTGTTTACAAGGCTTTACGGGGTAAAGGTGATTTTTTCAGCGTTGGGTGGCTGCCTTTTGTCGCAGGGAAAAGTCGGTTTAGCGGGCTGTTCGGTGTGGATAAGTCAGGGGTGAAGGGATAGAATAAGCGGCTATGTTGTACCGTCTTGAGCTCAGGCTTTTGCTGGTATCCATCCGTCTTAAATAAGAACCGCCATGCCGGCGGACCGGGGGATTTAGTGTCTGTTGCACTTTGGCAGCAATGCATCGATTTTTTGCGAGATGAGCTTCCATCCCAACAGTTCAATACGTGGATACGTCCCTTGCAGGTGGATGGCGATCAATCCGAGATTCGCCTGTATGCGCCCAACCGTTTTGTACTTGACTGGGTTAACGACAAATACCTGAATCGCATTCAGGAGCTGTTGGACGATTTGTCGCACGGCCAGGCCCCGCTGGTGTCACTGTTGATTGGTAGCCGCAGGTCGACCTCGCCTGCCGCAGCGCCGCAACAGCCCGCAGCTCGGCCTGCCCCCGCGCCAGCGCCAACCGCGCCTGCACCTACGGCTGCGGCGCCGCGCGCTCAGGTCAGCGCTCAGGGTTTTCAACCGGAACCGCCCGCGCAAGTGGTGGAGTCCGACGAAGAGAACCGCACCAGCCCGGAACGCAGTGACGCCGCCGCAAACCTGATCAAGCACACCAGTTACCTGAACCGCAGCTTTACCTTCGAGAATTTTGTGGAAGGCAAGTCCAACCAGTTGGCGCGCGCAGCCGCCTGGCAGGTTGCCGACAACCTCAAGCATGGCTACAACCCGCTCTTCCTTTATGGTGGCGTGGGTTTGGGTAAAACCCATTTGATGCACGCGGTGGGCAACCATCTGTTAAAGAAGAATCCCGCAGCCAAGATCGTCTACCTGCACTCCGAGCGTTTTGTGGCCGACATGGTCAAGGCGCTGCAGATGAACGCTATCAACGACTTCAAGCGTTACTACCGTTCGGTCGACGCGCTGCTGATTGATGATATTCAGTTCTTTGCCAAGAAAGAGCGTTCGCAAGAAGAGTTCTTCCATACCTTTAATGCATTGCTCGAAGGCGGTCAGCAGGTGATTCTGACCAGCGACCGTTACCCGCGTGAAATCGACGGCCTGGAAGAGCGTCTCAAATCCCGTTTCGGTTGGGGACTGACTGTGGCAGTTGAGCCGCCCGAGCTCGAGACCCGTGTAGCGATCCTGATGAAGAAGGCCGAACAGTCGCGGGTGGATCTGCCCCACGATGCGGCTTTCTTTATTGCCCAGCGCATTCGTTCCAACGTGCGTGAGCTCGAAGGCGCGCTCAAGCGCGTGATCGCCAGTTCCCACTTCATGGGACGAGACATTACCATCGAGCTGATTCGCGACTCGCTGAAAGATCTGCTTGCCCTGCAGGACAAGCTGGTCAGCATCGATAACATTCAGCGCACGGTGGCGGAGTATTACAAGATCAAGGTATCTGATGTGCTGTCCAAGCGGCGTTCGCGTTCGGTTGCGCGCCCGCGTCAGGTCGCCATGGCCTTGTCCAAGGAGCTGACCAACCACAGCCTTCCGGAAATCGGCGACGCCTTCGGCGGTCGTGATCATACAACTGTGCTGCACGCCACACGTAAAATTGCGGAACTGCGTGAAACCGACGCCGATATCCGCGAAGATTACAAAAATCTGTTAAGGACTCTGACTACCTGATAGTCAAACAACATCTGCCAAACTGCACGAGGTCGAGGAAGACAATGCAATTCACCATTCAGCGCGAAGCCCTGTTGAAGCCCCTGCAATTGGTAGCCGGGGTTGTTGAGCGTCGGCAGACGCTTCCGGTTCTGTCCAACGTCTTGCTGGTTGTTGATGGCAACACGTTGGCGATGACCGGGACCGATCTTGAGGTCGAACTGGTTGGCCGCATCAACCTGGAAGAAGCCGCAGAAGCGGGTGAAGTTACGGTCCCGGCGCGCAAGCTGATGGATATCTGCAAGTCGCTGCCGGATGACGCTACGCTCACCTTCAAGGTTGAAGACAACAAAGCAGTAATCAAGGCAGGCCGCAGTCGCTTTACCCTGGCTACCTTACCGGCCAATGACTTCCCCAATGTTGAAGACGGCCCTGGCGCGATGAGTTTTTCGATCAGCCAGGCAAAGATGCGTCGGCTGATCGAACGTACCAGCTTCGCCATGGCGCAGCAGGATGTTCGTTACTACCTCAACGGCCTGCTACTCGAAATCAACAAGGGTCAGCTGCGTGCCGTTGCTACTGACGGCCACCGTATGGCGATGTGTACTGTCGATGCAGAAATCGATTACCAGGAGCGCTACCAGCTGATTGTGCCACGCAAGGGTATTCTTGAGCTGTCGCGCCTGTTGAGCGAGGCGGATAACAGCGTCAATATCGTTTTGGGAACACATCACATCCGCGCTACTACCGGCGACTTTACTTTCACCTCGAAGCTGGTCGACGGCAAATTCCCCGATTACGAACGTGTACTGCCACGTGGCGGGGACAAGATTGTTCTGGCTGACCGCCAAACCCTACGCGATGCGTTCAGCCGCACTGCTATTCTGTCGAACGAAAAGTACCGCGGTATCCGTTTGATGTTGCAGGCTGGCCAGTTGAAGATTCAGGCCAACAATCCTGAGCAGGAAGAGGCAGAAGAAGAAGTAATGGTCGATTACAGTGGCAGCCCACTGGAAATTGGCTTCAACGTCAGTTATCTGCTCGACGTGATGAATGTGTTGGGTCACGAACAGGCCAAGTTGATCCTGTCGGATGCCAACAGCAGCGCCTTGGTTCAGGAAGCAGAATCAGAAGACAGCCTCTACGTTGTCATGCCGATGCGTCTCTGAACGCACTATGCCCCTCAAACGTTTGACGGTCACCGCCGTGCGTAACCTGCACCCGGTGACCCTTCTCCCCTCTCCTCGTATCAATCTTATCTCCGGCGCTAACGGCAGCGGTAAAACTAGCTTGCTCGAGGCCATCCATATCCTCGGCCTCGCGCGTTCCTTTCGCAGCACCCGCTTGCAGCCGGTGATCCAGTATGAACAACCTAACTGTACGGTTTTTGCGGAAATCGAACGCGCTGGTGTTCCCACCTGTGCGATGGGTATTTCCCGCAATCGTCAGGCAGATTACGAGATACGGTTGAACGGCGAGAATGTACGCAGTACGGCGCAGCTCGCGCAAACCTTACCCTTGCAGTTGATTAACCCGGATAGCTTTCGGTTGCTTGAGGGCGCCCCCAAGCAGCGCAGGCAATATCTCGACTGGGGTGTGTTCCACGTGGAACATCGTTTCTTGCCTACTTGGCAGAGGCTGCAAAAAAGCCTTAAGCAACGGAATTCATTGCTTCGACGTGGTAGAATCGAACGTTCGATGTTGGCCCCGTGGGAAGCCGAATTGGTAACGTCGGCAGATCAGATAGATTCCTTTCGACGAGCCTATATTGCTGAGCTGAAGCCGGTGTTCGAAGCTGTATTGGCGGAGCTGCTCGACCTGGATGGTCTTTCCCTTAGCTATTTTCGTGGCTGGGACAAGGAGCGCTCGCTTGCTGAGGTGCTGGATTCTCAGTTTGAGCGTGATGCAGCCATCGGGCACACGCAATCTGGGCCACAGCGTGCGGACCTCAGATTACGCATCAATGGCTTGAACGCGGCCGAGGTGTTATCGAGGGGGCAACAGAAGCTGGTTGTTTGTGCGCTGAAGTTGGCGCAAGGACGATTGCTTAAAGAGTTGGGACGGCAAAGTGATTGTCTTTTTCTGGTAGACGACTTGCCCTCCGAGTTGGATAAAAAGCACAGAGACGCCTTGTGCAGATTGTTGGAATCGCTGGATTGCCAGGTATTTATAACCTGTGTTGAAGCCGATCCATTGCGAGATTGTTGGCTTAGTGAAACACCTTTATCCATGTTCCACGTGGAACATGGACACATTGTGCAGACCGAATGAAGTCTGGAGTGACTTAAGATGACCGATAATAATGCCTATGATTCATCAAGCATCAAGGTCCTTAAAGGCCTTGATGCAGTCCGTAAGCGACCCGGTATGTATATCGGTGACACGGACGATGGCACTGGCCTCCACCACATGGTCTTTGAAGTCGTCGATAACTCTATCGATGAAGCCCTCGCCGGGCACTGTACTGATATCGACATCATCATCCACACCGATGAGTCCATTACCGTGCGTGACAATGGTCGCGGCATTCCGGTAGATGCTCACGAGGAAGGCGTCTCCGCAGCCGAGGTCATCATGACCGTGTTGCACGCTGGGGGTAAATTTGACGATAACAGCTACAAGGTCTCCGGCGGCCTGCATGGTGTAGGTGTTTCCGTGGTTAATGCGCTCTCAGAAGAGCTTATCCTGACGGTCCGCCGGCACGATAAGGTGTGGGAGCAAACCTACGTTCACGGCGTCCCACAGGCTCCACTGGCGCCCGTAGGCGATACCGACAGCACTGGCACTCAGATTCACTTCAAACCGTCCTCAGAGACGTTCAGCAGCATCAGTTTCAGCTGGGATATTCTGGCCAAGCGACTGCGTGAACTCTCCTTTCTCAACTCGGGCGTGGGTATCAACCTGACGGACGAACGCAGCGGCAAGAAGGAGCTGTTCAAGTACGAGGGTGGTCTGCGGGCTTTTGTTGAATACCTCAACGTCAACAAGAGCACCATCAACTCGGTATTCCATTTCAACCTGCAGCGCGATGACGGCATTGCCGTCGAAGTGGCGATGCAGTGGAATGACAGCTTCAACGAAAGCATCCTTTGCTTCACCAACAATATTCCGCAGCGCGATGGTGGCACACACCTGGCTGGCTTCCGCAGTGCTCTCACCCGCACGCTGAATACCTATATCGAGCAGGAAGGTTTGTTGAAGAAGCTCAAGGTCAATACCTCCGGTGACGATGCCCGTGAAGGTCTGACCGCGATCATTTCGGTCAAAGTACCTGATCCCAAGTTCTCCTCGCAGACCAAGGACAAGCTAGTTTCATCCGAAGTGAAGACCGCCGTCGAGCAGGAAATGAACAAGTCCTTTGCCGACTATCTGCTGGAAAAACCGGGCGAAGCCAAAGCTGTTGTCGGCAAGATGATTGACGCTGCGCGCGCACGTGAAGCCGCGCGCAAAGCACGGGAAATGACCCGTCGCAAGGGCGCGTTGGATATCGCCGGTTTGCCAGGTAAGTTGGCTGACTGCCAGGAGAAAGACCCCGCGCTTTCCGAACTCTACATAGTGGAAGGGGACTCGGCCGGCGGATCCGCCAAACAAGGCCGAAATCGCAAGACACAAGCCATCCTGCCGCTCAAGGGTAAGATTCTCAACGTTGAGAAGGCGCGCTTCGACAAGATGCTCTCCTCTGCTGAAGTCGGCACGCTGATCACCGCACTGGGTTGTGGTATTGGCCGCGAAGAATTCAACATCGAAAAGCTGCGCTACCACAACATCATCATCATGACCGATGCTGACGTTGACGGTTCGCACATTCGTACCCTGTTGCTGACCTTCTTCTTCCGGCAGATGCCGGAGTTGATCGAGAACGGCTACATCTACATCGCTCAGCCGCCGCTTTACAAGATCAAGAAAGGCAAGCAGGAACAGTACCTGAAAGATGATGAGGCGCTGGAAGAGTATCTGACGCAGTCAGCGTTGGAGGACTCTTACCTTTTCGTTAACGAAGATGCACCCGGTATTACCGGCGAAGCGTTGGAGCGTATCGTGCAGGAGTTCCGCTCGGTTATGCGGACCCTCAAGCGTCTCGCCCGCCTCTATCCGCAGGAACTGATGGAGCACTTTATCTATCTCCCGCGTTTGACCGTCGATAATCTCGCCGACAAGACCCTGATGGATGAGTGGATCAAAGGCTTTGCTGCGCGGGTGGCTACCGGCGACAAGTCCGGGCAGCAATACAATGTGAGCCTGCGGGAAGACCGCGAGCGCCACTTGTGGCTACCGGAGGTTGAATCGATCACCCACGGTCTGTCTAGCTACGTCACCTTCAATCGTGACCTGTTTGCCAGTAATGACTACCGCACTATGGCGGAGCTGGGTGAGAAACTGCAGAGCCTGCTGGAGTCCGGGGCTTACATGCAGCGTGGCGAGAAGAAGAAGCCGATCAGCACTTTCAAGGAAGCCCTTGAATGGATGATGAACGAGACTGCGCGCCGTCACAGCATTCAGCGCTACAAAGGTCTTGGTGAGATGAACCCCGATCAGTTGTGGGAAACCACCATGGATCCGGAAAGTCGGCGTATGCTGCGTGTGAATATCGAAGATGCCATTGCGGCCGATCAGATTTTCAATACGCTGATGGGGGATCACGTAGAACCACGCCGTGAGTTCATTGAGAGTAATGCTTTGGCGGTATCGAACCTGGACGTCTGATTCAGTCAGAGGCTTACTTTTGCAGCAAATAAAAACCCCTTAACCATATGGTTTAAGGGGTTTTTATTTGACCTGCTTTCAGCGTCGTAATTAACGGAAGTCGTCGGTCAGGTCAGACTCGGAAAAGCCGGAGGACGGGGCTTTGAACTCTAGCTCGGCTTCGGTTTCCGGGGTGCCAGCGTCGGGTTTCTCCATCTTCAACGGAGACTCGCTGCGGGTATCGTTGAATTTTGTTTTGAGTTTGAGATCGGTTGGTGAGTCGGCGTAGCGCAGTGCCATCTCCAGGCTGACGGCGCCAGCGTTGACCAGTTCATGCAGGTGCTGATCAAAGCTCTGCAGGCCCGGCTCTTGGCCCCGGTTCATCGAATCCTTGATTTCGCTAAGCTCATCCCGCGCGATCAGGTTGCGAATGTAGGGCGTACGCAACAGTACTTCGACCGCCGCCACGCGCTTTTTCTCGGTGCCGGGCACCAGGCGCTGGGCCACGATACCGGCGAGATTCATGGAGATGTCACCCAGGGTCTGCTTGCGCTCGCCGTCCGGGAACAGGTTAACGATGCGATCGACTGCCTGAACGCTATTGGTGGCGTGCAGGGTAGCGACCACCAGGTGACCGGTTTCGCTGTAGTGGAGGGCGTGCTGCATGGTCTGGCGGTCGCGGATCTCACCGATCATGATCACATCCGGTGATTCACGCAGCACATTGCGCAAGGCATGAGCAAAACTCTGGGTATCCAGCCCCACCTCCCGCTGATCGATGATCGCTTTCTTATGCTTGTGCAGGAACTCGATGGGGTCTTCGATGCAGACGATATGCCCGGCGCGGTGGGTATTGCGGTAATCCAGCATGGCTGCCAGCGTAGTGGATTTGCCCGAGCCAGTGGCACCGACCACCAGCACTAGGCCACGATCCTTCAGCGCCAGTTTCTCCAGCTGCTTGGGCAAACCCAGATCAGCGAAGGCGGGGATTTTGTGGCTGATATGGCGAATAACCATGCCCACTTCGCCGCGCTGGTAGTAAACGTTTACACGAAAACGCCCCACCTGCGGCAGACCGACCGCCAGATTCATCTCCTGCTCCAGCTCAAACTCGGCGATCTGCTTTTCGCTCATCAACTGCCAAGCCAGGTCCTTGACTGCGCCATTAGCCAAAGGCTGATTGCCGAAAGCAAAAAACTCGCCCTCACGTTTGAGCGTGACCGGCGCACCTACGCTGAAGAAAAGATCGGATCCTTCCTTCTCTACCAGTGCTTTCAGGTAGCGATTAATATCCATGTCGTGTACCGAGCTGACGTTGATGTATAGGCCGTTTAACGCCCAGTATGGACCATCCTGGACTCAGCTGTCGCGAGCGTCCTGCAGCGCCTGGTTGATCCAGGCCTCGGCCTGCTTGTTGGCCGCGACGATCGAGCGTGGGTCACTGCCCGCAGGGTAGATGGCTGGGCCGATCATTACCTTGATGGTACCGGGCTTCTTGCTCCAGCCCTGCTTGGGCCAGTGCTCGCCGGCATTGTGTGCCACCGGAATGATGGGCGCATTGTTCGCGCAGGCCAGTGCCGCACCACCGCGCGAGAACTTGACCTGCTCACCGGGCAGGTTGCGGGTGCCTTCGGGGAACACCAGAATCCACATGCCTTCTGCCAGCCGCTGACCGCCCATACGGGTCAGCTGCTGCAGTGAATCGCGTGCCTTGCTGCGATCAATGGCAATGGGCTTGGCAAGCGCGAAGGCCCAGCCGAAGAAAGGCACATACAGCAGCTCTTTTTTGATCAGCTGGGTTTGTGGACGAAACAGTTGCGGTAGAAAGAACGTCTCCCAGGTGCTCTGGTGGTTGGCCAGAATAACGCCGGGCTGCTCAGGAATATGCTCTCGCCCGCTGACTTGGTAATCCACACCGACGATGGTTTTGGTCAGCCAGACTGCCGCCCGAGTCCACCATTCGATGATGACCTTGATACGCCAGCGAGGGCTGAGGAAAGGTGCGATAAAAACGATCAGCACACACCAGATGCCGGCACTGGAGGCCAGCAGGAAATAAAACAGGATGACGCGAAGGCGCATCAGCAATGACATGGTTCAGGCTTCCAGAAGGTGGTCGGCAACGGCGGCCAGATTATCAAAAATCAGCGTGCCCTCGGGCAACGGCTTGTGTTGGGTGCTCTGGCCTTTGCCGGTACGCACCAGCAGCGGGGTGCAGCCGACGGCCACACCGGCCTGCAGATCGCGCAGGCTGTCGCCCACGGTAGGCACGCCATCGAGACCGCGGTTAAGACTTTGCGCAATCTGATGAAACAAGCCGGGCGCCGGTTTGCGGCAGTCACAGCCAACCTCGGGAGTATGCGGGCAGTAACGGATCAGATCGACCTTGCCGCCCTGCTCTGCCACCAGCTCACACAAGTGCTCATGCATGCTCTGCAGCGTCGCTTCACTGTAGTAGCCACGCCCCACGCCGGACTGGTTGGTGGCGACCGCCACCGTCCAGCCAGCCCTGCTCAAGCGCGCAATAGCGTCGATCGAACCAGGGATGGGTATCCACTCTGCCAGGCTCTTGATGTAGGCATCAGAGTCCTGATTGATGACACCGTCGCGGTCGAGAATGATCAGTTTCATAGCAGCAAGCTCCAGCTCGCCGGTTACCGATCAGAACGGCAGTCTGCCGCCCGGACGGATAACCGGCAGTCGCCCTAACCCAGCAGCGATATGTCGGCTACCCCGAGGAACAATCCGCGCAAGCGCGCCAGCAGAGCATAGCGGTTGGCTTTCACCGCAGCGTCTTCGGCGTTGACCAGCACCTGATCGAAGAAGGCGTCTACCGGCTCGCGTAACGCCGCCAGATGCTCCAGTGTCTGCTGATACTGGCGCTGACTGGCCAGCGGCGCCACGGCCTGCTCAGCCGCGGTGACAGCACCGGCCAGGGTTTGCTCGGCGGCTTCCTGCAGCAGGTGATCGTTGATTGCGCTAGAAACCTCGCCTTCAGCCTTGGACAGGATATTGGACACGCGCTTGTTGGCGGCCGCCAGCGTCTCGGCTTCAGGCAGGCGGCGGAAGGCCTGTACGGCCTGCACGCGCTGATCGAAATCCAGTGGTGATAGCGGGCTCACGGCGCGCACCGACTGATAAACGGCGACGTCGATTCCCTCATCCTCGTAACGCGCGCGCAGGCGGTCGAAGACAAAGTCCTGTACCTGGCCAATCAGCCCCTCGGCCTTGACCCGGTCGCCGTACTGCTGCACCGCTACCTGCAGTGCCTCATTCAGGTTCAGCTCGAGCTGCTTGTCGATGAGGATGCGTAGCACGCCCAGGGCGGCGCGGCGCAGGGCGTAAGGATCCTTGGAGCCGGTGGGCAGCATGCCGATGCCGAAGATGCCGACCAGGGTGTCGAGCTTGTCGGCCAGCGCCACGGCGGCACCGGTCAGGGTGCTGGGCAGCTCGGCGCCGGCGCCGCGCGGCATGTATTGCTCATTCAGCGCCAGGGCGACGTCTTCGGCCTCGCCGTCGTGCTTGGCGTAGTAATACCCGGCGATGCCCTGCAGTTCGGGGAATTCGCCAACCATTTCGGTCGACAGGTCACACTTGCTCAGCAGACCGGCGCGCTGAGCCTTGCTGCTGTCGCCACCGATCTGTTCGGCGATGAAGCCGGCCAGATTGGAGACGCGCACGGCCTTGTCGTAGACGCTTCCCAACTCGGCCTGAAACACCACATTGGCGAGTCTGGCGTTGTGGCTTTCCAGTGGCTGCTTCTTGTCCTGCTTGAAGAAGAACTCGGCATCGGTGAGACGCGGCCGCACGACCTTCTCGTTACCCTCGATGATCTGCTGCGGATCTTTGCTTTCCAGATTGGCGACGGTGATAAAGCGCGGCAGCAGCTTGCCGTTGGCGTCCAGCAGGCAGAAGTACTTCTGGTTATCCTGCATGGTCGAGATCAGCGCTTCCTGCGGCACCTCGAGGAAGCGCTCTTCAAAGCTGCAGACCAGCGGCACGGGCCATTCGACCAGCGCGGTGACTTCGTCCAGCAGATCTTCGGGCACGATGGCGGTGCCCTGCTGCTCGGCAGCCAGTGCAGCCACGCGCTGGCTGATCAAGTCGCGGCGCTCGGCGAAATCGGCTACCACGTAAGCCTTGCGCAGCGCGTCAGCATAGGCGGCAGGCGAGTTGATGGTGACCTGATCCGGATGATGGAAGCGGTGGCCGCGCGACTGGTTGCCGGCGGTCTGCGCGAGAATCTCGCAGGGCACCACCTGCTCGCCCAGCAGCATCACCAGCCACTGGGTCGGGCGCACGAATTCGGTCTTGCGATCAGCCCAACGCATACGCTTGGGAATCGGCAATGCAGCCAATGCGCTGTCGACGATGCCGGGCAGTAGGTCAGCCGCTGGCTGGCCGGGAATGCTCTGCAAAAAGCGCAGTTTGGGGCCGCTCTGGTCCAGCTCGGCAACGCTCACGCCGCACTTGCGGGCAAAGCCCTCGGCAGCCTTGGTCGGGTTGCCATCGGCATCAAACGCAGCTTGCACCGGAGGGCCATCCATCTGATTGCTACGGTCGGGCTGCTGGGTGGCGAGCTGGTCTACCTGAATGGCCAGGCGGCGCGGCGCTGCGAAATAGCGGGCGGCGCTGTAAGCCAGGCCGGCCTCGTTCAGGCCCCTCTCAACGCCGGCAAGAAAGGCCTCCGCGAGCTTTTTCAGCGCCTTGGGTGGCAGCTCTTCGGTACCCAGTTCAACCAGAAAATCCTGAGCCTGCATCATTCGGCCTCCTTCAGCTTGGCCAGTACTTCATCACGCAATTCGGGTGTGGCCATCGGGAAGCCGAGGCGAGCGCGGGCCAGCAGATAGCTCTGGGCAATCGCGCGGGACAATGTGCGGACACGGAGAATATAACGCTGACGCTCGGTCACCGAGATGGCGCGGCGAGCATCCAGCAGGTTGAAGGTGTGGGATGCCTTGATGACCATTTCATAGGCTGGCAACGGCAGCTCCAGCTCGATCAAGCGGTTGGCTTCGCTTTCGTAAAAGTCGAACAGCTCGAACTGCTTGTCGACATTGGCGTGTTCGAAGTTGTAGGTCGACTGCTCTACCTCGTTCTGGTGGAACACGTCGCCGTAGCTGACCTTGCCGAA